>Ga0160422_10003194_pt1 | contig 10149 bp, 11 predicted proteins | sample Fk160mmetaG_FD_108192 | JGI IMG/M metagenome (GOLD analysis project Ga0160422, IMG submission 108192) | Marine microbial communities from the Central Pacific Ocean - Fk160115 60m metaG | ecosystem: Environmental > Aquatic > Marine > Oceanic > Photic zone | place: The Central Pacific Ocean... | reverse complement strand
CTTAAAGCGACATTTAGAGATCGTATACCTCCTCCTATGGGGGTTGTTAAAGGACCTTTTATTGCTACACCAAAATGTTTAATTGCTTCAATTGTGTCATTAGGTAGATAATTATAAGTGCCATACATTTCGCAAGCTTCATCACCAGCATATATCTTGAACCAATTAATTTTTCTATCATTACCATAACTATGCTTAATAGATGCATCAATAACTTTTTGAGTCGCTGGCCATATATCTACTCCTGTACCATCACCTCTAATAAATGGAACTACTGGATTATCAGGGACAATTGGTTTGCCATCTTTGTAGGTTATGACTTGACCATTAGCGGGATTATTTAGTTTTTCAAAATTTGGCATTGATTTAAAATTTTTAAAAATTGCATATTTAATCTTCCTTACAATTTAAATGAAAACAAGTATTTAATTAAAAAAATTTTTTTGATTAGTTAATTTAAATTCATAATAAATAATCTTCATTTCAACATTTTTATTAAAATAAAAAGCTATTAATTAGCTTCAGTAAGTGAATATATGTAATTTTAGACAAAATAATAAAAACTCTTATGAATGCTAGTTCTAATGTGAGGAATTTAGATATTGCAAATAAAATAGCTTCAACTGCAGCTTTGTTTCGAAAATATTTCCCTGATGCTAAGGTTAATTTCAGCCCTTGGGATAATATTAATGAAAATCAATTGTTTGATACTCTTGACTTTGTATTTCACTTTCCAGGATGGAATCCTTGCTTAGAGTGCAGAGCTATATTGTTACAATTAAGAGTTGATGAGTTAGATAATGAGGTGCCTAAGCTTCTAGGAATTGTCATGAAGGGGATGATTTTACCTAAAGAAAGATGGAGAGTAGCTACAATAGGAAAGTGGGAAATGACTGGCACTCACTTGCCTCAACAAGCTCAGAAAGATAATTTATTTTTAGTTTGTAAAGAACTTTATAAGTTATTCTCTACAACATCTTCAAGTAACAAAAATTAGCTGTTTTTTGTATTTTGTATGTAAATTGAATATATGTTGATAACTATTATTGGTTCTAAATGGCAGTAGCTCTTGCAGGACAATTGAGGGAGGGTACAAAAAAATCCCATACCATGGCTGAAAACACTGGCTTTATTGCTTGTTTTTTAAAAGGAGTCGTTGAAAAAACTTCATATAGAAAATTGATAAGTGATTTATATTTTGTATATCAAGCTATGGAAGATGAGATTGATAGATTAGTTAAAGAAAATCATCCGGTAATAAAGCATATAGGTTTTAAGGAATTATTTCGAAAGGAGACTTTAGAAAATGATTTGAAATTTTATTATGGTGATAACTGGATTAATGAAATTAAAATATCTGATTCTGCTCAAATGTATGTTAATAGGATTCGATCAGTTGCTAAAGAATCTCCTGAATTATTAGTAGGACATCATTACACTAGGTATATAGGGGATTTGTCAGGGGGACAAATTTTAAAGAAAATTGCAAAGAAAGCTCTTAATTTAGAAGGTGAAAATGGTTTGAATTTTTATGAATTTAAATTAATTTCTGATGCAAAGCAATTTAAAAAATCTTATTCAGATACATTAAATAATCTACCTATAGATCAACAAGTTGCTGATAAGATTATTGAAGAGGCTAATGAAGCATTTTTATATAATATGAAAATGTTTAAAGAATTAGAGGGAAACTTAATAAGTGTATTAGGTAAAATTGTTTTTAATTTTATTACAAAAAAAGTTAGAAAAGGTAGTACTGAAAAATAATTATTATGTTTGAATCTTTAAATGATCTTCTACATAATAATTTAAAAAAAATAGATGCGAAGCAATTAAAAATATCAGAAGAATTTAAAGAATATATCAGTAAAGATAAAAAGTATATTATTAAAAATCACCTCTTTGAATCTCCAAGCTTTAGAAAGTGGAGGATTACTAAACTTGATGGAGGAGAAAAAATACAAGTTTTCAATACTGTCGCATATCCAATATTTAATTGTGAACAACCGATTTTAGGGGTTGATATTTTATGGTTTGGCAGTTCTCAAAAACTATTAACTGTTTTAGATTATCAACCATTAATTCAAGATAAAGAATATTTACAAAAATATTGTTCCCAATTGGAACTTATAAAGAAAAAGTTTTCAGGATTTGATAATACAAAAATGAAGAGAATTTATGATTCAAATAAATATTTTTCACCTTGGGTAATTATTTGTAGAGGTGATAAATATAATCTTGAGAAAGATCTGAATAATATTTTTTATGTATTTTTGGATCAATATTTAAAAATTAATACTTTTTTTGCGGAAAATCAATTTTTAAATTCAAGCGAAATACAATCTAAACACTTTGAATATGATGAATATAGTGCTGAAAAGGACCCTGCGGATAAATTATTTAAGAAATTTTTTGGTGAAGAGTGGACAGGGAAATTTATAAGGAATTTTTTGTTTACATCAAATTAGAAACTCTATGCATAATCAAACCACTATATTTTTAAACAAAGAATGGCGATGGTCTAAGTTTCAAAAATACATAATGTCAAACTTAGATCAATATAATTGTCAGGAATATAAAATCCCATCAGAATATTCATATATGGAATCAAAATATGGTTCTAAAAATGAAAATAAAAATGTCATACTTTATACATGGGCCGTCAAAAATGAAAGGATAAATTTTTGTAGATCTGTATGTATTAATAGTCCCTCTTATTGTGTTTTAAACTTTCTAATAATACCTAGTAGTAAATATAATATACCTTTCTTTGGGATTGATTTTGTATCTCTACCTAATTATCATTTGTTAGTTTTGGATTTTCAACCTTCGTTAAATATTAATAAACAATTTGACAAAGACTTATTAAAACAACTATCAAAAATTAAAAATGATTTTCATCAGAATGTGCCAATGGCAGCAAAAATGTCAGTAAAAATAGCGAAATTTTTTTCACCAGCTGTTATTTGGTCTAAATTACCAAAAGAAGAAAAAAGCGAAAAATTAATTAATAATCATTTATTCCCAACTTTTCAAAAATATTTGGATATATATTTAAATGTCCTTTTTAATGCAAAAAAAGTTGATTTTGAAATCCAAAAAGAGCTTAGTAAGGGACAAAATAATTATCTTGAATATAGAAAGTCTAAAGATCCAGCCAGACCAATGCTGAAAGCTTTATTTGGCCATACTTTTACAGAGTCATTTATAAATAATTTATTATTTAAAATAACAAAATAATAAATTTAGTAATTATGGATAAAATTTCAGTATTATTTGTTTGTTTAGGTAATATTTGCCGATCTCCTGCAGCAGAGGCGATTTTTCTTGATTTAATTAATGAAAAAGGTATTGGTAACCGATTTATTGTTGACTCTGCTGGCACTGGTAATTGGCATGTGGGTAAAAAGTCTGACTCAAGAATGAGATTTGCAGCAAAGAAGAGACAAATAAATATTACATCTAATGCAAGGCAGATTACAGAAGATGACTTCAGAAAATTTAATTATATAGTTGTAATGGATAATTCTAATTTCAATAATGTTATTAATTTTAGGGATAGAGTCAAAGGATCAGATTTTGCTGAAATTGTAAGAATTCAAGACTTTGCTTCACTTTTTACTGAAAGTGAAGTCCCAGATCCTTATTTCGGCGGAGATGCTGGTTTTGATAAGGTTCTAGATATTCTAGAAGATTCTGTCAGTTGTTTTTTAAAAAATATCATTTAATTTAAAGTTGCAATTCCTTTGGAATAGTTTCATAATAAATATCTAAAATTTTATCTGCTATTTCATCTACTGTGTACCCGTCACTAATTATTTCAATAGCATCTTGTGCTTTAATTAAAGGCGAAATTTCACGGTTAGAATCGTCAAAATCTCTTTTCTCTATTTCATTTTTTAACTTTTCAAAATCAATTTTATTGTCCCCCATCGCCTCCAACTCAATTTTCCTCCTTTTTGCTCTCTCATTAATTGTGGCTGTAAGAAATATTTTTAATTCTGAATTGGGAAATACTTTTGATCCAATATCTCTTCCTTCAGCTACTATTCCTCCTCTAGCTCCAATTTTTCTTTGCTCGTTAACTAAGAATTTTCTAATTTCACTAATGGATGCGATAGATGAAACAATAGAGTTAATTTCTTGTGAACGAATCTTTTCAGTTACATTATGACTATTAATAAATACATTCTGCTTAGCTCCTGCGATTGATTCAAACTTTATGGAAATATTACTTAAAAATGATTTTAATTCTTTACTATTTTTATAATTTATTTTTTCTTTTATTAAAAACCAACTTAAAGCTCTATACATGGCTCCAGTATCTAAAAAAATAAATTTTAATTTTTTAGCAATTAATTTAGTTACAGTACTTTTACCAGAGCCTGCAGGTCCATCTATTGCAATAATAGGGTATCTTTTCATTAGAAAAACATGATCAATTAATCTAGTATTTCCGCATATTATTGCACCTGCAATCATTGTTATATTTATTGCAGATGTTGATTTCTTTAAATTAAAAGCATCTACATGTTCTAAGTATTCAATTTTTATATCTTTCTCTGTTAGTCTTTTTATAATTTTTTTTAAATCAATCTTTTTATTTTGATTGAATATCTTTTTAGTATTAAATAATTCCATTGAAAATGACTTTAATTTTTCCCTATCACTTTTTGATAAAAGATTATTACGAGAACTAAATGGTGTACCATCTATATCTCTTTGAGTATTAATAGATTTAATTACGACATCAATATTTTTCATTGCTACCATTTTTTTTATAATTAATAATTGTTGCCAATCTTTTTCCCCAAGAAACATGATTTCTGGTTTTACAATATTTAATAATCTATAAACGACGGTACACACACCATCAAAATGTCCTTTTCTAGAAATACCACACAAACTTTTTGATAAATCTTCTGATGCTTTTTGATATTGAATTAATTGTTTGTTTGTAGGAAATATTTCATCTTCACTAGGAATAAAAATTGCATCTGTTCCAGCCTTAAATGCCAAGTCAATATCTTTATTTATGGTTTTTGGGTAATTTTTCAAATCTTCTTTATCGGTAAATTGAAGAGGATTTATAAAGATACTTAAAAGTACTAAATTATTATTTAATTGTTTTGCTTCATTAATTAATGCTATGTGTCCTAAATGCAGATTTCCCATTGAAGGGATAAAACTAAGATCTCTTTGATTTGCGAGTCTCCATTCGTTAAGTTCTTTAACTGTTGTAAGTATAATGTTAGTCACTTGTGTTTTACAAAATAAATCTTTTTAACTAATAATTACTGGACAAAACTAATCTTAATAGGAATATCTATATAGATGAAGTTTATCATTCTATTATTATGGATTACAAAACATCTGGAGTTGATATTGAAGCAGGTAGAGAATTTGTATCTGAAATTAAAGCAGCTGTAGAGAAGACACACTCACCTTATGTAATCAATAGTATTGGAGGCTTTGGCGGTCTTTTCAAATTACCATTAAATAAATTTAAAAACCCTATATTGGTTTCAGGCACAGATGGAGTTGGAACAAAATTGGAGTTAGCGCAGAAAAAAAATTTTCATTTTGAGGTAGGTATTGATTTAGTTGCAATGTGTATAAACGATATTATTACTTCTGGTGCATCTCCTTTGTTTTTTCTTGATTATATTGCGACTGGAAAACTAGATAAAAACCAACTAAAAAATGTCATTTTTGGGATTGCAAAAAGTTGTCAGGAGAATAATTGTTCTCTCTTAGGTGGAGAAACAGCAGAAATGCCAGGATTTTATTCCTCCAATAAATATGATTTAGCTGGATTTTGCGTTGGAGTAGTAGAAGAAGAGCAATTAATAGATGGACAAAAAATACAAGAAAATGATTTAATAATTGCTATTGAAAGTAATGGTATTCATAGTAATGGATTCAGTTTAGTAAGGAATGTAATTAAAAATGTAGAGAACATAGAAGAAAAATTTGAAAAGAAAACCAACTTAAATTTTTATAATGAGGTTTTAAAACCTACAAAAATATATTCAAATTTAATTAATCAACTTTTATTGGAAAACATCGAAATTAAAGGCATGGCTCATATAACTGGTGGAGGTATTCCTGAAAATCTTCCTAGATGTATGCCTTCAAAGTTTGTGCCTCATATTTACAGAGATTCTTGGGAAGTCCCATATATTTTTAGATACTTTCAAGAAGTTGGCCAGATTCCTGAAAATGATTTTTGGAGTACATTTAATTTAGGAGTTGGCTTTTGTCTAGTTATAGAAAAGCAATATAAGCAAAGAGTAATTAAAGCATGTGAATCACATGGTCTTTTAAGTTGGGAGATTGGAATAATATTAAACAAAAAGGAATCAAAAATTAATCAATTAATTAAAGGTATATCTATCTAGAATTTATTAACTTTTTTTAATTAAGGAAGAATCAATATTTTTTATACACAAATTAAAACGTAAGATATAATATAGTAATCAATAAACAAAAAAAAGTACGTTTAATTAGTTAGATTTTTTAACCTTATGCCTTTTGAAAATAATAAGAGAATTACACGTAGGAGAAGCTCTGCTGGTCCTACTCCACCTAGAAGACCATCTGGAAACTCATCAGAATTTAATAACCGTCAAAATCAAGGTCCAAGGCCAACTTTCCTCACTTTAAGGGATCATGGAAAAGTTTTTGTAGCTGATTTGCCAAATTTATCTGACGGGCAATTAGCACATATTAGTAAAGAAGCTAATGAAGTTTTAAATAGCTTAGAAAAAAGATTAGATGACTTAGAAAATGAATCAAATGTAAGCAATCCAGAGAATGATACTTTAATAAAAGCTTCAACCAAAAGAGATGTCACTTTAAGATTTATTAAATCAATTGAAGAAGAACAAGAACATAGAAAAAATAATCCTGCATTAAGAGATGCAGCCTCTGAATCTTTGCCAAGAACTTTCCTTGAAGTTGCTAGGCATAGACTCCCTGGCGCAACGTTTGACTCTCTTTTAAGAGAGGCTCTGGAAGCTTGTTCTGTTGAGGATCAAGTTGAAGAGTCATCTGTAAGAGAAAGATCGAAAGAAACCGTAAAGATAATGGATATACCTTCCTCTAACAGTAATACATCTCTAATTGTTAGTATCGATTCAGAAAAATCAATTAGTAATGAAAATTAGCGTTAAACCAATAAATCATTTTTTGTCAAATAAAGTTATTGAAACAATTCAAAAAATAGAAAAAGAAGAGGAAAAGATTTTATGTAATCATTGTTTGAGAACTTCTTCTAATGGAATTAGATGTATGGGTATATGTGTCGCTGATAATGATTATTGATTCAAAAACTAGAAATTTATATCAAATTTACATGTAATTATTTAAATTCAGATTGAAAGCTATGGGTCATAAATTATATAAATCGTCTTTTATTAGGTGTAAATGTTTCTCTTGTAAGGATTTTCTTTGAGAATTTTTTTTAAATAGAATCGACTGAACAAAAATTTTTAATACATAAAGTTTTGAATAATTTGAAACTTTATTAATGTAATTGGAATTTATTGTTGAGAAATTTAATTGATCCCTTTAGCTTTATATCTATTTAACTAAATTGATAGTAATATATATAAATATCAAATAATAGTTTAAATTTAAACAGTTGGGTTTGCATCACGTAATTCGAAATAAATTTTTAGAATCGCTCTCTTTGAAAAGAAATTCTAAATTTTTATTTAGTATTAATTTTTTTATTTTAATATTTGTCTTTGATATAGCTAAAGCTGAAAATAATAATTTAGTAAGTTCAAAAAACAATCAAATAAAAATTGAATACTTAGAATCAAGAAATGAACTAGAAGATTACATAATTGATACAGGTGATGTAATATCTCTTGTCTTTGACCCTGCAGATAAATTGAATGGTATTTTTCCTGTTAATAGAGAAGGTGAAATAATATTACCAACTTTGGATGAAACTTATGTAAGAGGATTGACACCTTCTGAATTAGAAAATTTATTAGAAAAGAAATATTCAAAATACCTTATTAACCCAGATATAAAGCTAAATATCGCTGCATTTAAGAGTATTAGAGTATTAATTAAAGGTGAGGTAAGAAATCCAGGCTTTTATAAATTTCCATCTTATAAATCCGCTTCATTTCTAAGCGCAGAAAGTAATTTAAGTCCTCAATTTCCTTCATCAATAAAAATAGATCAAAAATCACAATGGGCTCTAGGTGAACTAAAAATAAATTCAAGATCTAATAATTTATCAAATAATAATTTAATTGTTAAAAAATCAAGTGAAAATGTGACAACAATTTCAGATTTAATTAGGAAAGCAGGAGGTATTACTTCTGAAACCGATTTATCTCGTATTCAAATAATTAGAGATGTTCCTTTAGGCAAAGGTGGGGGTAAAAAAACGGCTACTATTGACTTTAATTCATATATGAATGGTTCAGATTCTATTGATGATATTCGATTATTTGATGGGGATAGTTTAATTATCCCAAGATTAAAAAAACCTAATCCAAATCAAATTCCAAAATCTATCTTATCTGGGATTTCTCCAAAATTTATATCAGTAAATATATATGGTCGTGTTGAAAATCCTGGAGTTGTTGAATTGCCTTTAGAAGCTACATTATCCGATGTAATAGATTTAACTGGACCAATAAAACCACTTTCAGGAAAAATTGTTTTAATAAGGTATAACAGAGATGGTTCAGTTTTTAAGTCAAATATTTCATATTCTTCCAGATCAGAAAGAGGTTCTTCTAGAAATCCTTACATTAAGGATGGTGATTTAATTACTGTAAAAAATAGTTTTTTAGGAAGATCTACAGGCATTATAAAAGATATAACAGAACCTTTTGTAGGACTTTATTCGACTAAAGAAATAATTGAGAGCTTTAATGATTAATAACAAAAATTATGTGTTTTCACATTTATTTTTCTTTTTAATAAAGATATAGATAAATAAACTTTGGTTATGAAAATCTTTATCAAATTATTGTTTAGTTGTTTCCTGCTTAATATCTAATCAAATACCAAAACCGTTACTCAAATCTACTTTTTTTACAACGGTTTATCGCGAAATATGTTGCAAGAATAAAGAAGGCGGCACCCAGATTCGAATTGGGGTATGAATACTAGAAAACAAGATTATAACTACAGTTTCAGCGATAATAATTAACTACTAACCGCCCACTAACCGCCCATAAGTGATATTTTTAGTGCTTATTTTTACTATTAATTAACTTATACGTCAGGAATTTAGGGCGGTTAAATATCAAACTTGTGACCACTAAAGTGTAATACCTAATGAAGGTAACAAAAATGCTTAAATGGTCATTGCTACAGATTGGAAAACTTTAAATATTTGGGATTTTAGAAAAGAATTAGCGATAGGGAAACGCACGGACTTTCCAGCAAATTTATGTTTGGTAAGGAAAGTGTATTCAGAAAATATCTATGCTTCATATTTGCCAGATCTGGAGGAGGATACACGCATTAGAAAGAAAGATAAGTCTGGAAAAAAGAAGAAAAGGAGATCAATAATAAAATCCACAGGAGAAACCAATCCTAAATTTGCGGCACAATATGCCATTAATTGGGTGAAGGAAAAACAAATAGAACTTGCTCAAAATGTTCTAACTGTTGAAGATAATATTTCCTATTCTTTGGCACATTACTGGGAAATATATTTTCCAAAGTTTCAAGAAGAAAAGAAAAATAGAATATCTGCTGATCAGTTAATCAGAGATGAGAGAAACAAATGGTTTTCTGAAAAGATTGGAATAAACAAAGAAGAATTTGCTCATAAGAATCTATAACTAATTACTAAATTGGATCTGCATAATTATTTTCAGACTTTAAAAGTTGGAACTCAGAAAGATATAAAAACCTTGATCAATAAATTATGGAATGAAGCACAATTACAAAATTCAGAATTATATGTTGGTCACAACTTTCCATCATTCCCTAAGATCAAATCTAATAATGGCAAACAGGTAATACACTTCAGATCAAATGATTGGGAGTTGCTTGTAAATTGCATTAATCAATTATCTGGTGGAGTAGCAAGACAGAATTTATCAATAGAAGAATATGAAAACCTAGAGTTCAAAACATGCACAAGAGATAACCAAAGAAACTGGG
>Ga0160422_10003193_pt1 | contig 10152 bp, 9 predicted proteins | sample Fk160mmetaG_FD_108192 | JGI IMG/M metagenome (GOLD analysis project Ga0160422, IMG submission 108192) | Marine microbial communities from the Central Pacific Ocean - Fk160115 60m metaG | ecosystem: Environmental > Aquatic > Marine > Oceanic > Photic zone | place: The Central Pacific Ocean... | reverse complement strand
TTCCTGAGAATCCGGAACCGGGCATACCGTCGGAGCCGTCGCCGGGGGATGCGGGTGGCGTGCCCGGTGAGCCTGGCGAAGCAGGGGTGGCGGAAGAGCCTCAAAAAGGAGTGCCGGAGGATCCTGAACCCGGGATTCCGTCGGAACCAGCACCGGCCGCGGCTGGTTCAGCGAACCGCCCTGCACCGCCTCCGTCCCAAGCCGGAAGCGGTCAGCCCAGCGAGCCAACGCCGGGCGTGCCCAGTGAGCCGGAACCGGCTCCCCCCGGAAGCCCCGGGGGCGCGGCCCACAAAGGCAAGATGGATGGCGAAGAAGAACGCGGGCCGGAGGTGCTCATCCGCGGTCGAATCGATGCACCGGGCGGTTCGGGGATGATTCGAATAGATTTATTCGATGGGGATCAGCGAAACGTTGCAGGGCCCCGGCCGAAGGTGGTTGGGGTGCACGAAATCAGCAGTCCCGGTGGGTTCGAAGTGTCAATCCCGGAGTCCCACAAGCGAGTCTGGGTCGGCGCCTATCGGGATCTGAATGGCAACAACCGGCCCGACAAAGGGGAACCGTCGGGGTGGTATCCGCGCAATCCGGTGTATCTGGATTCTCTGCCATCCTCGGTCATCATATCGCTGGAGATCGAGGGTAAAGCCTCCGGTCTTGGCCTCGACTTCGGCGAATGATGCTTGGTGTAGTGATCCCGACGCACAGCCGACCGGAATGCTTGAAGCTGGCACTGGCCTCGGTGGCAGGATTTCCCGTTGTAGTGGTGGATGATTCGCCCGAAGGAATGGATGGTTCAATCGATGCGGATGTAATTCGAACCACCGGAGAAGAAGGGTTCGCATGCGCTGTGAATCGAGGCATTGATCACTGGCAGCAGGCGGGATTCACCCATGTCGTGGTTCTGAATGACGATGCTGCGCTTGAAGAGGGTGCTCTGAACCGCCTGATGACCGCATGGACCGATACCGACGGCGCGTTGGCTCCGGTTGTTCATGAGCCCGATGGACCGGTCTACGGCATCGACTTATTTCGGGGCGGACGGGTTCGATTGCGGAGAACACCCGGAAATGTCGAGGCGGTGAGCGGAGCGGTGATCATGATGCGATGCACCGAGCGCTTTGACCCGAGTTACCGCCACGGGTTTGAAGACATCGATCTGTGCTGCCGATTGCGACAGCGGGGGCTGGTGGTGCGGGTTGTTGAAGATGCGCGCGCGACCCACGCCGCAGGCGGGACAATCTCGCGGCGTTCCCGTGCGGCCCAACAACGGGCGCTTTCAGGTCACCTTCGATGGGTGGGTGGCGGCCCGCGCGGCGTCTATGCTGTGGCGCTGAGCGTGGCCCAAGTGCTTCGCGACGGGGGACCCATGGAACGACTTTTTGGCGTGCTCGATGCGGTCCGTGACCACCACTGGCGCGCGCCCTGACTTTAGAGGGGGTTGGCGCACACAAACGTGCCATCGGGAGGATGCCGATGAACACCAGTAAATCACCCCGCCCCTCCCCAGCAGCCTACATTCTGAGCCGAAAACGATGCGTAACGGAGAGGTTAGGGAGGGCCGTCTGTTTCGGCCTGTTTCAACGCTAATGCGGCATCAATGGCAGGCTTCAGTCCCGGCTCCAGCAAAATCAGGTACAGCAAAACCTCTCGCCTCGCCTCATGCAGGGCGCCGCCCTCAACGGGCGGTTCATCCGACCATAGACCACCGATGTTCAGGGGGGCTCGAGCCCAATCGGACGAGCCTCGGGTGAGAACAGCGTACTGGCCCGGATCATAGATGGTGCCAACGAGCGCTCTGAAATCACCCGGATTTCCGATCGGGTCGAGGCGGTTTCGAAGGAAAAAAACAGCATCTGCCAGCAAGGATTCTTGCTCAGGACTGAGGGTCTGAAGGAACTCTTGCTGAGCCTCCAGTACAGACCGAATTCCCTGCAGTCGGAGTTTGAGGAGTTCGCGCTCTCGCTCTCCACCAGACCTCATTTCTTTCAAGTCGTGGGTGAACTGCGCCATCTCCGGGTCGTCCACAGGTCGCCCATCTTTCAGATGGACCCATATTTTGTCGTACACAGCTCGCTCTTGGGTGAGCCACTGAGTCGAGGCGTCGCGCTCCGCAGAGGCAATCCGCTCACGGCGGTTGTCGGCGAGGGCGCTCAGTTCACTCAACCGTGTCAGTTGCCCTTTGCTGAGGTTCAAGTGCTGCAGCCAGATGAGAATACGGACGCGGGTGACCTCGGCATCGAACGCCGGCAACGCGGGTACGTCGTACAACAGTTGATACAGCGGTGGCTGCTGGGCACGGTCGAGATCTTTGATGGCCTCAGCGGTCGGCAGCGGCTTGGGTTCAACCGCGCAGCCCGAAACGACCATTGCAAGCGCGAAGGCGATACCGATTATGGTGGAGCGACGAGTCATGAGATCTCTACTGTAAGATAAGCCGGGCCCGATGCCGAAGTTGAAACCCCAACCCACTCCTCCCGCTGCGTATGCTGCCTTCGCTGCATTGGCGTTATGTGTTGTGGTCACGTGGCCGCTCGCGTTGTATCCCAAAGACTTGCTTCTGGGGCATCCCGGCAACGACAACTGGAACCATGTGTGGGGCTATTGGTGGGTCGCAGAGTCGGTGTCGGCCGGTGTGTGGCCCCAGTGGACCAATCTGTTGTCCTTCCCCGACGGCGGTACGCTGTACTTCATCGATACGGTTCAAGCACTGATGGCGACCCCGGTGCACATGCTTGTCGGCCCAGCGATGGCCTACAACCTGATCGTCATGTTTGGGTTCGCGCTGGCGGCTTGGGGGGCATGGCTGTTGGTTTATCGCGTCACCGGCGATCCGATCTGCAGCGGTATAGCGATGGTGATCTACGGCGCTTCGCCGCACCTGCTTGGACAGGCCTACAATGGAATTTCAGAGACCGTATGCGCCGGATGGCTACCGATTGCATTGTGGTGCCTGCTGAACTTCCTCGACCGTCCCAACTGGCGGCGAGCGGTTGCGCTCGGATCGGCCATGGCGATCACCATGGTGACCAGTTGGTATTACGGTTTGTTCGCGGTCATCGCGACATCTGTGATTGTGGGGTGGCGAGCCCTTCGCCAACCGTGGATTCAGCCATGGATTCGAAGCCTTGTTCGCCTGACGGGCGCGACGGTGACGGGCTTGTTGTTGGTGAGTCCTCTGCTTGTTTTGTTCCGGTCGTCGTTGGATGCGGATGATGCGCTTGTGACCCGCGATCCGGAGTTCGTGCAGGCCAGTTTGCTGTACCACAACATCACAGATGTGATTGCCTTCTTCGAGCCCACCAAGGTGCCAAGCCCAGATCTCCTCACGCTCTATGGAGAGCAGTTGGTAATTGTGATCTACATCGGATGGATTGGCCTGATTCTCTTGGGCTATGCCCTGCTTGCGACACGCAGGCATCGCGAGTTCGGGCCGTGGGTGTGGCTCGGGATATTTTTCTTCATCTTCAGTCTTGGCCCGTACCTCAACATGTTCGGTGGCATGGTGGAGGTGGACGGTCGGCGTATTCCGCTTCCGTTTCTCCCGTTATTCGATGCACTCCCGTTGTTCAGCCGAATCTCTCACCCGTTTCGATTCGTCGTTGGTGTCAGTCTTGCGGTGAGTCTGGTCGCGGCCCACGGACTTCGCCACATGACCCGGAACGCTCGACCCACCACGAAACTGGGCATCGTTGCGGCGCTGTGTGTGGGTGCGCTGGTCGAGTTTCGATATGCATCGCCCGCAACCTTGCCGGTTCCTGTGTCCGACGCCGTCATTCCAAAGGCCTATACAGAGATGGCCAATGACCCCGAGCCGGGGGCAGTGTTGGATCTTCCCATGGCGGTTCCGAACCTCGAGCGAGCGGTGTACGTCTGGTACCAGACAGAACACGGTCGGCCCGTTCCGTGGGGACTGAACGATCCGATGCCCGAGACACTGCTAAAGAACCGACTGACGGCTACGCTGATTCGGTTTGAAGCACACCGGTCGGCCAGCATGCCTCCGGGGCTTCCAGAACTGGACCTCGTGGTTGGTTCCCGCGCGCTCGCGCGTCAGGGATACCGTTACATTGTGTTGCATGAACAGCTGTACCCTCAGTTTAAGCTGCGCCAAGTTGAGGCGCTGCTCACGGGCCTGTTTGGGGCTCCACGACGACACCCTGCTGATGGAATCCAGGTGTACACCCTTTAGGCGAATGCTACGGTGATGCGGTGCGAAGAACAGTACTAAGCGCAGTCGTTTTAGTGTGCCTTGTGGTGGTGTACGCGGCATTGAGCGCGGCCATGACGTGGCCGATGGCCACGGAGGTGGACCGACAGGTGGTCGGCGGCGGTGAGTTTGGTGGTTGGTTGTGGCGTATTTGGTGGCACTTCCAAGAGATTGAGGCGCTGCTTGATTCCGACCTTGGGACCTTGGAGGTGCTTCGGCACCTCGTCGGACTCGGGCGCTATCCTGAAACCGGTAACGTTCTTGATGTTTTGCTCATTAGCTACCCCTTAGATCAGTGGTTTGGCTTTCCGTTTCATCACAATCTGAAGGTACTCGGCATCATGGTGGGCAATGGCTTGTGTGCCTATGCGCTCGCCCGTCAGTTTACCGACAGTCGGTTGGTAGCGTGGGCTGCTGGTTGCGTAGCGATCGCCAATCCGCTCGTGATCGTTGATGTCAATGGCACCGGCCTGCGACAAGTGTTGCTTTGGTGGTTGCTCCTGTTTCCCATTTCATTGATTCGAGCCACACGGACCAAGTCGATATGGGACGGCATGCTGGTTGGGGTGTTGTTTACCCTCGTGAGTGCTTTTTATTGGTTCTACGGACTGTTTGCCGGGATGTTTGCCCTCATATTTTTGGGTGGAACATGGTGGCTGCAGCGGCCTCCCATCGGGAAAACGCTGCGGTGGCTAACGGCAGCCGGCGTAGTCTCTGCTTTTGGGCTGATCCTGTTCCTCTTGCCGTACTTTGCAGCCGGCTCATCGGACCCCATGCGAGGGTCGATGACGGATCTGCCTGAGCTCAGCTTCTTCTTGTCATTTCCGGCCTATGACACCGTCGCAGCAGCTCCCCTTCGTCCCACCAACTACGAGGAGAACGTCTTGAGTTCCCTTCGGCGGGTCATCGTGAGTTCATGGCCTGCAGACTACGTTTTGAATCCGTGGCACGGGGTCGGCGCCTTCCCATCCTTGGTCTTCATTCTGGGGGTTCTGCCCTGCATCGTCATCAAGCGCGCGCGCATTTGGTTGATCGTGTGGGTAGTCTTCTGGATCGGCACCATGGGACCGTTTTTGAAGCTGGGGGCAGACAACGATTCAACCGATGTCATCTTCATCGGAGAACATGTTGTCCGGATGCCGTGGACCGTCATGTTCAAGTGGATTCCCGGGATGTCGCGGATGTTTGCGCCCTATCGAATGAGTTCGATGGTGGTGGTGTCATCTGTCGTCTTGCTCACGATAGGACTGCACGCCATTCGTGGGCGTTGGAGAGGGCCGATTGCTGCGCTGGTGGGTTTGGGTGTCAGTGCTCAACCGTTCTGGCATATCGATACCGGTCCGGTGCCTGAAGGTGTTCAAGAGCCACCGCTGTGGCGAATCCCCAGTGTCGTGAGTCCTTTCGACGTCCCCGACTGGTACATCGACCTAGAACCAGAAGGCAAGGAAGGCATTATTGAGTTGCCCCTTGAGCAGCAGCAAGATTTGATGTGTGTGTACCAAGTTTTCCATGGTCAGAAGCTCTACCGATCATGGGCTGGAGCTCCAGCAGTGCCACCATTGTTTCGGGAATCAGGCGGCGGCGAGGCCGGTGATCGCCTGCGGTGGCTGGCGGAGGGTGAGGTGGCTCACGGAAACCTCGAAGAGCAATTTCTGACCCTGTCTCGGACTCCGCTCGAGGCCGATATGTCAGCCGTCGAAGATGTGGACCTTGCAGCGTTGGTGGATGGAGGCCCATACCGATGGTTGATCGTGCACGAGCGCGGGTACTACCTCGTGGATCCCTATGAGGGAGGCGTGCTGTACAGGGATGCGATTCGGCGAATCGGTGAGCGCATCAACTCGACACCGCTGGAGGTGTACGAGCACGGCCTGAACATCCAAGAAGACACCCACCTGACTCGTGATGTGGCGCCCGCATGGATTCCGATGGCAGGCAAAGATGTGAGCGTGCCCCTAGACCAAGTGCCGCGTCGGATGATGATGGCAATTTTTGATTTGGAGCCATGGCGAGAAACACTGGGAGACATAGAAATTCCCACCCGTCAGCCCGCCCAGCCACCGCAACCCGGCGATGGTTCTCCCGGCGCCGCCCCGCCCATGCCGGCGCCTCCTTCGGGAACCCCTTGACACTGCTGCGCCGTCGTGCGTTGATCACGTCAGCGGAGCCCCCTCAACACCATCGGAACCTTCATGCTTAAGTCTCTCTTCACTGCAGCGTTGTTTGTCGGCCTGACGGGTTGCTACGCAGCGACGCGATCAACGGTAGACTTGGGGCAAGCCGAGCGGCAACTCGCCGCTGCCCGCGCAGCCGGTGCTCCGGAGCGAGCAGTGTATGCGTGGACCATGGCCGATGAGTACATGAAGAAGGCGAGAGATGAGTGGGCCCGTTCCGACTACCAACGGGCCGATGAGATGGTGAAAAAGGCCACCGAGTGGGCGTCGAAGGCTGCAGAGCTGGCCCGGTCCGGCGAGGCCGTTCCTGCTTGGAGTGGGGAGTCGAGCATCCCTGCTCAGTCACCCCCAGCGCCTGCCGATGAGGATGGCTCGGGAGTTTGGCAGTGATGCGATGGATTCTGCTTCTTGGATTTAGTGGATGCATGCAGGCGTCCAAGCTCCCCGGTGAACAGGATGCCCTCAAGCGCAGTCTTGATACGATGGGACAAGACCAGTGGGCTCAAGAGTGCGCACCCCGCGAAGCGGCTCTTGCAACGACTCACGCCGAATTTGTCCAAATCGAGTTTGCTCAAGGCGATGTCCGGCGCGCGACGGAGCACATGGCCATCGCTCGCGAAAATGCAGACGTCGCGGTGGCCAAGGCCGAGGAGTGCCGTCCAAAGGATCGGGACGGCGATGCGATCTGGGACCATGAAGACAAGTGCCCCGATGAACCAGAAGATTTTGACGGACACATGGACGACGATGGATGTCCGGACTTCGACCGCGACGAAGACGGGATCGAAGACGGGTCGGACTTGTGCCCCGATGAACCAGAAGACATGGACGGGTTCCAAGACGAAGATGGCTGCCCTGAGCCGGACAACGACGGGGACGGCATTCTTGATGGAGACGATGGCTGCCCGAATGAGCCTGAGACCATGAACGGCTACCTCGATACCGACGGCTGTCCGGACGACGGCCCGAAGGGTGTGGAAATTAAAAAGGACCAGATCGTCATCAGCGAGAAGATTCTGTTCGATACTGGCCGGGCCACGATCAAGACCGTGAGCCACAGCATTCTGGACGCGGTGGTCGCCGTTCTGAAGGATTACCCCAAGATCACGATTCGCATCGAAGGGCACACGGACTCCCAAGGGTCGAACAGCCTCAATCAGCGACTGAGCCAGAAGCGTGCAGCCTCGGTGCGTACGTATTTGGTCAAGCAGGGTGTCGAAGAGAATCGGATGGAGTCTCAGGGCTTTGGTGAGGACCGCCCCATTGATACCAACCGAACGAAAGCCGGCCGGGCCAATAACCGTCGGGTGGAGTTTCACATCACAGGCGGTCGCCCTTAGCGTCTTAAGAACCAGTTCCAGCGACGTGGGGCCGGTTCACCGTGAATCACAGGAGCACTGGCGCCCAGTTCATCGACGAAGGCGGCCAGCTCCTCATTGGAGGGCATCCCGCAAAACACGCCGGCAGCCCCACACGCGTTCGCTACAGCGGTAGGATCAGAGATTCGATGGTCCCAGTCGATCAGCCCAATCAACGCAGGGGTACTTCCATCGGTCCGTATCTGTCGCGCGAGACGAAGGGCCGGTTCAGTCCTTCGACCGACGCCAAGCACGACAACAGCGGGTCTGTGATCGCGAATGTGCCGCAGTGCGCCATCGATGGCGTCCAGAGGATCGACGCGGTGCCCGGCGCGAAGCGCATCGATGATCCGAAGCCGCCTGTGCGTCTTGGGTTCGACCACCACGAGTGGGCGGCTCACAGTTCGCTCCGCAAGATCGCGAGAACATCGCCCCCATCGACGGTCTGCTGGGTAAACAACTCGAAGCTGAGTGCACCTTGAAATGCCAGCATGCCGAGGCCGTCATGAAAGGTCCGTCCAGACTGAACGATGGCGTCTTGAAGCGGTGGCGTCGGCATCCAGTAGTTGATGTCGACCCATGCTGCAGAAGAAGCCAGCACGTTGGGATCCAAGGTCTCGATGAGGGGAACTGCGGGACCGCTCGTGCAGTTGACCACCAAGTCTGCACCCTCGGCAGCCGCAGAGAATGAGGGAAGACTCAGCGGACCGGCGGTGATCGTCGCGGCGGGCTGATGAGTCGCGAGAGCTGCAATGGCGGCCGCCGCACGACCTTCAGTTCGATTCAATAGGGTGATTCGTGGAACCCCTCGATTCAAGAGTTCTGCAGCGACGGCTCGGGCTGAGCCTCCAGCACCAAGGATCACCGCATGCGCTCGATTCGTCGATTCTCCGGCATGGTCAAGGGCAGCACAAAAGCCCAGACCATCTGTATTGTGGCCAACAAGTCGCCCCGCATGGTTGATGATCACATTCACGGCGCCAGCCGTTTGTGCCTCATTCGACAGCCCATCGAGATGGGGGACCACGTGCTCCTTGTGCGGAACGGTGAGGTTTACCCCTGACAGATTCATGGTTCGAACCAAGTCCGCGACGCGGTCAGACCGTTCCGGAGCAACATCAAATGCGACGTAGACGGCATCGATTCCGAGGGTTTGGAACAGGCGGTTGTGCATGCCCGGAGATTGAGAATGGTGAACGGGGTGTCCAACGATTCCGAACACTCGTGTGAAGCCGCTGATTTGTGGTCGGCTCACGGGCACAGCACCCCTCGGGCTTGTTCCACGTCGTGGCGGATTTGCTCCACCAAGGCCTCGCGTCCCGAAAAGGCAGCTTCACCGCGGATGCGCTTCACAAACTCGACTTCCATTTCCGAGCCGTAGAGGTCGCCAGAGAAGTCGATGAGGTGAACCTCCATCAGAAATCCAACGCAGTCAAAGGTGGGCCGAGTGCCCAAATTTGCAACGCCGTTCAACCATGGACCGCCATCGGATCGGGCTCGAACTGCGTAGACCCCATCCGCCGGCATCAGTTCTGCATCGGTCTGAAGATTGGCGGTTGGGAACCCGATCGTTCGGCCTCTGGCATCGCCATGCACCACAGTGCCTCGAATTCGGTGTGGGCACCCGAGGAGGATGGCGGCTTCCGCGACACGCCCTTCTCCGACGGAGGTGCGAATTCGGCTCGAACTCACGGTGTTGCCATCGAGTTTAAGCGCTTCAACCTGGCGCACAGGAATCGAGGGAAGGGCTGCGCGGACAGTGTCGACGTTTCCCTCGCGCCCGCGGCCAAATCGAAAGTCGTAGCCCACCACCAGCTCGATGGGTTGAATCCTTCGCCGGAGTACCTCATCGATGAACCACTGCGCCGGGTGCTGAGCGAAGGAGGGGGTGAATCGCTCTACCACGACTTGGTCGACGCCCAAATCGCCCATGATGCGAACCTTGTCGGTCCACGATTGAATGCGAGGCGTTCGACCCTCGGGGGACAGCACCACGCGCGGTGGTGGGTCAAAGGTATACACAGCCGAGGGTGCACCAATGGTGTTTGCCTGCTGAACCAAGGCCTGAATCAGGTGCCGATGGCCGAGATGGAGGCCGTCAAAATTGCCAACCGTGAGGACCGGTCGTGGACCATCAGCGGGAAAGGCAGCAGAGCCGGCAATTACGATGGGCATCGGGCGGGTTTATCCCAAAGCCACGTTAGGCGCCCAAGGTCAGCTGAGGTTCGCCGTAGAGGTATCCCTGCATCAGGTCGACTCCCGCCTCGGAAAGGGCTGCGGCCTCTTCCTTGGTTTCCACACCCTCGGCCACGACCTCGGAGCCGGTTGCCTCAGCGAAGCTGCACAACAAGTCAACCAATCTGCGCTTGTGATCGTCATTGTTGACGTTTCGAACGATGCTCATGTCCACTTTCAT
>Ga0160422_10003192_pt1 | contig 10157 bp, 11 predicted proteins | sample Fk160mmetaG_FD_108192 | JGI IMG/M metagenome (GOLD analysis project Ga0160422, IMG submission 108192) | Marine microbial communities from the Central Pacific Ocean - Fk160115 60m metaG | ecosystem: Environmental > Aquatic > Marine > Oceanic > Photic zone | place: The Central Pacific Ocean... | reverse complement strand
TTTTTGCTTTTAATAGTTTTGCTATAGCACAAGAGAGTAAAGATATCGAGGAAATAACAGTAATTTCATCGAGAGCCCCTATTCCACTGAGTGAAGTTATTGGATCAGTATCTTTAATTAAATCCGATGATATTGAAAATAGGGTTGTTAATAACATTGTAGATTTAATAGAAAATACAATTGGTGTTACTGCTCCAAGAAGTGACGGCTATGGAAGAATATTCAATGAAGGGTTTAGAATAAGAGGATTAGGCGGAAAAAGAGTAAATGTAATTATTGATGGAGTAAGAATTCCTGACTCTTATGTTGGATATGGTAGAGATGTAGTTGATGTAGATTTAGTTAAAAAGGTAGAAATACTAAAAGGACCAAGTTCAGCATTATACGGTTCTGATGGATTAGCTGGAGCAATTTCCTTTACTACAAAAGATGCATCTGATTTAGCTGATTTAAATAATCCATTCTTTTCAGCTACAGCGTCTTATGATGAAGCAAATGATGGAACAAAATATGGCTTCTTATCGGCCTTCGTTGGAAATAAAATAGAAGGCCTTATTCAGATTACAAGAAGAGATATGAATGAAAGAAATCTTCACGATCAGGTAAAAACTGAACCTAATGATATGAATGGTGAATCTAATAGTATCTTATCAAAAATTAAATTTCTACTTACTGAATCAATTGATTTAACTTTTACAATTGATATTCAAGAGTGGGAAAATGAATGGGATCTTCAAACTGAAACAGGTTTTAGTTTCTTTCCTATACCTACTCAAACTTCCTCAGCATTAGGTAACGATGAGTCATCAAGGCATAGGTTTTCTGCTGAACTTGGCTTCGATAACCAAAATATGTTTTTTGATAATGGAAGAATTACAGTTTTCGCTCAAAATACTGAACAAGACCAAGTAACAAATAAATCGAAATTAGTTTTTGCAATGGGTATGCGAGCTAGACCAACACCATTTTCTGAATATCAAAATTTTCAATTTAACCAGGAAATATTTGGATTTTCCTCTGAGTTTTATAAAGAAATTGCTCAATCTTCAGGTGTTAAACATCAAATTGTTTATGGATTTGAGTATGAGTCAATTGAAGTTGAAAGACCAAGGTATAGGTATGAAACAAATTTAATGACCAGACAATTAAATTATAATATTGGTGGTCACACTTATCCTGATAAAACATTTCCTGATACAGAAACTATACGACAGGGTATTTATTTTTCTGATAGAATCGAAATAACTCCAAAAGCAACCATTGTTGTAGGGGCAAGATATGACTCATACGAACTTAAGCCATCAGTCGATGAGCTATTTAACAGAAGTAATGTAGCTAGAAATGAGCTTTCTTATATAGATGACAGTTCCATTTCATCCAAATTAGGACTTATTTATGATTTAAATAACAATATTTCTTTATTTGCTCAGTATGCCGAAGGGTTTAGAAGTCCTGATTATGAGAGTGCAAACATATCATTTACAAATTTTGCATTCCGATACAGCGTAATGCCAAATCCAGATCTCGAAGCCGAAGAAAGTGAGGGATATGAAATAGGTATTAGAGGAAATAATTCATTAGGAAACTCAAAACTAAACTGGTCATTAGTTTATTTTGAAAATGACTATAAAGATTTCATTGAAACTCGATTAACTGGAAGGTCACCTCAAGGAATAAGTTTATATAAATATGTAAATCTTAATGACGTTACAATCGATGGTTTTGAATTTGAATTGCAGGCCATAATAAATGACAATTATTCACTATACTTAGGTCATACAAACACAGAGGGTGAGGAAAATAATGAAGAGCTAATATCAATTGATCCTGATCAAACCATTTTAGGTTTAAGCTGGGTTTCTGATAATGGAGGCTTTAATATCAAGGGAATTGCAAATATCTCTGAAAAAAGTATTGATGGTTTAGCTCCTGTTTGCGGAAGAGGAGGATGTAATAAATTATTAGAGCTTCCGGGAAGAGTCACTTATGACTTATTCTTTAATTTTAATATCAGTGAAAAAGTATTTGCAAATCTTGCGATTAGAAATCTTACTGATAAAAAATATTGGGACTGGGCATCGGTTAATGGTAAAGCAGAGAATGATCCTGAATTAGATCTTTATGTAAATTCTGGTAGAACAATAAGCGCTTCAATTAAGTATCTATTTTAATTATAAGGAATTAAAAATTATGAAAATTTCTATTTTTACGTTTATTTCATTATTCTCAATTAATGTTTTGGCCCATCCAGGTCATGAAAATGCTTATTTTCATCCTGAAGTAAATTCCATATTTTCCTCAATTTTAGCAATTTTATTTTTGACTGGTATGTTTTTTACCATAAAAAAAATAACAAAAAATGCATTAAGTAATATTGAAAAGAAAGGATAATTTATATGTTTAAAGATTTTCAAATAGCAGAGGCACATTGTGATATTCCATGTAAAATATATGATCCTGCGATATCACAAGTTGCAGCTTTAAGTGTAGTAAGATTAATTGACCTTCTTCACGAAATTGATGAAAGTGATAATAGTCTTAAATCAATTGCACATAGATCTCGTTTAGTTATAGAGAAAGAAGTTCAAGCAAAAATTGTTAAAAATGAAGTTAATATAATTTGGGGCGACTATTTTAAAGCACCGCAAATTGAATCTCATCCTAATATCCATACCCTTGTTCATGAAATAATGATGGTAGCTTCTAAATGTAAGCAAGATGTAATTAGAGAAAATGCGGAAGAGTTAGTTAAAAAAGTTAATGAATTTGCTACAATTTTTTGGTCGACTAAAGGGATTGATACTGAAAATGTTGTTTGCCCTTATCCCCCAGAACTTGTTGTTTCTAGACCAAAATTAGATAGTGTTTAAAATATACAAAGCTCAGGGTAGTAGCATGTTCCCTACTATAAGGCATAACGATTATCTTCTAACTTTTAAAGTTAAAAAAATAGAAAAAAAAAGTATTATTGTATCTTTCCTAGACGACAAAAAATTTATAGTAAAAAGAGTCAAAGATGTCTCTGAAAATTTTTTTACTCTTTCATCTGATAATAAAATGACAGAGTCTGAGTTTTGTAATCAAAAATTTTCTACAGATAAAATTTTATATAAGGTTGTTTTAGCATACAGATATCCTTTTAAATTTAATCTTTTATAGATCTCTCTGTTCTATAGAACTTAAAGAAACACCATGTAGCGAAAGCTGTCATTAAATGCCAAATTCCATGAGGTTGAATAAATGAGTCTGGATTACAAAATCTAGTATCAGGATAACCTTGAAGCCATATTATAAAGGCTATAATATAACTTGCCATTCCAAGAAAAAACCATGGATAATGATTTCTAATACTTGATGGAGGTTTATTTGACAATAAAGCTGGCAACCAAAAAAGTATAATCCACCAATAATTTTGTAAATTTGAAAAAATTTCAGTAGGAAAAATTCCAAAAATTGCTGCAACTAAAAATCCAATAAAGCCTGAATACCATTTATTAAATTTACCCCAAAATTTAAAAAGAAATTCTGTGATAATCCACAAGGCTATTGAAACACCAAATAAATCTAAATTAATACCCATACCTGTTCCAAAAAACCAACTTAACAATGAAAATAAAAAAACGATCAATATATAACTAGTAAAAAATCTTTTTGAAGACCACTTACCTAATTCTTTTAAATTATATAACCAAGGAAGAATGATATAAGTAACCATACTTATATTATCAATCCATTGTCCCCAATAAGAATGAGTTCCATGCATTAAAAAAGATCCTGGACCAAGAAAAATAACAACACTCGCATATAAAATTGAAATATTAGTTAAACCAATAAAATTATTTGATTTTTTTTTGACTTTATCTTCCTTAGATAAAATCCAAAGAATTATTAAGCCTACAAATATGAAGCCTAAATTACTGAAGGCATTAATAGGCTCACGAAAAATACCAGAACTTACTCTTTCACACCAACGTGAAACTCCGCCAATTTTGACATTAGGCTCTAAAGTTATAATTAACCCTAATTTAGCTAAAATAAAATAAACTAAAAAAAAAGATAGAGAACAGATTAATCCAATGATGAAGGAATTTTCTTTTCTAAAAATATTCATGTTTAATTTATCGCAATTGGATTAATAATCATTTGAACAGCCCCCTTTACTTTTGCTTGGCCTAAAACAAATAGAAACTCTAATACTCCATCTTTTACGAGAGGTCCTGTATTCATAGACTCTAGTATATATATTCCATTTTCTTTCAATAAAATTACATGGCCCTGATAAGGTTCATTTGGATCTTCAGGAGGAACAACATCTAAGCCAGATGTATCTGCGCCTACTGCAACTACACCTTTAGAAGCTAAATATTGAGCAACCTCTGGACTTTGACCAGGCTCAGATGAAACCCATAAAATTGGATCTGTCTCAAATTTTGCATCAATCCAACCAGTATGAAAAATGACTACATCACCCTCTTGAATGGGAGTTCCTTGCTTTTTTGCTACTGCCTTTACATCTTTAACTGAAAAAGATTGACCAGCTTCTAAGTATTCGACCCCAAAATGGTCTGTCATATCTAAAATGATACCTCTAGCTACAATCGGAGGTATTGTTTCAACTCCTAACTTTGTTAGTCCATCAATTTTAGCAAAGTCTTTTCCTTTATTGCAATTATAGAAAATACCATCAGGATCACCTAAATGACCAAAGCCGTCAATTTGTGATCCTATTCCAAACCAACCTTGAAAAATATCATCGTTGTAAGTTGAATTAGGAAAAGGTTTATTACCAAATTGCTGATTAGGTTGAACAATTTGCAAAGATAGTGAGCGAGGTGGAAAAGCTGGAGTATTGGCATCAATAGTTATACCTAAACTATATACTTTTCCAGTCTTAATTAATTTAGAGGCTTTTAAAATTGATTCAGGTGTTATTAGGTTTGCATTGCCTATTTCGTCGTTTGGACCCCATTTTGAAAACTCACACTCACTAGCATTTGACACTTGAATTAAATACAAACTCATAATTAAAATTAAAAAATATCTCATTTACTCCCTCATTATCCTTTATTATCCTTAATTATTTTTTATTTGATTTTTTTCTGAATTAGTTCCTTTAAGTAAAACAGAATTATATAGAGATTTTATTTCTTTGTAACGAAAACAATCCTTTTCATGATCATTTATTATTCCTACTGCCTGTAAATATGCATAACAAATAGTTGGGCCAACAAATTTAAAACCTCTTTTTTTTAGTTCAGAAGAAATATTATTACTTAACAATAGTTTACAATTATTATTAAATGTATTTTTAATTTTTGTATCAATTGACTTTCTATCTGTAAAAGACCAGATGTAATTATCAAAACTTTTAAATTCTTTTTGAATTTTTAAAAATGCTTTTGCATTATTTCTTATTGAAAAAAGTTTAAGTTTATTTCTTATTAACCCCCTATCCTTTAAAAGAATAAAAATTTCTTCATTTGTCATATTTGATACTTTTTTGATATTAAAATTGTAGAAAGAGCGTCGATAATTATTCCGTTTTTTAAGAATTGTTATCCAGCTTAATCCTGCTTGTTGACCCTCCAAACTTAAAGACTCAAATAAATCTCTGTCATTATGAATAGGAACTCCCCATTCCTCATCGTGGTATCGAATATACAACTCCTCTTTACCGGGCCATAAACATCTCTCTTTCATTTCATACTTCATTAAATAAAAAAATAATGATAAATTATAAAAATTCTAGTGAATTTTAAATTTTGCCTTTAAATTCATTTTTTGAGTTATTAATATGGAAAAAATTAACAATTTTATAAATTCAATAACTGAACCATTTTCAATTATATCAGATTTTATTATTCGTGCTGGATTAGGGATTTCTTTTTTTTTACATGGCTACGGAAAACTTCCAATAAGCCAAGGTTTTATAGATTTCTTAACATCCAAGGGGGTTCCCCTTTCTAATATTCTTGCCCATTTAGTAGCTTGGGGAGAGATACTTGCTGGAATAGGAATAATTTTAGGAGGACTATTAATTAAATTAAATTCTGTAATAGCTAATTTAATAACAAAATTATCAGGGCTTACTATTTTTATAATTATGATTAATGCTCTATTGATTGCTCATTCAAATTGGAGCATTTTTATAGGTGAAAGAGGTTCAGTTTTATTTGCTAGTGAGCAACTATTTTTATTAATTCTTGGTTTTTTCTTTTTTATTAGAGGAAATAGAACTTAGAAAACTTTTGCCGATATTCTTTTCGATAATATTAGTTCTTTTAATGTTTTATCCATATAAATATTAAATTTAATCTAATTTTATGCTTACTGTTTTTTGTTCTAAGTAGGTTTTAAAACCATCAATGCCTAATTCTCTACCCCAGCCAGATTCTTTATAACCACCGAAAGGTAAAGTTGGGTGCATACCACCATAATGATTGACCCAAACGTTACCTGCTTTTATTCTATTAGCAACATTATGGACTTTATTTATATCATTAGAAAAAATACCTGAACCTAATCCATACCTTGTATCATTTGCTAGATTCACAACTTCATCGACTGAATTAAATGGACATGCTGCTAACACAGGTCCAAAAATTTCTTCTTTTGCAATTCGCATATCTTTACTAACTTTTCCAAAAACAGTTGGATTGAAAAAAAATCCGCTATCGTCATCTATTGAATCACCAGAAATAATATCAGCACCCTCTTTTAATCCAATATCCACATATTCAGAAACTTTTTTATGTTGTGAATAAGATATTAAAGGGCCAAGAACAGTATCTTTATCAAATCCATTTCCAACTTTAAGATTTTTACTAAAATCAGCAATTCCTTTGATAGCTTCATCGTATATATCCTCTTGAATAAATAAACGAGAACCTGCAAAACAAACCTGACCACTATTACTAAAAATTGCCATTGCTGCACCAGGAATTGCTATATCAAGATTTGCATCATTAAAAATTATGCATGGAGATTTACCCCCTAACTCAAGTGTAATTCTTTTTAAGTCATTGCTGCATTGACTTACGATTTTTTTGCCAACTTCGGTTGATCCGGTAAATGAAATCTTATCAAGATTAGGATTTTTAACCAAAAGCTCACCTGCACTTCCATCGCCAATTATTACATTTAAAACACCTGGTGGAATGCCAGCTTCTATTGCAGCTTCAGCAATAATTAGAGCGTTTAAAGGGGTATCTTCAGCTGGCTTTACAACACAACTACAACCTGCTGCTAATGCAGGCGCGACTTTAATAATAAATGTGCCAAAAGGACCATTCCATGGAATTATTATTCCTACGGCACCAACTGGTTCATAAGAAGTATAGCTATGAAATCTCTGATTATCACCACTAATAACATTTGAAAAATTATCACCAGTTACCTTATCAACCATACCAGAGTAGTATCTTATCCAATCAATAGCCCAACCAATAAACGTTTTTGCAACTATAACAGGCATGCCGTTATCAATTACTTCAACTTCTATTATTTGCTCGATCCTCTCCTCTAAAAGATCTGCCCATTTCCATAAAATTTTACCTCTACTAGATGCAGTCATTTCTTTCCAAATACCACTATCGAAAGATTCTCTGGCCGATCTGCATGCCAAATCAACCTCTTCTTTTCCCGCTAGTTGAACCTTTGAAACAACTTTTTTTGTAGCAGGATTTATAACATCTAAGACATTATCGTTAGCTGAATTATGCCAATTACCATTAATCATATGGTTATGATTTTTTTCTAAAAATTTATTTGTTTTGTCTAAAATATTATAGCTCATTTTCTTCCTGAATAGATATTTTTAATAATTAAATATTAAATACAATTAGAATAATCTCAAGAGAATTTTAATGTGAAAATTTTCTTATTTCTTTGCTATTAATTTTAGAGCTATATCCTATTTATCCTTTTTTTTCTCAAGGCTTAATTTATCTTTTAAGCTCATAATATATGCTGCAGCTGACAATATTAAAATAGCACCAGCTTCACCTAACAACATCAAAGCATCCATCTCTTTACTCTGCATTATTATTAAGCGACAAAGAGCAGTAATCGCAATAATTATTGGCAAGGTAACTGGTATTCTATTGGTACTGTAGAAAGCTCCGACCATTCCAATTATTTCGGCGTAAATGAAAAGTAAAAAAAGATCAGCAAGCGTTATGTTTTTTGAGAGAAACATTGAAAGAGTATATTGTGCTGCGGCAATACAAGTTGCGATTCCAATAACAGCAAGAAGAACTCTTTCACTTGTTACTGTGGTCCAATGAAGACCTTTAATAATTTTTGTAAATTTAAAATCCATAAATAATAATATCGAGTTATTAGTTTAAAGTAAATTTTTTATTGTTTTATATTTTTTTATTTGGGAATAGCATATCCCCAGTAATTATATCCTGCAATTTTTGGTGTTTTTGGAATATACATTTCTTCTATTTCAATTACCTTAAAACCTGATTTTTTTATTAAACTAGGAATATTTCTATTAATATTACAACCTCCGGCAATTTTAGACCAAAACTTATTAATCCTATTTTGCCATTTTTTTATATCCTCATCAGGTGATAAACCATGTTCACAAAAAATTAATTTTCCGTCATTTTTCAAAACTCTTCTTATTTCATTATTTGCTTTAATTACTTCAGGAATAGTACACATTGTGTAGGTAATCAAAACAGTATCAAAATAATTATCAGGTAAGGGAATTTGTTCTGCGCTTGAGGTTATAAAGTTAACACTTAATTTTTCATTTTTTGCAACATTTTTAGCCATAATATTGAGCTCTTTAGATGGATCTATACCCCAAAGTTCAATTATTTTTAACTTATCATAAAACGGTAAATTTAAACCTGAGCCAATTCCAACCTCCAAAATTTTACCCCTGGCGTGGGGGGTAACTTTTTTTCTCTGAATAGTAATTTGTTTTGAAGAGCAAGCGCAATTTAAAAACCTTGGTAAAATATATTTTTCATAAATACCCATTTATTTTATTTCTCCGATTATTATTTCTTTCGAGTCAGTTGGTAAAAAAACAATAGTTCCATCGTTCGATAATGTAAAATTCTTAAATTCTTCCTTTAAACCCCTAACAAAAATATTTTCCAATATGTAATTTCTCGGCGCTGGAAGAAGATGATATAATATTAAATGTTTAACATTTGCCTTTTTTGCTAATCTTGCAGCGTCAATTGCTTCAGTATGATAATTTTGAACATCTTTGATACCAACTCTTCCTAGACTATCAAATGGCAATACTTCATAAAGCATATTCAAAATTTCCGTTGACATTGCTTCATGAAATAAAACATCAACATTTTTTGATGCCTTTAAAACATTTTCAGAATAAATAGTATCACCACTAATAACTATACTTCGATTTTTATACTCTATCTTAAAACCTAAAGAGGGATCTACTGGATGATGACTCACTGGAAAAGCTGAAATTTTAATTTGATCTTTATCATAAATAGGAACATTAAATTCCTTAATAATTTTAGTATCAAAGCCTGCAATATCCAGTGGAGCAAAATTATCCCCATGGTGCTCATTTCTATATTTATAATCAATTTGCGATGCATCTTCTATCTTTTCTAATACCTCTTTAACACCAACTGGGCCATAAACCTTCAGCTTTGAACCTCTATTCATACCAACCCAACTCCACATATGCAGATCTTCGATATCTGAATAATGATCAATATGAAGATGAGAAATAAATACAAGTTCAAGCTTATCTAATGGAATCCTCCAATTCATTAAATTACTTACACTTTTATCACCAACATCAAAAATAAAATATTTCTCACCTGCTTTTATTAAAATACAAGTTTCAGCCCTTGTAGGATGGGCAAGAGGTGATTTTGATCCACAAACAAGAGCTGAAAGTGAGTCATATTCTGGAAAAACAGAACTTGGTAGGACTAAGTTTTTAATTCCTAATTTAACAATCCGGTTTTGAAAATTATTAGACTGAAATAAAAAAAATAAAAAGATACAAAAAACGATTAAGAAAATAAAAAAGAATTTTAGAAATTTCATATTTTTCAAAAAAAAATCATTTATAAATGTGTTCGTTAATTATTGTGTTTATCTTACTCAAGGATTGAAGATTTCCATTCTTATACTCATCAGCTAATTCAAAT
>Ga0160422_10003191_pt1 | contig 10162 bp, 12 predicted proteins | sample Fk160mmetaG_FD_108192 | JGI IMG/M metagenome (GOLD analysis project Ga0160422, IMG submission 108192) | Marine microbial communities from the Central Pacific Ocean - Fk160115 60m metaG | ecosystem: Environmental > Aquatic > Marine > Oceanic > Photic zone | place: The Central Pacific Ocean... | reverse complement strand
TGTTGCCAACACCTCTTCAGAGGACATTCCTCTCAATTCTTCGATGAGATTAGGTTGGTCTGCAAACTCTTGAGCGATCAGCGTGATGTATCGCGCCTTGGTGTTGGAGAGCCCACAGGTCAGCAGTTGCTCCTTGGAAGAGTTGAGAATCATGGCAGGCGTGATGACGGAATCCTCAAACTTTTGCTTCAACCTGAGATAAATTGTGTAGGCCGCAGCGCTAGAGAGTTGTTGTCCGGCAATGATGCGGATCAACGACTCGAAGTTGGCTTCTTGTGGTTCTGGGGGTTTTGGTTGCAGGTCCTAGATCACTATTCGAAGCATTGGATCCGTCTTGGATAGATGCTGAAGCCCTCTGTCAAAATGTAGGGTGCTCACGCTGAATTTCTCTGGTTATCAGTTTCTGGTAAATGCTGAAGCCGGCTCCTTTGGGGAGCTATCGTATGCATACATTTTTCACGAATATCCTTTGACAGAGCAGTCGATTTTTTTCAAGCTTGCTGAATTTTCTGGAGTGAACCGACGTCTCTGTTTTTCTACAGATCCTCGATTTTAAGCTACCGGGCATACGCCCAGTGAAAGCGCCTCTGTGCCGTGAGAGTTCTCAGTTGGAGAGCGCTTTGAGAAGCTGAAAAACCCTCGCCCATTTTGGGAGAGGGGGGACCACGTCAGTGGTGGATGAGGGGCTAGTGAAGAAGAGAAAAAAATAAAATGAAAGACTTGCAGGAATTTCCTCATCCGATCTGTCGGCCACCTTTTCCCTGAGGGAGAAGGACAAATTAGTGATGTCTTGCTTTATATGCTCGCTTTTCCACTGGACAAGGGCTTTTCAGAATCTCTGAGTTTGTAGAGGAATTGGCGATTCTTTGAGGAGATTTTTGGAAGTCTTCCTTGAAGCAGTGAACGATTCATTTAATTTTTTGCTGTCATCCTCACCCTCCAAGATAAGCCTTTCGCACTTCCTCATTGCCCAGTAGACTAGCTGTGGTATCGGTCAATTGAATTTTGCCATTTTCCAGAAGATAGCCCCGGTCTGCGAGTTGGAGAGCCAGGTGGGCGTTTTGTTCGACCAGTAGGATTGTCGTTTGTTGTTGCTGGTGGATTTGGCGCAGGATCTCGAAAATTTGATGCACGATCATGGGAGCCAGTCCGAGAGATGGTTCATCGAGCAGCAGTAGTTGGGGGCGTCCCATCAGGGCCCGAGCGATCGCCAGCATTTGCTGCTCACCACCGCTGAGGGTTCCTCCAAGCTGTGACTGTCGTTGACACAGGATCGGAAAGAGTTCCATCATTCGCTCCAAATCTTCTCGGATGTGTTCTCGATCCCGACGTAGGTAGGCCCCCATTCGTAGATTTTCCAGCACGGTGAATTCTGGGAAGATGTGTCGACCTTCGGGGACCAGCCCAATACCCAGCGCCTTGATCTGATCTGGAGTCAACTGCTGAATCGGTCTTCCTTCCCAAAGAATTTCTCCCTGGCGGGGTGGCACTAGCCCAGCGATGGCCATCAATAAGGTAGTCTTGCCAGCGCCATTGCTGCCCAAGATGGTCACGATCTCACTCGGTTTCACATAAAGAGAAATGCCCTGCAGAGCGAGGATATTGCCGTAAGCACTGACCAAGTTATGGAGTTTCAGCATCATGAGATGGCCTGCTCCCCAAGATAAGCTCGGATCACCTCAGGATGCTGGCGAATTTCCTGTGGTGGGCCTTCTGCGATCTTGCGCCCATGGTCTAGCACAATGATTCGATCCGAAATCTTCATCACCAGCCGCATGTCATGCTCAATAAGCAGGATTGTCAGCTGAAACTCTTTCCGAAGCTCTACCAGCAACTCGTCCAGTTCTTCTGTTTCCTGCCGGTTCATGCCCGCTGCCGGTTCATCAAGCAGCAATAGAAAGGGATTGGTAGCCAGCGCCCGAGCAATCTCCAAGCGCCGTTGGGCTGCATAGGGTAGGCTGTCCGCAGTTACCTGAGCGTACTGTTCCAACTCCATACGCTGCAGCATTTGGAAGGAATCCTCACGAATCTGCTGTTCTTCTGCGCGGGTGCGGCGATCTCGCAGGAGCACACCCAACGTACTAGTTTTGGTGTGGATCTGGCGTCCCATCATTACGTTCTCTATTACACTCTGTTTTTCGTACAGGCGGATGCTCTGAAAGGTGCGAGCTACACCCAGTTGGGCGATTTGGTAGGGCTTGAGACCGTTCAGTAGCTGTGTTTGATGATAGGGAGGATGCAGGTGTATTTCACCAAGCTTTGGAGGAAGAAAGCCTGTTATGCACTGAAAGCAGGTGGTCTTGCCAGCACCGTTGGGACCAATCAGCGCTAGAATTTCCTGGGATTGAACCTGAAAGCTCAGGTGCTCCAGGGCACGCAATCCACCAAATTCAAGTGTCAGTTGATCCACCTGGAGCACGGTAGAGTCTTGTGAAGCGTAGTTCTCGCTCATGGGTGGTGGTTCCAGCAAATGATCAAGATTTGCAGATTTTCTTGCCCTATTTCTGCCAAAGCTCGGTATGATGAGTGCACACTAGCCGACAATTCCATCCGCCTTGTTATCCTTTGCTGCAGGAGTCGCATGAATCCAATCGTGGTCGTTGATGATGAACCGGCGATTCGTAGTAGTCTGGCCGCCGTACTTGAAGATGAAGGCTATCCGGTACGCTGCTGTGCACATGCGCAGGAATTCTACGACGCTCTGAAAGAGCAGCCAATGTCCCTGGTGCTACTCGACATTTGGCTTCCCGGCGAAGATGGCATGGCAATCCTCAAGAATCTGCGCAACGAACAGCCTGAACTGCCCGTGATCATGATGAGTGGACACGCCGGGATTGAAGCGGCTGTCAGCGCGATCAAGCTGGGAGCCCGGGACTTTCTGGAAAAGCCACTGCACCTGGATGTTTTGTTGGACAAGATCGCCGGTGCCTTGCAAGCTACTCAACTAGCCGAGGAAGCGATTCTGCCTTCCGACACCCGGATCGAGACAGCGCCCTACCAGCCCGCAACCAACCGGCAATCCGTAGAGCTGCGCAAGTCTGGACGTCCCCAGTGTACTCTTGGCGACAACGTAGTCCTCAATGGCACTGGTCTGCTCAGTGGTCGCAACACGGGCATTATTCTCAGTCCAGCGCCTCCAAGCAGTGGAATTCAGTTTCAAACCCTCGACGGCATTTCCATTCCTGGCAGAATCACGAGCCTGGAAGATTATCAGCATGCACAGAGCCAGCAGAGCTTTACCGCCAACTCTACGGTGCTGGCCCGGGAGAATCGACGTGTCCGCACGGTGGAGCACCTGATGGCCGCTTTGTCAATGGCTGGGCTGGACAATGTGTTGATCAAGGCCGATGAGGAAATCCCAAATGTGGACGGCTCAGCTCTTGATTTTGCGCGATTGCTCGACGAAGTAGGAACCGTGGATCAGGACGCTGAGGTGACGGAAGCGGTGATTTGCGAAAAACTCAGCATCGGTGAAGAAGATCCCGACCAGAAATATCTCTATGTGGAACCCTATGATGGTTTTGAGGTGACAATGCGGGTCAACTACCCACCACCGATCCTGGAACAGCAACTGACTTTCAACGCAGAGCAGGATTCCTTCCTGAATGAAATTGCACCAGCCCGCTCCTTCAACACCTTTCAAAACATTGACATGGCTCAGAAGATGGGTAAGGTCGGCAGCGGCTATCTCAACTCGCACATCATCATCTATGACGGCAAAGTGATCAACACCGAACTACGCTTTACGGATGAGTTTGTCCGACATAAGATCCTTGATCTGATCGGTGACTTGTTCCTGCTGGGCTATCCATTGCGTGGTCGGGTAGTGGCCAACATGACCTCCCATGGTTACAACCAGGCGCTGGTTCAGAAGATGTACAGCTGCTTTGCCTGATCAGGCAGAGCGCAACACCTGTTGCATTTCGTCAAAGATCGCAGGTGCCCCAACAATCAGATCCACTCCATAGAGTTCTGGTGGGACGCCCGGGGGCACCTCGCCGATGTGACCGATCTTCCCACCGGCCTCCCGAACAACCAGCTGGGCTGCCGCAAAATCCCAGGGACTGAGCGCCTCAAAAAACCCATCCATTCGTCCTGCCGCAATCCAACAGATATCCAGAGAGGCGGCCCCGATCCGGCGGATGTCCCCACAACTCTCCAACATCTTCTGAAACTTTGGAATCAGCTTAGGTCGTTCCTCTCGATTGTAGGGAAAACCGGTACCGATCAAGGCACCACGTAACTCTATCTGTGTAGTGATCTGCAACCGTTGTTCGTTGAGATAGGAACCTTCCCCTTGGACAACGTGAAATAGTTCTTCGAGGAAGGGGCAGTAGACGGCACCGACCCGTACCTGACCAGCCTCTGCATAAGCAATGGAGACCGCACACATCTGGTGATTACGGGCGTAGTTGACGGTTCCATCAATCGGGTCGATGATCCACAGTTGGCTCTGCAGCAGTTCTGGTGAAGAATAATCGGGCGCCAGCTCTTCCGAGAGAATCTGGTGTTCTGGAAAACGTTGTTGGATGCGACTGCGGATCAGTTGGTCTGATTTCAGGTCTGCCGAAGTGACCAACTCCTGATGGGTCTTGTAGTTGAGTGAAACGATTTGCTGATCACGTTCCTGACGAATCAGGTGTCCTGCTTCGAGAGCGATTTCCTGGGCGAATTGAGCGATTTCCTTCCAGTCCGACATGAGGTCTCAGGGTAGTGGTTGTGAAGTTCCTTCCTGCAGCAGAGTGACCAGTTCACAGCGGTGGCAACCCTGGTGGAAGTTGTGGCAAAAGTCCTTGGCAAGCTGCAGCATTGAACAGTTGCTCAGTGGGAAGGTTGGGGCTTCCAGGGCAAAGAGATGCTGCTGCAGGAAGCGCGTGTGCCGATTTTCTGGCTCCGGAGGTAACACCAATAACAGACGATAAAGCAGGGACTCTAGTTCTGGTTCCTGGTGCTGTCGAGCATAGGCTAGGAAAAAGGGAAGCAAACCGTTGACCCAGAGCAGCACCTGTCGCTGTTCTCCCAGCAACTGTTGATCGGGCAAGATCGCTGTCTGAGCGAAGCCGGCATGCTTGCGCCAAGGTTCCCAGTCCAGGGTATGAAAGGCCCAATCATTCAACTGCAGTAGGGCCTGTCGTAACGTGTCCGTGGTGGCCAATGGCTCCAGTGTTTTCAATTGTTGCCGCCGGAAACGCAACAATCTGAGTGGTGTAACTCGCTAAAGGTGATGAAACCAGCCGACGAGTAGGCGTTCCGGGCGTCCTTGGGGACGTCGGCTCTCTCGACGTGGAGCGCTCAAGCGATCGGTATCCTCCAAGCGTTCCCAGATCTGGCGCCAGTGGGCGTGTTCTCGGTGCAGATTGCAGATTTGGTGGAGTCTCCGGAAGCAATCCACATAGTCTAAACCAGTGAGCCAGCAATTCAGCACGAGCACTGCGGAGAGGCTGATGTAGCAACGATTGTAGAGCCGACCAAGGCAAGCGTTGTGACAACTCGGCAAAGGGGGTGCTCCAGCTGGGGGCTCCCAGTGCAGCAAACAAAGCACGATGCAGTAGTTCCTCCGGTTCTACGGTATCCCAAGCCTGTTGAATGGGCTGCATCTTTTGTTGTAGACGTTGCTCGGTGGCCTCCCACAAAAGCAGGCGCAGACGTTGCTGTCCAGTTTCAGGCAATAAGCTGCCACAATGTCCGGGCAAGCGATTATACTCCTTGAGCAGTGTAGCACCATCAAGTACAAGTTGCTCCCACTTTTCCGGTAATTGGGTGGCCACTAGTTCGACGACTGGGACCGTCTGCCCGTCTTCACGAACCAATGGAGGAAGCCGAGAGTCGTGATAGAGCACCACGTGCAGGATCACCTGTTGGTGGTAGGCTGGATCGTCGGGGTGCCCATACACCTGCCAGAGACGAGTGTGGGTATAGAATTCGACAGCGCCATAAAGCTGTTGATTGCCTAGACATAGCCGAGCTTCCAGAAAATCCGGACCAGCTCCAGAATTGAGCCAACCAGGAAACTCGACTCGTAGCTGTTCGCCGGTTGTTGTCCGAAACTCTGTGGCAACAGGTAGACACCAGAGCGCCTGTAGCAGTTGTTCAGGAGGATGCTTTTCCGGCATGGTCGGGAGGTGGCTTCAGTCGTTAGTTGACCAACGCCAGTCAGGACGAGTGCTGCCAGGTTGCCAGAGCAGTTCGGTTTCATCTAGCTTGGCTGTGACCCAGCGACCAAAGACGAACAGGGCATCAGAGAGGCGGTTGAGATACTTCAGAATTGCTGGATTGATGGGCTCAACTCGATGTAGACGCAAGACCGCACGCTCTGCCCGACGACAAGTGGTGCGAGACTGATGCAGGAAGGCATTGAGTGGCGTTCCTCCTGGCAGGATGAAGCTCTTCAAGGGTTCCAGCTCGGTGTTCATCGCATCAATCACTTCTTCCAGCCAAGCCGCATCGGCTTCCTCCAGCTTGATCTGTCCAGGGTATTCGTCGCCTGGCAGTGTGGCTAGCTCGGAACCCATGTCGAAGAGCTTCTGTTGGATTGCCTGTAGGATCAACTCGAGCTTGTCTCGACGCTCAGATTGTGGCTTTTGGGCGTTGAAACTGCGAACCAACCCCAAGCAGCTGTTCAGTTCGTCGACAGTGCCAAAACCTTCGATTCGAGGGTGATTCTTGGGTAGACGGGTTCCGCCAACGAGACCGGTCTCGCCTGTGTCTCCGGTACGGGTATAGACTTTTGTGATGCGAACCATCGAGCAATACTCCTGTTATGTTGGGATTTTTGAAGAGAGATTATGGTAACGAAATCCAGACAAAGCGAAATCTTTTTCATCGACATCTCAAAGGCTCACAGCATACCTAGGAGCCGCTGAATACATTTGCTCAAGTGGTTGCGCCAGGAAGGAATACTGCCCAGAGACTTGGCTTACTAGCTGGAGTATGCAGAAGAATCACGAGCTGATTTTTCTCGACTACAGAGGGTTCTGATAGCACCCCACGTTGGAAGATGCGATCTTGGAGCGCCTGGCTCGCCGATATCAGTTGCCACTGTTGCCCAGGGAGGTTGACTAGCTTTGGTCTCTTCCTCGAAGCGAGCAGGAAGCACTCTTTCATGAATCCCTGTTGCTGCTAGTGGGTAATGAGGGCATTCCCTGGCTGGCGCTGACCGCTCTGGCAGATTGGCAACGTCTTCCACGCTTGCAGTTCCAGTATCCTGTTCTACGCCTCGGCCTGGTAAACCGAGTGCAGCTGGCTCAACTCTATCGTGAAGGACGTGGTGATGCTCCTGCAATGGAGGAGATGGAGGTTTCCCAACAGTGGCAGGAACTGTTCAATGTGGCATTACGCTACGGGGCTTCCAACATTCATTTGGCACCCGGTCAGCAGCCAGATCAACTGCTATGGCGCCTACGCATCGATGGTGAATTGCAGACACTGCTAGAACTCAGCTCCCTGCTCTCCAGTCAGTTGCTTCCTCACCTGAAGCTACAGGCTGTGTTAGACATCGCAGTACGTCGCAGACCCCAGGACGGCTACCTGCAGCAACGAACCCCAGATGGCCAGCCTTACGATCTGCGGCTCTCCAGTCTGCCAACTGAACAGGGTGAAAAACTAGTGCTGCGCTTGTTGGAATCTGGGTACCTACGGCTGGATTTGGCACCACTTGGCTTTTATTAAGATGATCGGGCGGTACTCAAGACCGTGATGAGACGTCAATACGGAATGCTGCTTGTAGTTGGACCGACCGGCAGCGGCAAGAAGACAAAGCTCTATGCCCTCTTGAATTAGCTCGACACTCAACGCAAGAATGTGATCACGATTGAAGATCCGGTTGAGTATCACCTGCCACGCCTGACCCAGGTTTCGGTGCAGCCCGTACAGGGACTGGGATTTGCGGAAGCTCTGCGAGCAACCTTGCGTCAGGATCCAGACGTGATTCTGGTTGGAGAGATTCGAGATGAGGAAACGGCCCAGATTGCATTCAAGGCAGCGCTAACGGGTCACTTGGTACTGGCAACCCCGCACACGAACAATACACTCAGTTGCCTACAGCGTCTGGAAGATCTGGGTGTCGAGCGAGCACTGATTGTAGACACCCTGCTGCTGGTACTTTCCCAGTGTCTGGTTCGGTCTGCAGTCGGAGGTCGGCTGCCGGTCTATGAACTGCTCCGTCTGGATGAGATCCTCCAAGATCGCCCGCGACTGTGTTTCCTGCATGGACTGGGTGATATCATTACCTGCTGAAGTGCCGCGTTCTGCAGCTAAGCGAGCTTCATGGGAGTACTGAGTGGAAAGTTTTGTTTTTTCATCATTCTGTTTGACTATTTGGGTCATGTGTACGACTGCTTCTGCTACGTTAGAGGCGCTATTTAAGTTGTCACGGACTTGCCCAGAAATTTCTGACAACGAGGCAGGGGTTTCTTCTACGCTTACAGCTTGCTGACTTGCAGCATTGGCCACCCGATTTGAACTATGAGCAATTTGCTGAGAAGCTTCAGCTAGTTGTTCAGAATCAGAATTCAGGTTTTCTACCAGTTGTCGGAGTAATCTTGTGTTGGTTTTGACCAAAACGTACGTCAGTACGATTGCTAGTACAATTGCAGTGGCGGTAGCACCGAGCAATAGTTGCGTTGTGAAATCACCCAATTGTTGAACTCTTTCGAGTTCGTTCTCCACAGTGGCATCCCCCAACTCTTCGACTTCTTCGGTTAGTTCTAGTAGGTTAATGGCCTTTTGATCGTAGTTGAGCTTCAGTAGATATAGTTCCTTGAAAGAAGTAAGTGCCCTAGAAAATACTTGCTCATGTTGAGCGAGTTGAGCTGCCAACGCCTGAGAGTAGGTGTCATAGCTATCTGGGATTGTCTGGTAGAATAAGGGATGGTTGATCAATTCGGACATCCACGATCTGAGGTTCTGTAACGATGCATCCAGGCGCACCTCATAAGTACTCAAATCTTCTGGCTCGCTAAGGATGAGTTGGTAGAAACAGAAGTGTTCCAACAAAAAGATACTAGCTTCCATACCTCCATCAGCTGCACTCCAACGTAGTCCCAGCCCAGAATCCCAGGTGATTGGGGTATCCGGATTGTTTTCTAGCTCTTCAACAGCCCCGTCACCAAATTCTTCAACTTGGACTATCAGTGACCGGAAGGTTTCAAAGCTTGCCCGCAATTGTCGGTTGTACTCCTGAAACTCCTCGTTCTTGGCCAAAATATGGTCGCGTAGGTCTTGTCTTGGTAGCCACTTACTTTTGTTTCTTCAGATTAGTGATGACATCAGCCTCTAGTAGCTCAGAGTCAAATACTCGGTCAAAGGCTTGTTGTCCAAAGATCAGGGCTTTTTGGATTTGTTGTTCATAGCGTTCTGGTTCCTTACCTTGGACAATTTCTAAGATGGCGTTCATCTGTTGCTGAACTGCGACGGTCCCCTCCATGGCACCATCCGCCATATCCCAAGCTGGGCCAGTCACATAAGCCAGACGTTCATTCAACGGAGCGATGCCATAGTAACCCGCGGATCCTATCACTAAAATCAGAATCACTAACGTCAGGAAACTCAATGTGAGTTTTTGGCCAATTGTGAGATTGTTCATAAACCTCTATTTTTCAATGAGTCTGCACTATTCAATAAACCAAATGTGTTGGCCCAAGTGATCAACTGATTAAATAGGACAATCCTCTTCAATATTCCCACGCTTTTTAATAATCAGCAGGTTCAACCTTTTCAGTGGTTGGAGTGCGGTGTTGACTGTGGGAAGCTGGGGGTAGTAAATTTTTTCAAAATTCGCAAATGTAGACCCCAAAAAATCGTAAGGACTATTTGATCATTGATGATAGGAGAATATCGGAGCATAAAATGTGTATTTGATGACTAAGGCTCTTGTTTTATGATTTTCAGCAGATAGTAATCCTTGATGGATCTGTTAGTCAAATATCAGATTCCAAAAGGAATCAAAGATTACCAAGATATCAAAGAAGGACTAAGGGGTGTTGATTTAATGTCTAACGAGTGGGATCCGGTTGGGTATGACCAAAACGCACGATTTGTGAGTGATTTGGGAGAACCAGCATTGCAATTGCTGAATCCAAAGTCTGGGGAGACAGTACTCGATCTTGGTTGTGGAGATGGCGAGCTGACCCTGAAGTTTATAGATGCTGGTTGCCATGTCATA
>Ga0160422_10003190_pt1 | contig 10162 bp, 9 predicted proteins | sample Fk160mmetaG_FD_108192 | JGI IMG/M metagenome (GOLD analysis project Ga0160422, IMG submission 108192) | Marine microbial communities from the Central Pacific Ocean - Fk160115 60m metaG | ecosystem: Environmental > Aquatic > Marine > Oceanic > Photic zone | place: The Central Pacific Ocean... | reverse complement strand
GTCTTACCGCCTGATTCTTTTGGCTTATCGTCAGCAATACTTTCTCTCATTCCAGTATCAGCTTGAATATTTTGAAATTTATAATAATCCATTATCCCAAGATTCCCTTGTCTAAATGCTTCAGCCATAGCTTTTGGTACTTCTGCCTCTGCTAATATAACTTTAGCTCTAGCTTCTTGGGCTTTGGCAATCATTTCTTGTTCAGCAGCAACAGCCATGGCTCTTCTTTCTTCAGCCTTTGCTTCTGCTACCTTAAGATCAGCTTCAGCCTGATCAGTTTGAAGTATTGCTCCAATATTTTTACCAATATCTATATCTGCTATATCAATGGATAATATTTCGTATGCAGTACCAGCATCAAGTCCTCTTTCTAATACTAGCTTTGAAATCCTATCTGGATTTTCTAAGACTTCTTTATGTGATTTTGACGAGCCAATAGACGATACTATTCCTTCACCAACTCTAGCTAAAATTGTTTCTTCTCCAGCTCCACCAACTAATTGGGCGATATTTGCTCTTACAGTTACTCTTGCTTTTGCAATAAGTTGAATTCCATCAGCAGCAACTGCAGCGACACTAGGTGTATTAATTACTTTTGGAGTTACTGACATTGTAACTGCTTCAAATACATCTCTTCCAGCCAGATCAATAGCTGTAGCCTGCTTAAATGTTAACTCCATATTTGCTTTTTCTGCAGATATTAAAGCGGTTATAACTTGTGGTACATTTCCCCCAGCAAGGTAGTGTGTCTCAAGATCAGGGCCTAATAGTACTCTTCCTGATGATTCGATATCATCTTTAATAACTAATCCAGCTTTTGTAGCAGTTATCAAAGAATTTACAACAATTGAAGGAGGAACCCTTCTAACTCTCATGAAAACGAGTTCTAATAAGCCAATTACAACTCCAGAGAAGCGAGCAGTAATCCATAAATTAACTGGAACAAAATATAAGAAGATAAAAACCAGGACAGTTATTCCAACTATAAGAAGAGCAGTTAAAACCATATTATTTATTTTTTTTTACTAAAATTTTGTCTTGCAAGATATTAATTATTTTTATTTTTTTGTTCTCTTCTATAAAATTTTCTGTTGATTTTATTTCATATGTTTTATTATTGAAAACACCTTTTCCGTATGGTTTTAGAGTAGAAGAACTAATTCCTACATCACCAATTTTTAATTGAGAGTATTGATTTTTTGATACTCGATCAGTATGTGTTTTTTTTAAGGAAACTTTATTCCATGTATCAGACTTTAAGGCATAAATTATTATTATTAAACATAAAAATCCATTTATAATAGAGTAAATAACTGCAAATTCAGTTCCAAAATATGTATAGGAAAGGTAGTCCGAAGAAAAGATAGCAACAAGACCAATAATTCCAAAAATTGTAGTTCCTGGAATAAATAAAATTTCAATAATGATAAGTATAATCCCTAAAAAAAGAAGTAGCCCTAATATTAATATTTCCATAATGTCTAATAAGCTTTTCCAAAAACAACTAAACCATTTGATGGTTTACCAGTTACAATACACTTCCCTTTTTCTTTCCCATAATTTAAAGGTATGCACCGAATTGTGGCTTTAGTTTCTTTTTTTATAAGGTTTTCTGTTTCAATAGATCCATCCCAATGAGCATAAACAAAACCATTTTTATGTTTAAATATATTTTTAAAATCATCATAGTTCTCAACAATGTGTGAGTTATTTTCTCTAAAGTTTTTTGCCTTATTAAATAAATTTTTTTGAATTTCATCAAGTAAATTTTTTACTTTATCTATTAATATTTCCTCATCGATAACTTCTTTAGTTAAATTATCTCTTCTTGCCACTTCAACCGTATTATTGTCAATGTCTTTTGGTCCAACAACCAGTCTAATTGGTATTCCTTTAAGTTCATACTCTGAAAATTTCCAACCAGGCTTATGATTTTTCCTGTCATCTATTTTATAACTAATATTTGAACTTTTTAAATTTTTTCCAAAAAGATCTAATTTATTAATAACGACTTTGTACTCTTCATCAGAGTTAAATATTGGAATTAAAACAACTTGAATTGGAGCTAGATTAGGAGGTAATACTAATCCTTTATCATCAGAGTGAGTCATTATTAGTGCTCCAACTAACCTAGTTGATACTCCCCAGGATGTTCCCCAGACATATTCTTTTTTTCCTCCTGAAGTTGCAAATTGTACGTCAAATGCCTTAGCAAAATTTTGACCTAAAAAATGAGAAGTACCTGCTTGTAATGCTTTAGAGTCTTGCATTAATGCTTCTACACAATAAGTCTGCTCTGCACCAGCAAATTTTTCACTTTCAGATTTTGTTCCTTTCAGAACAGGTATTCCCATAGTTTCTTCTAGAAAAGAAGAATATATATTTAATATTTTAATTGTTTCTTCTTCAGCTTCACTTTTAGTTTCATGAGCTGTATGGCCTTCTTGCCATAAAAATTCAGAGGTTCTTAAAAATAATCTTGTTCTCATTTCCCACCTAACGACATTAGCCCATTGATTAACAAGAATAGGTAAATCTCTATATGATTGAATCCAATTTTTATATGTATTCCATATTACTGTCTCAGATGTAGGTCTAACAATTAGTTCTTCTTCTAATTTTGCCTCTGGATCAACAACTACTCCGTTTCCTTTATCATCAGACTTAAGTCTGTAATGAGTTACAACTGCACATTCTTTAGCAAAACCTTCGACATGATCAGCCTCCTTACTAAGATATGATTTTGGAATAAATAATGGAAAATATGCATTTTGATGCCCAGAGTCTTTAAACATAGAATCAAGTTTTGATTGCATTTTTTCCCAGATTGAAAAACCATATGGTTTGATTACCATACAACCTCTTACTGATGAATTCTCTGCTAAATCAGCCCTCTTAACAAGTTCATTGTACCATCCTGAAAAATCATTTTCTCTACTTGGTAATCCTTTACTCATTTGTTCTAATTTTACACAATCTTAACTCTTATAAATAACTATAAAAAACAATAAAATTATTTTTTTTCGTTATTATTTTGTAATTTAACAATGATTTAAAGTGAAAAAAATGCTTAAAAGAAAAAGTTTTTTATTTATTTCATTAATTCTATTATCATTTTCATCTTTTTCTCAGGAAATAGATGACATGTATTTTAATAGTAATGATAGAGTAGCAAAAAAAGTTAAAAAAATAACACCAGCTCAGATAATCTTATCAAAGTATAGATCTGGAATAACTGCTAATAATTCTAGTGATAAAATAGATTCTAAACTTTTAAATAGATATAAACTAGAATCAACTACCAATACCTTATCTGAAAATGAAGATAATAATAATTTAAAGTCATTAAAGTATAATAGAGATAATCTATTCAGAAGTAAAAACATAAATAATAGTTTTCTTGATTTAGACCTTTTATTTATGTATGGCTGGACTAACCCAAATTATTATTATATGATGAACCCCTATGAACTAAGTTATCTAGACTATCAAGGTATGAGCCCATATTCAAATATTTGGATGCCGAGAAATCTTTATGGTTTAAGAAAATTAGTTTCTTTTGATCCGATGATGTTTTTTACTAACCCTTTCTTATCATCAATAAATCCATTAATGTCTCCTGCATTATTTAATATTCATTATCCTGGAATGTCAACTTATGGGTTATGTGTTTGGACTAGTACATATCCATCTTGGATTTTTACTAATAATGGTACTGGAGGAGGTTTACAACATACTTTATCAAACAGTCATTTTTACTTTGATAGTGAATCATCTGCTCCAGTTGTTAGAGGGCCTAGATCAGGCAGAGGTACTTTAAGAGGAATTGATTCTAATTCAGATGTATCAATTGATAGATATTATGGAAGAAGAGAATCTGGAATTACAAATACTAATATTAGAAAGAATTCTAAATCAATTTCAAGTAATATGGATGATACCCAGAATGCATACATGAAAACCTATTCTTCAAGAGTAGAAAGTTATGCTACAAGATCCTCAAGAAGTAGTAGTTATCAGTATTCGGGTAGGAGATTAGATAGTCAAAATAGATTAAGTTCTTCGAGAATAGAAGCTATTAATAATTCTTTCTCTGGAAATTCAGTAAGATCATCCAGAGGCACTTCATCATTATCTTCTATTGATAATATGAGTGGAAGAAGATCAGTATATTCTGCTCCTGCTAATTATAATAATAGGGGATCTGTTTTTTCAAGGTCGTCTGGAGGAAGTGGTAGAAGTTCAGGTTTTAATTCAGGATCAAGTTCTTCTAGCAGTAGTTTCTCATCTTATAGCTCTGGTGGTAGTAGTAGTGGAGGATATAGCGGAGGAAGTCGTTCAAGCGGTGGAACTTCAGTTGTTAGTTCTGGAAGTAGTGGAGGTTCATCTAGGGGAAATAATTAATTTTTTCTTTAAGCAAAAGTATGTATAAGTTAATTATAACTTTTATACTATTTTATTCTTATAATTCTTATGGACAATATGGTTATTACAAAGATGTTGTCAAATTTGGTCAATATTTTAATTCTGGAACAGCTAGAGTTCAGGCTTTAGGCGGTGCCACTGCTTCATTAGGAGGTGATGTAAGTTCAATTACTATTAATCCTGCAGGATTAGGATTCTTTAATAAAAAAGTATTTTCTATATCACATAAATCTGAATCGATTAGCAATAAATTAAATTATATTAGTGAAATATCTGAATTCAATAAATCTTTTAGTAATATTAATAATATATCTCTTGTATTACCTTTAAGATCCAGACAGAGTTCATTTAGACAAGGATTATTTGAATGTAATAGCTGTCCAAAGTTTAATTTTGGTATATCATATAATAGGATTAAAGATTTTACAAATGAGAGGCTTTATAGAGGTTATAATGATAACAATTCAATAATAGATTATTTTTTAATAGATGCTCAAGGAGTACCTTTATCATTAATATCTAATTCACAACCAATATCCGGAATAGGAATTTTACAAGAAGCTTATGATCATTATATTATTAACCCTGATCTGGATTTGCCTGGGTCCTACTTTTCTTTTATCGGTGGTTTTCCTTTACAAGAAGAAAGAATAATAAATTCTGGAGGTATTTCAAAATTTTCAATTTCATCAGCTTTAAATTTTAATGATAAATTTTTTTTTGGATTTGGTGCTAATTTTTATTCAATTAATTATGTTCAGAATAGAATTTTTAAAGAAAGTAATTATGAAATATTAAATGAAAATGGTAATTGGGAGTTTGAAGGTATTTTAGATTATTTAATATTAAATGACTACCTTAAAATTTCTGGTAATGGAACATCAATATCTTTCGGTTTAATTATTAAACCAATAAACCAACTTAATATTGGATTTAATTATGAATCTAAGACTAAATATTTTTTAAAAGAGGAAATTGATAGTGAATTAGAGACAAGTTATTTAAATTATTATTTTCAACCAGAAGATACTATTTTAGGTGCATCTATTTCTGGTACCGCATTAAGTGTTACTGATTATAACTTTGATTTACCATCTAAGCTAACAATTGGATCATCATATTTTTTTAAAAAATTTGGTTTTATTTCTGGAGATATAGATTTAATAAATTATACTGCTTCGAGTATGTTTTCTCAAGATTTTAGTGCATTTGATGATAATCAAGAAATAAAAAATATTTATAAAACTTTAGCAGTAAATTATAGAATAGGTGTGGAGGGCAGATATAAAAACTTTTATATCAGAGCGGGCTATAGTTTTCTAACTGACCCAAATAGGATATCAGGGAACATTGATAATAGTAAAAAAAGAAAAAGTTTAGGATTTGGTTATCTTTCAAATGGAATTAATCTAGATATTTCATATATATCAACTAAGGAGAAAAGTTTTTTGATTCCATATCCTATTTATTCTAATCAGCCATATGCTGATGTTTCATCTTCAAAAAATATTTTATTAATTTCTTTAGGTATTAGAGTTAATAATAGATAATACTTTTTCTCTATTATTATTTGCAACAGAATACTTTGACATTGAATAAAATTTAATTCTATCCTCAAACATTTTTTTAACTATTTCTTCAGTATTGCCTTTTTTAAATAATGGTCTTTTATCCTTTCTTTTTATTCTTTCAATTAGAACACTGATTGATGTATTCAAAAAAATGGATATACCATTTTCATTCATCACTTCTAAATTATTTTTGAAACATGGTGTTCCTCCACCAGTAGATAGGACAAAGTGATTTTCTTTTTCAATAATTGTTTTTAAAATTTCTGATTCTTTATTTCTAAAATAATTCTCATTTTCGTGATTAAATATTTCATTTATTGATCGGTTTTCTTTTTTCTCTATCTCATCATCTAGATCCACAAATTTTAATTTTGTTACTGAACTTATATATTTAGCCATAGTTGATTTTCCCGAGCCTGGCATTCCGAGTAAAAAAAATTTTTTCATTTATATTGTTATATTTACCCCTCTCAAAATATCCTTTGGATCAGGAAAACTATTATTATGCCATTTACCTTTAACTAAACCATTTCTCATTAAAAAAAATCCTGGGTTTGATCTAATTATAGTCTTTAATACTGTAGCATCTCCATAAACGGTTTTTAAATTAATATCATTTTCTTTTAAAAATGTATTTATTGATTTTTCATCACTTGATGTAATAATTACTATTTCAACCCAAAAGCTTATTGAATTATTTAAACTTTTTAATTTAGAAACAAAATTTTCCAATTTTTTATTTTCTACATCTAATTTATTTACATCATGAATTATTAAAAATAATTTATTGCCTTGGAAACTTTCGTTTGTATAATCACCATCTTTATTCCATAAACTATAATCAGTAATTTTAGGTTCTGCTTCTGGATTAAGTAATTTCAATTCTTTGAATTCAAAACTATTATCTAATGGGTAATTATCAAATTCGTATGTTATTCCATCTTTTTCCATTATATAAGTATATTTTAACTCTTCACTTGGTTCCATCAATGATGGGATATAATTACCAACTTTATATGCTCTAAAGTCAATAAATGGTAGAAAATTTATTGCACTATAACTTATAATTAAACATATTAGAGTAACAGTCAAAATAAATCCATTTCTAAAACTTATGTTATCAAAAATTTTTAAGTATAAATATCCTTTTTGGTTACTTAATTTTGGTTGGATAAAAACTATAATTCCAGATAGAACTAATAAAATAATATCCTTATAAAATGACTCCCATGGAGTTAACTTAATAGCATCCCCAAAACAACCACAGTCTGTAACTTTATTAAAATATGCAGAGTAAAATGTTAAAAATGTAAAAAATAAAATAAGAGCTAAAGTAATCTTTGAAGTTATTTTAATCTGGTAATTAATTAAAAGAGCGACGCCAATAACAACCTCCAGAGTACATAAGAAAACTGATAATACTAATGCATAAGGAATAAAAATTTCAAATATTGGAGTGAAGTCAGAACTAAACACTTCAAAATATTCTTGAAGTTTAATTTGTGTTCCAACCGGGTCGTTAATCTTAATAACCCCTGAAAAAATAAATAATAGCCCAACCAAATATCTAGATATTGTAAATAAAAACCTCATTCTTTATAAATTAATAATTTTATTAAACAAAAAACTGAATAGTTAACAATGTCTTGATAATTTGCTTTAATTCCCTCAGAAATTAATGTTTTACCATCATTATTTTCTATTTGTTTTGTTCTATATAATTTCATTAAAATAATATCTGTCATTGAACTAATTCTCATCTCTTTCCAAGCTTCATCATAGTCATGATTTTTATCTGATAATAAATTCATAATTTCATGAGAATAATTATCATAAAGTTTTTCCAGATCATTTAAACTAATATCAATAGTTTCATCATCAGATTCAATCTGAATAATAGCCATTATACAATAATTAATTATACCAATAAACTCATTATCAATTTTTTCATCAATTTTCATTTCTTTTTTTTCTTGGGTTGATCTAATTCTTTGAGCTTTGATAAAAATTTGATCAGTTAATGATGGTGCACGTAATATTCTCCATGCTGAACCATAGTCTTTTGATTTTTTTAGATAAATATCTTTACAGATCGCAATAATTTTTTTATAATCGTCTATTGTAGATGTTTCCAAATTATTATTAATTTTTTCAAAAATATGAAATAGCAATTAAAAATGAATCAAATATCAATCAAAAGATCATTTAATATTAGAGGAAATTTATTTTATTATGATAAACCTCTTATAATGGGTATTTTAAATATGACACCAGATTCATTTTATGATGGTGGTAAATTTAATAATCTAGATCAAGCTTTAATAAAAATTGAAAATATGATAAAAGAGGGTGTTTCAATAATTGATATTGGAGGGTGTTCCACTAGACCAGGTTCAGACTCCGTATCTCTTGATGAGGAATGGAATAGAATTAAAGATGTGTTATATCAATGTAAAATTAAATTTCCTAATACATTTATATCTGTTGATACATTTAGATCTGAAATTGCAAAAAGATCATTAGAGGAAGGAGTTCATTTTATAAATGACATATCAGGAGGTAGTTATGATAATAAAATGTTTAAAATAATTTCAAATTATAAAGTTCCTTATATACTTATGCATATAAAAGGTACACCAAAGAATATGATGGAGAAAACTAGTTATGAAAATTTAATAATTGAAATTTTAAATTATTTTAGAGAAAAAATTGAAATATTGAAAAACTATGGAATTAATGACATCATATTAGATCCAGGTTTTGGATTTGCAAAAGATTTTGATCAAAACTTTGAAATATTAAATAAATTAGATTCTTTCCAAATTTTCAATCTCCCAATTCTTGTTGGGTTATCAAGAAAATCTTTCATTAAGAAAAAGTATGGAATGGAAAACTCATTAAAGGGTACAATTGAGCTTAATAAAATTGCACTTAAAAATGGAGCTGAAATTATTAGAGTACATGACGTTAAAGAACACGTTAATATAATTAAATGATATATAATATTAATATAGGGTTTTTAGAATTGAGATTAATTGACTTTATAGATATTTTATTTGTCAGTCTTTTATTATATAATATCTATAGACTTTTAAGAGGAAGTGTAGCTATTAGAATTTTTATTGGATTTTTAATTCTTTATTTTTTTTACTTAATTGTTAGAGCTTCAGAAATGGAATTATTAACAAATATTCTTGGGCAATTTATGGGGGTTGGAGTTTTAGCAGTAATTATATTATTCCAAAAAGAAATAAGGAGATTTCTATTATTTCTTGGAAAAACAAATTATATAAAAGACCAAAAATTATTAGATGTATTTTCTCCATTTTTTTCAAATCAATCAAAAAATAAATGGAATAGCTTTATAACTATTTTAGTTGATTCTTGTCAATTAATACTTCAAAGTAATTCAGGTGCACTAATTGTTCTTTCAAAAAATTCAGAAATGAAGTTTTACTCAGAATCGGGGGAAATTTTAAATGCTATACTATCAAAAAGATTACTACTCTCTATTTTTAATAGAAAAAGTCCACTCCATGATGGTGCAGTAATAATTCACGGTGAAAAAGTTATAGCAGCTAGATGTATATTACCTGTTTCTGACAATAAAGATCTCCCAATGAACTTTGGATTACGTCATAGGGCAGCCTATGGAATATCACAAGATACTGATGCTTTAGCCATAGTTATTTCAGAGGAAAATAAAATAATTTCTGTTTTTTTTGATGGTAAAGTAAAAACTAAACTATCAATTGTAGAATTAAGATCAGAGATAATTGATTATTTAGAAGGGGAGGAATCTATTTAATAACATTCAGATTTTTACCTACTTTTTCAAATGCTGAAATTGCTTTATCTAGTTCACTTTTAGAATGACCAGCAGATAATTGAACTCTTATTCTTGCTTTATCTTTTGGAACTACTGGGAAGTAAAAACCAACGACATATACTCCCATATCTAGAAGTTGATTTGACATTTTTTTTGCTAAAACCGCATCATATAACATAATAGGAACAATAGGATGTGTTCCACTTTTAATATCAAAACCTAAAGAAGACATTTTTTCTCTAAAGTATTTTGTGTTATCCTGAAGTTTTTTAATTAAGGAGGAATCATTTTTAATTAATTCAAAAACTTTCAAAGATGCACCAACAATTGAGGGTGC
>Ga0160422_10003189_pt1 | contig 10168 bp, 8 predicted proteins | sample Fk160mmetaG_FD_108192 | JGI IMG/M metagenome (GOLD analysis project Ga0160422, IMG submission 108192) | Marine microbial communities from the Central Pacific Ocean - Fk160115 60m metaG | ecosystem: Environmental > Aquatic > Marine > Oceanic > Photic zone | place: The Central Pacific Ocean... | reverse complement strand
TGGCGGCGCTGAGGTCTGGGGAGGTGTCCGCGGCACCGACTGGCGTGCCAGCGGCGGCGTGACCTGGCAGTTCTGATCATCACGATCTTCCGCTCAATCAGCGAAACGGAACAGCGAAACCGAATCAGCGCAACTGAATCAGCTCAATGCCACCGTGAGTGCTTCACTCAGCGCCAGCGTTTCGTGGTCACGCTGGTTGGTGTCCATCAGTTCCAGGTTGAAAAACGAGGCTGAGGGTGCCTCGAACAGGGGGCCGGCATGCCAGGTTCCCAGATGGAGCTTGATCCCTTCGCCCGCATCCACCCTCAGCAACCATGCGCGGGAGGCATCCAGCACAGGCCCCTGAAGCTCCGGTGGTGCCAGCAGCATCCAGAAGGGTTGTCCTTCAGCGGAGCTCAGGCACTGGGTGGCATTCAGATGACGGGTCATCGCGCTCACGTTCAGGGATCGCCGGGGCAGACGCATCACGTAGTAACGCAACTGACCTGGGCCGAATCGCAGTTCTGCATCCTGTTCTCCCGGGGGTGTCATGTCATCCACCTCGCGCAGGGCGGTGCCGCAGCTCTGAAGACGTGGATCCAGCAGGGACCCCGCTTGCAGTGGTTCATGACTGATCATGGGGACACCTTCTCGGCTCTGTTCATGCTCGCGTTGCGCCGTCTGCTGTGCACACTGTTGGTTGCCGTAACGCTGCTGCTGCTGACGCCGGCAGCTGTCAGCGCCCAGGTGCATGAGCATCAGGATGAGAGCGGCACTCCGATGATTCGCAGCCTGGAAAGTCTGCGCGATCTCGATTACCAGAGCTGGCAGGCGGTGGCTTATCGCGTCGGAAATCCGGGCAATCCTGTGGTGCTGCGCATCGTCGGATACCCCGGAAAGATGCGGCTTGAACATCCGGCATCCCTGCTTGTTCAGGCAGGCGTCAAGGAGTGGCAGCTCGACGACATCACCCTCGAGAATCCCCAGCTGGCCAGCGATGGACGTGAGGCGGCGGCTGAATTCGCCATCGATCCATTGCTCAATGACCTCAACAACAACCGCCCCCTGCGCCTGTTTCTGCCAGGTGTGTTCAACGAAATGCCGGTGCCCCCCTATGTGGTGGCCGAGTGGCGTGAGGTGCAGTCCGAACCGCTCAGCTGATGGCACGGGTGGCTGACGTCAATCAGCGCTGGATTCCCTGGATGCGCCGGGCCCTGCAACTGGCGGCCCTGGCGGAGGGCAGCACCAGCCCCAATCCACTGGTGGGTGCGGTGGTGCTGACTGCCGATGGCAGGCTCGTCGGTGATGGTTTCCATGCCCGTGCCGGCGAGCCTCACGCGGAACCCGGAGCTCTTGCACAGGCCGGTGAATCAGCCCGTGGCGGCACGATCGTTGTCACCCTTGAGCCCTGCTGCCACCACGGCCGCACTCCACCCTGCACCGAGGCGATCCTCGCGGCTGGGATCGAACGGGTGGTGGTCGCTCTCAGCGATCCTGATCCGCGCGTCGCCGGCGGTGGCTTGCAGCGGCTCCGCGATGCAGGGCTGGAGGTGATCAGTGGCGTCCTGGAAGCGGAAGCTGCTCATCAGAACAGGGCCTTTGTCCATCGAGTCCGAACCGGTCGCCCGTGGGGAATCCTCAAATGGGCGATGAGTCTGGATGGGCGAACAGCTCTGCCCAACGGCGTCAGTCAGTGGATCAGCGGCCCGCCTGCCCGCGCCTGGGTGCATCAGCTGAGGGCCCAGTGCGATGCGGTGATCGTCGGTGGTGGAACCGTGCGCCTCGATGACCCCCTGCTCACCAGCCGGGGGCGCCGCTCGCCGGAGCCGCTGCGGGTGGTGCTCAGCCGCAGTCTTGATCTGCCCCAGTCAGCTCAGCTCTGGCAGCAGGATGTTGCCGCCACCCTGGTGGCGCATGGATCTGAAGGTGGGGTGCCATCAGATGCGGCTTCAGGTGTGGCTGCGGCCCTGAAAGCGCAGGGAGTCGACCTCGAGACCCTGGATCGCTGTGAGCCGGAGCTGCTGCTGCAGGCGCTTGCACAGCGGGGATGCAACAAGGTGTTGTGGGAATGCGGGCCCGGCCTGGCTGCGGCGGCTTTGCGGCAGGGTTGCGTGCAGGAGATTGCTGCGGTGGTGGCTCCCAAGCTGCTGGGTGGTGATCCGGCTCGTACCCCTCTGGGAGAGCTTGGATTCACGGCCATGGATCAGGTGTTGCCTCTGTCGCTGGCCGCGGTCCAGTCACTGGACAGGGATCTGCTGGTGCAGGCATGGCTACAACCTCAGGATGAGAGGTTGATCGGGGGGCGGCGATGATCTGGACCTATCTGTTCTGCCTGATTGCCGGTGGCGTGCTGATCACCCTGTCCATCGCTGGTGATGCAGATGGCGCCATGGGTGTTGATGATGCGCCGGGGATCGCTGAAGGCGGCACTCCGACAGTTCTGTTCAGCACGTCCTTCTGGTCGTTCGGTCTTGCAGGCTTCGGGCTCTGCGGGCTGCTGCTGACGCTGTTTCAGGGCACCACCGCCGTTCGCTTCACCCTGCCTCTGGCGCTCTGTCTGGGCCTGGCTCTGGGATGGGCTGCTGCTTCTGCGTTGCGGGTGGTGGCCCGCCGCGATGCCAACACCGTTGTGCGTGCCGACGACCTGATCGGTCTGGAGGCAAGGGTGACCTTGCCGGTCAGCCAGAAACAGCGAGGATTTGTTGAGGTGTCGGTGCGTGGAAGCCTGTTGCGTCGCGCAGCCCGCAGCCCCTCAAAATCCTTTGCGCGCGGCGAGCGGGTGGTGATCCTGAGGGCCGAAGGCAACACCCTGATCGTTGATGCCCTGGAGATAGCCAGTTGCCCGGACCCTGGCTAGTCAAGGACAGACGCAGCCTCAGGCATGCAGCGCACTTTGGCAACCGAGCCGTTGCCATTGCTGGCCCAACGCCAGCCCAACAGTGACTCCGCCGGAGCGGTGGTGTCGATCGGGGCCACGGTTTTTGTCCTGATCGTGGTTCTCAATCTGATCAGTCGATGGATGATCCGAATCTGCCGGCCCAATGAAATGCTGGTGGTGACAGGTTCCAAGTCGAATCAGGGTGGTCAGGGGGTGAAGGGCTATCGGGTCGTTGCCAACGGCGGTTGCACCTTTGTGAAACCGATTCTGGAAACGGCCCGTCGGATGGATGTCACCCTGCTCCCAGTGCTCGTTGAAGTGAATAACGCCTACTCCAAGGGCGGCACGCCCCTCAACATCCAGGCGATCGCCAATGTGAAGGTCAGCACCGATCCATCGATCCGAAACAACGCGATCGAACGTTTTCTCGGTCGTGACACGCAGGAGATTGTGCAGGTCGCCAAGGAAAACCTTGAGGGAAACCTGCGCAGTGTGCTGGCACAGCTCACGCCTGAGCAGGTGAATGAGGATCGCCTGCGGTTTGCCGAACAGATTGCCGATGAAGTCGGTGAGGATCTGCGCCGTCTTGGCCTGCAGCTCGACACGCTCAAGATCCAGAGTGTCTTTGACGACGTTGACTACCTCAATTCGATCAGCCGCAGGCGCGTTGCCCAGATCGTGCGCGACGCAGAGATCGCTGAAGCTGAGGCCATCGGTCAGGCCGAGCGCATTGAAGCGGAGATGGAGGAGGTTGCCGAGGTTGTGCGCACCGAAGCCGACACCGTTGTGCTTGAAAAAGACAACGATGTGCGCACCAAGGTCGCTCAGATGGAGAAGCAGGCCCGCTCCGAAGAGGAGCGAACCCAAGCCGCGGAACTGGAGGCCCGCGCCCGCGCTGAGCAACAACTCCAGAAGGTGCGTGCCGAGCTTGAACGGCTGCGGCTGAGGGCGGAGGAGGTGCTTCCCTCCAAGGCGAAGCAGAAAGCCCAGGAGCTGCGGGCGCGCGGTCAGGCCGCTGCCACCGCGGAAGACGTCAAGGCCAGTGCACTTGTCAACGACATGCTCACCCAGGTCTGGGAGGATGCAGGCAGTGCAGCTGAGCTGGTGTTTCTGCTGCAGCAGATCGAGATGGTGCTGCAGCAGGCGACCCGTCTGCCCGGGCAGCTTCAGCTCAAACGCATCACCGCCCTGGATGGTGATGACGCCTCCAGCCTGGCCAGCCTTGTGGCAGTGAACCACAAGGTGGTGCGTCAGTTCTTCGAGCAGGTCAAGGACATCCTCGGTGTGGATCTGCTCGGCACCTTGTCCTCAACCGGAGTGCAGTGATGTTCATCGCCGTTGGATTGACCGGCGCCGCAGGTCTCTGGGCCTTTGTGGTGCTGTTGCGTCAGCTTTACTACATCTGTCAGCCCAGTGAGGTGCTGATCTTCGCCGGGTTGGGACGAACGACCGGAGATGGGCGCAAGGTTGGCTACCGCACCGTGCGAGGAGGAAGTGCTCTGCGCATTCCCGTTCTGGAGGATGTGATGCGTCTCGACCTCAGCAACATGATCATCGAGTTGCGTGTTGAGAACGCCTACTCCAAAGGTGGCATCCCCTTGAATGTGGCTGGTGTTGCCAACATCAAGATCTCCGGTGATGAGCCCGGCATTCACAATGCGATCGAACGTCTGATCGGTAAAACTCAGGACGAGATCCGCCACATTGCCAAAGAAACCCTGGAAGGAAATCTGCGAGGTGTGATGGCGAGCCTCACGCCTGAGCAGCTCAACGAAGACAAGATCACCTTTGCGCGCACCCTGCTGGAGGAAGCGGAGGATGATCTCCAGAAACTGGGTTTGGTGCTTGACACCCTGCAGATTCAGAACATTTCGGATGATGTGCGCTATCTGGATTCGATCGGCCGCAAACAGCTGGTTGAACTGAAGCGCGACTCCCGCATTGCCGAGGCGGAGGCCACGTCTCAGTCGGCGGTGAAGCAAGCGGAGAATGCTCGGATCACCTCCCTTCGTCGTCTTGACAAGGAGCTGGCTGTGGCAACAGCCAATGCTCAGAAACGCATCAAGGATGCCCTCACGCGCCGTGATGCGCTGGTTGCCGAAGTGGAGGCACAGGTCGGCGCGGAACTGGCGCGTGCTGAAGCTGAACTGCCGGTTCAGGAGGAACGGATCAAACAGGTCATGCAGCAGCTCGAAGCCGATGTGATTGCACCGGCCGAGTCAGAGTGTGAAACGATGATGGCTGATGCGAAGGGTGCAGCAGCGTCCATCGTTGAGCAGGGCCGATCTCAGGCCGAGGGCCTGCAGGAACTGGTCACCTCACTCAAACGATCGGGATCGGATGCCAAACGCCTGTTCCTGTTGCAGAAGCTGGAGCCGTTGCTGACAATGCTCAGCGACACCGTTCAACCGCTTGAGGTGGAGGAGGTTGCGCTGATCGGGGAACGCGAGGGGCAGATGAACCTCTCGATCGCAGCTCTGCTGCGTCAGCTTCAGGACAGCACCGGACTGCACCTGGTGAACAACCGCGATGACGCATCGGCGTTGCGAACACCCTCCTCCGAATCCAGCCCAGTGAATCCATCGTTCAATGCTGACTGACTGAGATGCGACGGCGACTCGCGCTGTTCTGTTGTCCGGCGCTGTCGCCATGACGCCCGTCGCTTGTCGCCAGCAGATCACCTCTGACGACCTCTATGAGCGTTCTGGCTTGCTCCGTTTGGGGCGATCCAGACCTGCGATTCCGGTGTAGCGGCTGATCAGCACCCCCATGACTGCGGCGAGATAGAGAGGCCCGATGACGCCCGTGCCGACCGCCAGCATCCGCGCGAGTGGCAGTGCAGGGGTGATGTCGCCGAAACCCACGGTGGTGAGGCAGGTGAAGGCGAAATAGTTGAGCTTTGCGAGTACCGGCACCGACTGCAGCACGATGGCGTTGCTCTCGTCTCCATGGGCGGGGAGCAGCAGGGGTTCAAAGCTGCCGGGCTGAATCGTTTCAACACCGATCATCACCAGCCCTGCGGTGAGACCGAGCAACAGATAACCGGCGGCGGCCCCCATCAGGACGCCGTCGTTGACGTGATGTTCCCGGGCCAGCTGCCGCACCAGCCGCACCACGCTCCAGCCGACCAGCACACTCCAGCTCAGCACCAGCGGGACCCCGCTCGACTGCCAGTGAACCGGCGTGAGCAGCCACAACAGTTGCGCCACAAGCGCGAGGATCCCCAGGCATTGATACAGCCTGTCCTGAGGGCTGAGCACCTGTTGACGGATCATCACCAGCTGCGTCAGCAGCAGGGCGATCAAGGCATAGCCAAGACTGCCCAGCCAGGCGACACTCGGAAAGCCGAAGCTCGCCATCACCAGCAGACAGAGTCCGAGCAGAAGCCTGTAAAGCCTCCCTCTGCTTTGCATCCGTTCCAGATCCGATCGCATCGTGACTGTCTCTGACCCGTTCAGGCCGAGGATGCCTGGGTTTGTCAGTGCTGGCATCCATGCCGTTGCAGAACCTGGCTGATCTTCCATCGATCTGGCGACAGGTGCCTGACTTCACTGCCCAGGCTGCGATTCAGCGGATCCAACTCAATGCAGATGGTTCCTCTCCGGCCGGCTGGATCGCTCTGAGTGCTCCTCTGGATGTGCTGCTTCTTCAATGGGTCTGGTTCGGTGGGCAGGAGGACAAGCACTGGCTGCTTCACCTCCCCACCCGGTCGATCTGGCTGTGCGCGCGCGATCGCCGGGAACTGTTCAATTTCTATGGCGACGTGGCAACCAGGCCATTGTTCAGACCACTTGCTGATCAGCCATCACTGATTGAGTTCGCCAATCCTTCCCTGTGCATTCACCAGGTGTCGTCTGCGCAGGAGCGGACTCTTCTTGTGCCGATGCGACCGTTCAATGAGTACAGCACCACACATTTCGGCCACTTCGTTGTCGAGTTGATGCCGTTGCTGCTGGTTGCACGCCATCTTCAGATGACGCTGTTGTTGAGTCGCTCCCTTCCTGTATGGGCTCAGGAGTTGCTGCATCTGGCGGGTTTGAGTGTGTTGATCGAGCGGTGCCGATCGTTCAAGGCTCTAGCCGAGTCGTCATCTGCGCTTGGCCGCTGTGATCTGCGTGCTGGTCATCTCAGGGCTCAACTCGTCAAGCTTCAGCCAGCACTTGCCGCTGCGCTGATGGCTGACCTGGCCGGTGATCCGTTGGATCATGCAGTTGCAGCGGGTCGCCGAGGACCCGTGGCCGTGTTGAGTCGCAGCCATCTGCCGCGTCATCGCAGATGGATGAACGAGGAGCACCTGCTCCGCCACCAGAGCAGCTATCGATATGTGCGGTTGAAGCCCGAGGAGCTCGGTGTGTTGGGACTGCGTGATCGCCTGCAATCACTTGATGCTCAGGCTGTGGTGATGGCAATTGGATCTGCGGCTTATCAGCTCTTTCTCGATGCTCTGAATCAACGGCCGGTGATTCTGTTGTGCGGGTGTATGAACCCTGATGCACCCAGCAAGTGGTTGTCCACCTATCTGCCGTTCCGAAAGCGCTTCTGGCTGCTGTTTCAGCGCAGTGCCAGCAACGCTGAATGGAACACGCCGTTCCAACACTCACCCGTCCATATCGAGCAGGCCGTGGCCATGGTCCTTTCAGGCAGGCGTCCGCGGCAACTGCTCCGATGTGATCACAACACCTGGATTCTTCCGCCGGATGCATCGATGGGTGCTGCACCCTCATTTGGCGTTGATTTCGGCTGAGGCGAATGAGGCAGCGTTCGGTTCTCCCCCATCACGTTGCGGCCGGGCTTGGGATCTCGGCCTTAGCCTGACGGCAGGTGTTGACGTGATTTATGCCGATCCGCGAGGACGACAATCGCCCGAATCGCCGCTTCGGGATCATCAACCTGGTGCTGATCGGTTTCGGCGTGCTGCTGCTGTTCAGCAGCTTCATTCCCAACCAGGGCATGCAGCAGGTTCCGCGGGTTCCCTATTCCCTGTTCATCGATCAGGTGAACGACGGGGCGGTGAAGCGCGCCTACATCACGCAGGATCAGATCCGTTACGAGCTGTCTGAGCCAGAGGATGGGGCCCCGTCGGTGCTCGCCACCACGCCCATCTTCGATATGGATCTTCCCCAGCGTCTGGAGACCAAGGGGGTTGAGTTCGCGGCGGCGCCACCCAAGAAGCCCAATATCTTCACCACCATCCTCAGCTGGGTCGTCCCGCCGCTGATCTTCATCCTTGTGCTGCAGTTCTTCGCACGTCGCTCCATGGGTGGAGGCGGTGCTCAGGGCGCGTTGAGTTTCACCAAGAGCAAGGCCAAGGTGTATGTGCCCGATGAGCAGTCGCGTGTCACCTTCGCTGATGTGGCAGGTGTGGATGAAGCCAAGGATGAACTCACTGAGATCGTTGATTTTCTGAAGTCATCAGAGCGTTACACCGACATCGGTGCCCGCATCCCCAAGGGTGTGTTGCTGGTGGGCCCCCCTGGCACGGGTAAGACGCTGCTCTCCAAGGCTGTTGCCGGTGAGGCGGGGGTCCCCTTCTTCATCATCAGCGGCTCGGAGTTCGTGGAACTCTTCGTCGGCGCCGGAGCCGCCAGGGTTCGCGATCTGTTCGAGCAGGCCAAAAAGAACGCTCCCTGCATCATTTTCATCGACGAGCTCGATGCGATCGGAAAGAGCCGTTCCGGCTCCATGGGCGTGGTCGGCGGTAACGACGAACGCGAACAGACCCTGAATCAGCTGCTCACCGAGATGGATGGCTTTGCCTCCAAGGACAAACCGGTGATCGTGCTGGCGGCAACCAACCAGCCTGAGGTCCTCGACGCCGCCCTGCTCAGACCCGGTCGATTCGATCGCCAGGTGTTGGTCGATCGTCCCGATCTCTCCGGCCGGAAGACGATCCTGGAGATCTATGCGAAAAAGGTGAAGCTCGCCGAGGGCGTCGACCTCGATCGCATCGCTCAGGCCACCAGCGGTTTTGCCGGTGCAGATCTGGCCAACCTTGTCAACGAGGCTGCCCTGCTCGCCGCACGGGCCAAACGCACCAAGGTGGAGCAAGGGGATCTCGGTGAAGCGATTGAACGCGTTGTCGCCGGTCTGGAGAAGAAGAGTCGTGTGCTCCAGGATGATGAGAAAAAGGTGGTTGCTTACCACGAGGTGGGGCACGCGATCGTCGGGCACCTGATGCCCGGTGGCAGCAAAGTGGCCAAGATCTCGATTGTGCCCCGGGGGATGAGCGCGCTCGGCTACACCCTGCAGCTCCCCACCGAAGAGCGGTTCCTCAATTCACGGGAGGATCTGCAGGGGCAGATCGCCACGCTTCTCGGCGGTCGATCCGCGGAGGAGATTGTGTTCGGCAAGATCACCACCGGTGCATCGAATGATCTGCAGCGGGCAACCGATATCGCTGAACAGATGGTGGGCACCTACGGCATGAGCGACACCCTCGGCCCACTGGCCTATGACAAACAGGGTGGGGGTCGGTTCCTTGGTGGTGGCAACAATCCACGTCGAACGGTCAGTGATGCGACCGCCCAGGCCATTGACAAGGAGGTGCGTGCCCTCGTCGACACCGCTCATCAGCAGGCACTGGCGATTCTTCGTCAGAACATGGCCCTGCTGGAAACCATCTCCCAGAAGATCCTTGAGAAGGAGGTCATCGAAGGTGATGAGCTCAAGGACATGCTCAATGCCAGTGTCATGCCCGAGGCCATTGCGGCCTGAGGCTTGACGAATTCACTGTTTGTCTCCGATAACACTCCTTTGAAGTCCGGCCATGGCGTCCGCCACCACCAGCGTTGCTGCTGTTCTCTCAGCACTGAGCGGCAGAGACTTCCTGTCTTCAGCGGACGCCTCGGCGCAACAGACCGCAGCGCTGCTTGAGCTGGCCACCCAGCTCAAAACCGGTGATCGCCGCATCGATCTGGGCAATCGGGTGCTTGGTCTGATCTTCACCAAAGCCTCCACACGCACGCGTGTGAGCTTCCAGGTGGCCATGGCCAGGCTCGGTGGGCAGACCGTCGATCTCAATCCTCAGGTCACCCAGCTTGGACGCGGAGAGCCACTGGAAGACACAGCACGGGTGCTGAGTCGCTTCTGCGATGTGCTGGCGATCCGCACCTTTGCGCAGCAGGAGCTCGCGGATTACGCCCACTGGGCTTCGATTCCGGTGATCAATGCACTGACCGATCTCGAGCACCCCTGTCAGGCCCTGGCCGACTTCCTCACCATGCAGGAAGCCTTTGGTGATTTGAGCGGTCAGACACTGGCCTACGTGGGAGACGGCAACAACGTCGCTCATTCGCTGATGCTCTGTGGCGC
>Ga0160422_10003186_pt1 | contig 10176 bp, 14 predicted proteins | sample Fk160mmetaG_FD_108192 | JGI IMG/M metagenome (GOLD analysis project Ga0160422, IMG submission 108192) | Marine microbial communities from the Central Pacific Ocean - Fk160115 60m metaG | ecosystem: Environmental > Aquatic > Marine > Oceanic > Photic zone | place: The Central Pacific Ocean... | reverse complement strand
TGAAATTCACTAAATTCATCAAAATGTTCTTTGAACATTCCAGTGTATTGAGACCCTTGACCAGGGAATAAGAATGAAAAAGCCATCTAAATTTATTGTTGGGTTTCTTCTTCTGGATCTTTTGATTTCTTTTTAAGATCTTTAACTAGTCTTCCCTTATAGAAACCGTCAGCAGACATATTATGTCTTAAATGTCTTTCACCGGAGACTGGATCTGTGGATAAAGAGTTTGAACTCAATGCATCATGAGATCTTCTCATTCCTACTCTGCTTCTTGTTTTTTTACTTTTTTGTACTGCCATGAACGATGCATTTTAAAACTTTTAGCACTTCTTGTGAAGTCTAAAAAAAAAATTTAAATTTCTGATAAAATCTAAATATGTTAGTTACTACTTCAGAAAATATACCCGGGAAAAAAATTTTGAGCACTGTTGGTTATGTGAAAGGTAGCTCAGCCCGAGCTAGGCATGCCGTTGCAGATGTATTTGCTAGCTTGAAAAATATCGTAGGAGGTGAAGTAGAAGAATACTCAAGACTTCTGCAACAAACTAGGGATCAGGCTGTTGAGAGGATGATAGCTGATGCTGAAAAGCAAGGAGCAAATGCAATAATATGCTTTAGAATTCAAAGCAGTACAATTGCTCAAGGTGCTTCAGAAGTCGTTGCCTACGGCACAGGTGTTATTACAGAAACTTAGGTTAGTAAGTATCTACTTCAAGTGGATTAGGACCAAATCTGTTATCTTCATAGCCTCCCGGCCTCAAAAAAGCAAAACAATAAACTATAAAAATTAAGTTTCCTGCTGCGTCTAACCTCACAACTGAGGGATCTATAGAAGGGAATATAGCTATCCAAATACCTGAAAGGCTCGATAAAAAATATGGAATTGCCCAATAGTAACTAGCATCTAAGTCTTGCAAACGCCTAATGGTAACTGACATAGATGGTATGAAAAAAATTAAACCCAAGATAATTGAAGTATATTTTGTAGCAGTTCCGAAGTTTGTATTAAGAATAAATTCCGTTGCTTGTGTTTCGTTTAAAGTTGCAACATACTCCCAATCAACACTACCAAAAGTAAAAAAAGCGACTACAACACTTACTGCAATAGCAACTAAAAACGTAAACAGAACGAAATACCACCACTCTGCTCTACACGCTCTTCCCCTAAATGTAGAGAAATTTTCTATCATCGATGATTTTATTGCTTCGCCAAAGTTCATAATGCTCCTCCAAAATAAACATCAAATTTTACTGATCTACCTTTAAATGATATAGCAGGGTCTTCCATTATTCCAGACAAGGATCTCAAATCTTTTTTCACAACCATTCTTTTAAATTCTGTTTCATAAAAATCAACTGATGGATCATCATGTTCCTCTAAATACAAATCTAAAAATTCCATTTGCTTTGTCCTTTTTAATTTTTTTTGTGAATTAAACATTGGGTCTGCAAAAATTACATCAAATTGATCTACCTTTTGAGCAAATTTTCTAGAGTCAGAATTTATAACAGTTATGTTTGATTTAGCTTTAGAGAAATATGGTTCTGGAGGCAAATTCTCTAATGCCTCTTCGATAAGTACACACAAGCCTATATTTTTCTCTATCAATGTTATTTTTTCTCCCAAAAGCGCCATTATGAAGGCATCATGACCCAAGCCACCAGTAATATCTAATATCGTTTGTTGTTTATTTTCTGAATAACCTATCGCTTTTTTAATGAGTGACTCTGATTGAAAATTTGAGATGCGAGTTCTAAATTTCCCTTTATTAAAACTATTTTCAAGACAGTTTGTCTGATAACACAGCTTAGGTATGCTATCTAGCATTAAATAAGGTACTTTTAAATTATTATGAACAATTGGAATACTATATTTTTCTGAGTAGTAAAGACCCCTATCTTTTAAAGCATAATTAGCAACCTTTATTCCTTCTACATCAGCCAAACCAAAAATACTCCAAAAATTATTCTTAATTTTACAAAAAACTCATATCTAAGCCCTTCCATTAGGTTTAAAGATTTATATTTTAAAAGATTAGATATAACAAATGTATTTAAAATTATATTAAATGTTGTTAAAATGTAGACATCTTCTTTTAAAAATAAATTTTTTGTTATCATCTACTTTTTACGTAGTTTAATTCTTTTATGTAGTTAGGATAATTTGTAGAAAGGGCTTTATTGTCAGATTCTAAAAGAAGATCAAGAATATTTTTTGAAATATCTTCAAATTTTAACTTTACTGAATTTTCTAAATGTAATTGATCATTTTCTAAAACTACATATGCTTTGCCTTCTGGAATTTTTTCAAGGCTTTCACAATAATGATCACGTTCTTCATATCTATAAAAAAAATCATTCTTGCTGCCTTTAATAATTGCTACTCTGTCTGGGTAATTATGCTGTAATGCTGTTAAATTTGAAAATGCATAAAATTTCTTATTGAAAATCAAGCTTAAAGTGTCCAAAAAGGTAAAGGCTAGTCTTGCGCCTGTGTATGAGCCAGGTCCTGCTGCATAAGCCATTTTTTCAATTTCTGCAAAATCAAATTCAGGAACATTCTGAGTTATCTTTAAGATCTTGTGTTCCCAATCATTTCTTTTCTTCAAGGACTCTTCTTCAAAATTAAAGTAGTATCTCTTTTGAGCATAATTTAAAGCTATAAAGTGCTTGTTTGAGGTTAGGTCTATGACAATGCTATTCAATTTAAAATGCTTTTACGGATTGAATTTGTTACTTCATCAACTGATTTAGAAGCATCTATTTGAATAAATTTTAAATTTTTATTTTTGTAGAACTCTAGCAATGGTTCTGTCTCATTGTAGTAAACCGACATTCTTTTTTTAATTACTTCTGGATTATCGTCTTCTCTTTGTATTAATTTTTCGCCACTAATGTCATCAATACCTTCTTTCTTCGGAGGATTATGTACTATGTGATAAGACCTTCCAGATGCTAAATGCACTCTTCTTCCCGACATTCTTGAAATAATATCTTCCTCATTAATACTTAAATATAAAACTATATCAATAGAGATATTGGCATTATCTAGTGCCTTTCCTTGCTCAAGATTTCTTGGGAATCCATCTAACAAAAAACCATTCGAGCAATCATCTTTGCCTATTCTCTCAACAAGCATTTCTACTATTATTTCATTGGGCACGAGGGTTCCTGATGAAAGATATGATTGAACTTTGGTTGCTAATTCGCTATCTGATCTGCTTACTTCTCTCATCATTGCACCAGTCGAGATATTCGCAAGCTTAAAATCTTTCTGAATAAACTCTGCTTGAGTTCCCTTCCCCGCCCCTGGCATGCCTAAAAGTATTAAATTCATTTTTCTAAAACCACAAATGATAAAGTATAACTATCGGTATTTGTGATTGATAGGTGGTGTTTAATATTTTCTAATTTTCGGTTCACCAATTGTGGTTTACCGAGCGAACTTTTTTGCATTGAGATATCTGATGGATAGATACCACGAAAACCAATCCCAAATGCTTTAACTAGTGCTTCTTTCGCGGCAAATGATGAACATAAGAAATTAATTTTTTTTGAACTTTTTAAATTTAAAAATTCTGCTTTTTCCTCTGCCGAAAGAATCTTATCTAAAAATCTGTTCCCATATTTTTCATAAAGTTTATTAACTCTTTTGTTGCTAACTAAATCAGTTCCAATACCTATAATCATTTAAAAAATATCCTGCTTTTGATGTTCAATTCCTCAAAATAATAATTTATCGTTGTCCTATTAATTTCTTTGCATGCTCGCAAAGAATCTTTAGAAAATTTTCTTTCATTTATTTCATTTAATATCTTACCATCATACCCTTTCTCACTTTTGACAAAGCCTGACTGAGGCAAGTATTTATAACGCAAATTACTAATTATTGGTTCATTGCTATCATAGTCACTAAAAAAATTTATCTCATATCCCAAGATTGCCAAAATACTCAATTCAAACTCTCTTAAGATTATTTCTACAGAATTATCTTTTTTTAAATTTGAAATGCACTTTTTATAAGTATTGAATATTTCAATGGATTCATCTGCTTGAGCAATAAGATAATTGATTAGTTCATTAATATAAAAGGCAGAGTATAAATTTTCACTGCCTGAGAAATCCTCAAAAACCTCACAAGGCTCGGCTATAACAAGAGACTTTAAATCAGACTTGCCGCGGTAATCAATATTTAGACATTGAAATGGCTCTAAATTTCCAGAGAATCTTGATTTTTTTCTTTTTGCACCTTTTGCTACTGCAGTAATCTTACCCTTATTTTCTGTTAGAAATGTGACAATTAAGCTTGTTTCTTTGTAAGGCCGTGAATGAATAACATATGCTTGTTGCAGATTAGTAATCATTAACTCTTAATGCCAAAACTTTCTAAGCTGATAGGGTTATTCACCCAATTTTTTTGTACTTTACACCATAATTTGAGAAATACTTTTTTATTCAATTTTTTTTCGAGATCAACCCTTGCAGCAGTTCCAATTGATTTTATTTTGTCCCCATTTTTACCTATTACAATACTTTTTTGACTTTGTTTAGATACATATATGTTTGCATTTATCTCAAACGTATCTTTTTTCTCATTAAAAAATTCAATAACAACAGCAGTTTCATAAGGAAGCTCATCTCCTAATAAACGGATAACCTTTTCTCTAATTATTTCACTAACCTCAAATTTATTGCTCTGAAAATCTATTTCCCTTGGATAAAAAAAATCGTTATTAGGTAAAGCATTTTCAATCTCCTGTCGCACAAGCTCTATGCCGTCATTATTTTTTGCAGAAATAGGAACAATTGAATAGAAATCATCTTTCTTAAATGTATTGTCAACGAAGGAAAAAAGATCCTTTTTATTTTTTACCAGGTCTATCTTATTAATCACAAGAATTTTTTTTGCTTTTGATTCGTTTGCTAGGTTTAGGCTTTCTTTATCAATTTCATCAAATTTTGTACCAGAGACCATAAAAATTATCACATCTACATCGTGAATAACTTCAGCTGGTTTTTTTCTGAGAACTTTATTAATAGTTTTTTCACTTTTTTTATGAATCCCCGGAGTATCAATAAATATTATCTGGGTATTTTGTAAACTTTTAATGGCGTAAATATTCGATCTGGTTGTTTGTGATTTATTTGCAGTAATTGAGACCTTTTTCTCTAAAAATTTATTTAAAAAAGTAGATTTTCCAACATTAGTCTTGCCGATAATAGTTACATAACCACACTTAGTCATTAATTAATTTCTCCTGCCCTGCTCAGGGTAGGCCACTCACCTGGCTTCCATGACATCCATATATAATCTGCCCTGCCCCAAATTACATCTTCACTTATGTAACCCCATGCACGACTATCATTCGAATTATCTCTATTATCGCCACTTACAAAATACATTCCTTCAGGTATTATCCAGTTTCCGTATTGTCCTGTTCTAGCCATATGTCTAATTAAATACTCTTTTTCACCATTTGACTCTACAAGTAAGTTGCTAATTGTGTTTTGATCAAGTTCTTCTTGAGAGAGTTCAACGCCATTTACATAGTATTTTTTATTAATATACGTGACGGTGTTTCCACCTTTTGCAATTACCCTCTTTACAAACGGCACTGTTGGTTTGTGAGGCGGGAAAAATACAACAATATCACCAATTTCAGGGCCTTTTGATAAAAGTTTCTCTCTACCTGTAAATGGAATTTCTAAACCATAAGCATTTCTATTAACAAGGACAAAGTCTCCTACCTCAAGATTGGGACGCATTGATTCAGACGGAATCTGCCAAGGCTCATAAATATATCCCCTTAAGAAGAAAACTAAAAAGATGTTTATAAACCATCCTCTGGATTCTTTAATAATCTCTGTTTTATTGTTAGCTAAAGCAACTATTAAAATTAACAAAGAAAATAATGAGTAGAAAGCTAATAAATCTCCAATATTCCATTGTTTTACGAAAAGAATACCAATTACTAATATTGATAAAAACAGACCTAATCTTTGCATATTTCTGTGTAATTTCTCACTAAATTTGCTTGAAGTTTTCATCCAGTACCAATGAATAACAATCAAACAAATACTCAAGTTTAAAAATATAAATATTGGTAAATTTGAAATTGGTTGAATCAAAGTAAAGAAAGTATTCATTTTTTATCAGTTGAGAGAAAGCTTAAAAAAGCTTCTTGAGGCAATGCAACCTTTCCTATTTGTTTCATTTTCTTTTTTCCTGCTTTTTGTTTTTCTAATAGTTTTTTCTTTCGTGTAACATCTCCACCATATAGTTTGGCTGTAACATTTTTTCTGAATGCTTTCACACTCTCTCTTGCAATTATCTTGCTTCCAAGCATAATCTGAATTGGTATCTCAAACATTTGTCTTGGGATCACTTCGCGTAGGCGTCTAGCAATATCCCTCCCTTTTCTTGCTGCTTCAGATCTATGCATTATAGATGATAAAGAATCAACTACTAAACCATTTATTGCCACGTCTACCTTCACTAATTCTGCTACTTGAAACCTATCAAATACAAAATCTACTGAAGCGTAACCTTGGCTTTTAGATTTTAGGGTATCAAAAAAATCCATAACTATCTCTGAAAGTGGCATTTCAAAAATTATTGACACCTGGCCACCTAAATACTGTAAGTCTTTCTGAACTCCCCTTTTTGACATGGCAAGCTCAATAACTTCTCCAACGTACTTATCAGGACATAGAACAGTAGATTTGATAATTGGCTCTCTAATTTCTGAAATTTCATTAATGGTTGGCAGCTCAGCAGGTGAACTAATAGTTGCTTCCTCACCGTTTGTTTTAAGAATCTCATATGCAACACTTGGTGCAGTTGTAATTAGATCAAGATCATACTCTCTTTCTAATCTCTCTTTAACTACTTCCATATGCAAAGTCCCTAAAAATCCACACCTAAAGCCACTCCCCAATATATCAGAATTTTCTGGCTCAAAAATTAACGATGCATCATTTAGATTAAGTTTTTGAAGCGCCTCTCTGAAAGCCTGATAATCATTTGAATCTATTGGAAAAAATGATGCAAAAACTTGAGGTTTTACTTCCTCAAAGCCCTCCAACTCTTTGGTCTCTGGATATTTTGCAGATATTAATGTGTCACCAACTGGAACAGATTTTAAATCTTTTACGCTTGCAACTAAATAGCCAACTTCTCCCTCAAACAATTCACTACAAGGAACCTTCTTTGGTGTGAATTTACCTATCGTGTCTGCTGTAAAAGTTTGACCAGTTGATTTAACAATGAACTTTTCACCTTTTTTTAGAGAGCCACTAAAAATTCTTATTAAAGATATAACTCCTAAAAAATTATCATACCAAGAGTCGATGATTAGTGCCTGTAAATTTTCTTCTGAACTTTTTTTTGGTGGAGGGATTTTTTTTGCGATTTGTTTCATAAGCTCATTCAAGTTTGTTCCATCTTTGGCACTGACAGATAAGGCATCTGAAGCATCTATTCCTATAATTTCCTCTATTTCTTTCTTTACCCTTTCAGGCTCTGCTTGAGGTAGATCAATTTTATTTATAACAGGTATTACTTCTAATCCAAGATCTATTGCCTTGTAACAAGTAGACAGCGTTTGTGCTTCAACACCTTGTGATCCATCAACAACAAGAAGAGCACCCTCACAGGCTGCCAAAGATCTCGAGACTTCGTATGAAAAGTCAACATGACCTGGCGTATCAATTAAATTAAATTGGTATTCTTCATCATCAACATAATTCAAAGCAACAGATTGTGCTTTTATAGTAATTCCCCTCTCTCTTTCTAGTTCAAGAGTATCTAGCACTTGAGATTTCATCTCTCTTTTTGATAAACCGCCACAAAACTCTATGATCCTATCAGACAACGTAGATTTCCCATGATCTATATGGGCAATAATTGAAAAATTTCGTATCTTATTCAACTGTTACTGCAACAAAAAAGTTGGAACCCTCTCTGGTTCCAAATATCGCTATTTTGTCACCTACAGCAAATGAATCAAGTGCATTTACAAAATCTTCAACATTTGAAATGTCATAAGTAATATTGCCAGACTTGATTTCAGTAATTATGTCTCCCCTCATTATTTCACCTAAAGCGGGGGAATTAGACGTCACCTGTATTACTCTGACTCCTAAATCTTCCTCATTTACATCTTCCTCATTGAGATTTTCAAGTTGTAAACCTAACGGATAATTGGGAACTTCAGGTTCCTCTATCTCAGGTTCTCTTTGGTTTAATGAAGGCAGTTCTCCAACTTTTACATAGAGATTTTTATAGTCTCCGTCTCTAAACAGTCGTAGCTTTAAGTTTGTATTAGGTGCTGTCATCCCAACTGTGTGTTGCAAATCCTTGAAATAAATTACATCTTTCGATCCTACTTTAACAATTACATCTCCAGGCTTTACTCCTCCATCATCAGCTGCACTATCTTTTACAACTGCTCTTACTAGAGCACCAATAGGTTTATCCATTCCAAGTGCTTCTGCTAAATCGCTTGAAACCTCACCACCTTGAACGCCAAGGTAGCCTCTTGAAAATTTACCATTCTCTTTGAGCTGTTCAACAACCTCTAAGGCTATATTAATTGGAATAGCAAATGCTAAGCCCTCATTTCCACCTGAACGAGAAAAGATTTGAGAATTAATACCTATCACCTCGCCATCAGTATTGAATAGAGGTCCGCCTGAATTTCCTCTATTAACAGCTGCATCTGTTTGTAAATAGGGAACATAGTCTCCAATACCTTGACCAGAAGTTATACCTCTCCCAGTAGCACTAATAATTCCAAATGTTACAGAAAAATCGTAGTTATATGGTGAGCCAATTGCTATTACCCCATCTCCTTGTTCTACTTCGTCAGAATCGCCTATTTCAACTGGATTTAAATCTTTAGATTCAATTTTTAAAAGGGCTAGATCACTGAGTTCATCCATGCCAATAATTTTTGCTCTAAACTCCCTTCTATCTAAAAATTTAACAAGAACTTCATCTGCATCACTCACCACGTGATAGTTAGTAATCACATACCCATTTTTATCTATCACAAAGCCTGATCCAGTGCTGACAGATTCTCTTTCCTGTTGTCTGGGCGCTTCCATCTCTGGAAAAGGAAATCCAAATTCCCTAAATAATTCTTCTGGAAAAGAATTTAAAGATCTTTGAGAAATTTTTACTTTTCTAACAGACTGAATATTTACTACTGAATCAGACTGATTTTTAACAAGTTCTGAGAAATCAAACTCATGAGCATTAATTGTTAAAACTGCAATTAAAAAAGAGTAAAAAAGATTTTTCATAAATAAATTTAGTTTTTGGTTCTAATAGAGTTAAGGACTTTTTTCCCCGATTCAACATCAATATCACCAAATATAGTAATAGTGAGTGGTTGATCGCCATTGTACTGTGTTTTTCTAATTAAGATAAAATTTTCTTTTTGATAAACTCCATCAGGAAGATTGAAATTTTTAGACTTATCGATAAAGATTGAGAACTGTTTTTTATCTGTTTTGTTCACAAACCTGTTTTGTATCTTTCTGTCGGAATTAAAGCCTAAAGGAAGCCAATTAGGCTGGTAAGCCACTGGTACGATGTTCCTAGAATTATCTGGAACAAAATGTCTTGATGCAAATTGTAATATTTCATCAGATTTTATATTTTCTAAGATTTGTTTTGCTTCCGAGGAAGCAATTGATTGATTTAAAAGTATACTGGCCCTATTCTCATTACCGTTAATATAAAGAGCATTATTAAGAATAGAGTAACTTAAAAGAGCACCTACAGAGAATATAGTTATTGGCATAACAATTCTTTGTGCAAATAAAGCCAGTAAATCTTGTAAAGAGAGCTTAGATAAGCGTTCTTTAAATCCTAAAGATTTAAGATTCTCTGATACTTCACTCAGCTCAACAAGACTAAAATATGTTTCTTTCAATTCTGGTTTTGTTTGCATGTCTTTAACAAGACTATTTATTTCATCAGCATTTAACTCTCCATCCAAAAAGGCGGAAATTCTACTAAAATCATAATCTGATATATTTTTCATAACTTATCTTTTAAATTCTCCATTAAATATTGCCTTGCTCTAAATATTCGTGACCTAACAGTACCAACAGGCACTCCAGTGATCTTTGCTATTTCATCGTAATTTTTTGTATCAACTTCAC
>Ga0160422_10003185_pt1 | contig 10176 bp, 6 predicted proteins | sample Fk160mmetaG_FD_108192 | JGI IMG/M metagenome (GOLD analysis project Ga0160422, IMG submission 108192) | Marine microbial communities from the Central Pacific Ocean - Fk160115 60m metaG | ecosystem: Environmental > Aquatic > Marine > Oceanic > Photic zone | place: The Central Pacific Ocean... | reverse complement strand
GCCTTCGCATTTGCTCCGTCTCAGTGATGGACGCCTGCTCATGAGTTACGGTTATCGCCGCAGGCCGTATGGCAATCAGGTGAGAATCAGTGAGGACGAGGGAAAGCGCTGGTCTTCTCCCCTTACGATCTCAGCTGATGGACCGGGCCATGATCTCGGGTATCCATCGACCATTGAGAGAGATGATGGGAGACTGGTGACAGTCTGGTACGAGAAGATGGCGGGATCCTCGCGGGCGGTCCTCCGGCAGGCGGTCTGGGAGTTGGAGGGGTAGGCCCGGAGGAGGGGTTATTTCTGGTGGGCCAGAAATTCTACCACGTCGCGGACCTCCTCTGGTTTGAGGATCGCGCCCATCGGAGGCATGGTAGAGGCGAGGATATGGCTCGAAATTTCATCGGGCCGAAGGTTCCTTTTTTTGCCGTCAGCAAGTGTAATAGTCCAAAAAAGGTCCGTCTTTCGGGTGAGGATACCGGAGACTTCCTCTCCCTCGATTGTTTTCAGGATAACCGTCCCAAATCCGTCAGAGATCGCACTGCTGGGGGTAAGGAGAGAAGCCACCAGATGCTTTCGATCACGGATCTTTCCGATTCGAGTCAATTCGGGCCCAATAGTGATTTCGGCAGATTTTTTTCCTCCTTCCTTGCCGATTTTATGACAGCGGATGCATTGGGCCGCAGCATGATTGGTTACGATCTCCCGACCTCGCCGGGCATCGCCTCCGTATTCAAGGAGATCTGGAGTTTCAGGGAGCTCTATGCCTGTGCTCTGTGCAGCCTGCCAGATTTCAAGTTTCCACTCAGGTGCGACTTTGCCCTGCCGGAATCGTTCCACGAAGGTTGCGAATTTTCGTTGCGCACGAGGATCCTCCTCTGCAGCCAGTTGCTTGATGGCTTTGCCCTTTCCGGCAGGCCCGTCCTTCTCCAAAATATCGAGCAAGAGATCCACCATGGGGACACCGGCTTTTGAAGCGTAGTCGCGAGCCTTTTCCCGGACCTTGGAATCTTCTGAAGAAAGGGCAGCCTCGACAAATTTTCTGAGATCCGGAGAGCTGATCCTTGCAAGACCATCAAGGACCTTCATCTGCAGGGCCGGCGCCAGCTCGTTGAAGTGTTCGCTGGTGCCCTCGAGCCAGCTTGCTTCACCCCGCACGGAAACTCCATTAAGCAGAACCTCGCGCAGTTCGTTGTCGGACATGATGATCGGTTTGAGTCGTGCGACAGCCTCATTGACGATTTTTGAATCCCGGGGCGGATGTTTCCGGTAGCGGCCTTCAACCGCATCGAGAACCGGTGGTTGAGACCACCAGAGAATCGCTGCCAGCGCGGTTCGTTTCAGCTTGTTAGAGCCTTCGTTGCGTTTCAGGTAGGACTCGATCCTGAGCAGGGCGGGGTAGGAACCCTCCCGGAAAGCCGCATTAATCACCCGCCGCATGAGTGCCTCATTTGTCAGTCCGGGTCGCTCGAGCAGCTGAGCCAGGGCAGGAAGTGCCTCCGGAATGGACTGGTCGTCGTGGATGGCCCGGGCCGCCTCGAGGAGGACAAGCTCGTCCTGATCTTCAAGAAAAGACTTCACTGACGGAGACTGGAGATTGCGAAGGGCCACTATCGATGCAAGGCGTACCGTTCGGCTTTCGTGATCATGCAGCTGGGCCAGTTGGTCCGAGGTGAGCGCGCCCTTCAATCCCATCATGGCGGCGTGCCGAAGATAGGGATCGTGGGATCCTTCATTTGCGGCCAGTTCAATCAGCGCTGGGGCGGCCTCTTCGACCTTGTGCTTGCCGAGGGAAATTGCGGCAAAGAATTGCACTCGGGGCGAGTTGTGACGCAGTGCCTCGAGAAGATGCCTGTGCAAACCCTTGAGCTCCTCGGCAGGTCCCGCAACATCGCCGGCAACCTTCGCGCATTGGGCGACTACTTCCGGATCACGACTATTCCAGGCTGCTCCAAGGAAAGACAGGGCTCGAGGGGTATGGCGTGCTATCTGGCCCAGGCCCCAGATAGCATGGAGGCGGGCCAGGCGACTCGATGTTTCATTATCGAGAACCTCCTTGAAAAGAGGGCCCATCCCTCGGTGAGCCAGTTCGAACTGACCTTTCATCCTGACTCGCTGGTCCGGATGAGCGAGCCATGTCTGGAGCGTGTCTGTGGTCGCCTTACGAGCGGCCCGGGCCAGTATCTCACTGGTCTCTTTCCGGGCCGGGTGCTGATGTTCCTCGGTGACGTCAAAACGGAAGATGGATCCTTTTCCTCCGCCATAGCAGGCCGAGTAGAGAGCCCCGTCCGGTCCCACGGCAAGGCCAGTATTACTGCGCCCTCCCTTGATTGCAGCCTGCTCCTTGAATTCAAACGCTGCTCCTTTCTCGATAAAACGAAACACACGAACCTGTCCCTGCTGGTTGGTCATGAAAAAACAGTCGCTCAGATCCGGAGAAAGAGCGGTCCCCGGGTTGGCAGCAAATCCACAGGGTCCCGGGCCGAAATTTCCGATCGTCGGGGTGAGGTAGGCGGCATGGTCATCCCGATCAGGAAGGAAGAGTCGCTCGTCCATCCAGGGATTGTAGGCGGGAATTCCACTGATTCGGGTAAAGTCCTGCTTGCGCAACCACTGCCAGTTCAGGCGCCATCCGTGTTCGCTTCCCTCTGTGATGTAGAGAGCCCGTTCCTTCTCTCCCGGATAGTCTCCGTCGTTGTCCATGCTGAAAAGATTGCCATGGAGGTCGAAGGCGAGTTCCTGAGCATTTCGTTCGCCGGAGGAGTAGCGCTCTACCCGTGACCCATCCAGTTCACAGCGGAATATTCCTCCGCTGTTGGGCTGATGGTAAACCTTCCCTTCCTTTGTCTCAACATAGTGTCCCTTGTCTCCGAGCGACCAGTAAACCCTCCCATCGGGGCCGAGCGTTACCCCGCTCAGGTTGTGCCCTCCCTGACCCATGTGGACCTGAAAGCCGGTCGCCACCAGTTGTCTCTCCTCCGGGAATCCATCCCCATCTACATCCCGGTAACGGAGAAAGTCGGGCTCGGCTGCAACGAAAACGTCCGATCCTACAGCAAGGACGCCGGCCGCGATTCCCGTCACCTCGGTATGATATTCATCCAGAGTGCGGATCGTTTCCCCTTTGCCATCTCCATCCTTGTCGGTGACGCGTATCACGCTGTCCTTCTGGACGGTGAGGTCCTGCCAGTCTCTCGTGCCATCACCATTGCGATCGGGAATCCAGTTCTTTCCCGTGAGATATTCGCGATACCATGATCGCCTTTCCTCTACAGTCGAGAGGCTGAGGTCCTTCTTTACGAGGTCCTGATGATTGCGAATGTCGAGGCTGCTTTGCTTGCGGCGCCTCGCAGCGGTGACGTAAGTCCTGCCCCTATCGTCAACGGAAATTGCCACGGTATTAGCAATTGCGGGATCACTCGCCCATTCCGTTACCACGAACTCGGGTTTCTTGTCAGAGCCCTGACCCGGACGTGGGTCAGATGTGATTCCGGGAATGTGGATCGTATGAATGTTGGCCCAGTCATTGGCATCACTCCCAAAGACCGTGATTCGGAGCAAGCGAGCCTGTCGAGGGATGATCTTGTAGGTCACGACCCCACTGCGGGACTGGCTTTCTAATTTGGCGGGAGCGCTCCAGTTGGCTCCATCCAGAGAGGTCTGTAAGTGAAAGGAATAATTTCTTTCGGGAGCGTGGAATCCAATTCCTAGTTCCTCGATCTCAACTTCAGTCTCGAAAGAGCACTGGATCCAAACGCCCCGGCCCTCTGCTGCCCACCGGGTGGAGGGCAGTTGATCGAAGGCCTTGGGGGCTTCATTCCCGGCTTGTTCCCTGGAGGATTCTACGGATCCGATTTTGGCAGCGGTCGCAGAGCCGCATATGAACGCGATGAGACAGGCAATGAGAATGGTCGTTCTATTCATGATGGGCTCCGGAAACTATCGGATGGTCAAAACCGAATGTCCACTTCTCCTGCGATTTTCATCGGGGGGATGGCAAACAGAAGCTGCATGGGGCCGCACTTATCCTTCCGAGCTGGTTAGAATTCATCAGGCAGCGAAGACGTGATGAACAGAGCCTGAATCTGAGAGTTGGCTGTATAAAATACGAGGAAAGCTGTTGATTGACAGGATGTCCTGCCTATCCTCTCACCCAACACGAGAAACCGAGTGAGCCACGTAACGATTTACCATAACCCGAATTGAGGTTCGTCCGTAAATGCCTTGGCGGTCGCTGAGGAACTGGGTGTGGACTATGATGTGGTTCTTTACATCAAGAACCCTCCGGACAGGGTAGTGCTTGAAAAAATGGTGAAGGCACTGGAGGATCCGGTTGAGGATCTTGTCAGGAAAGACGCAAAATTTAAGAAGCTGGGACTCGACCCCAACGACTTCGTTGGCAACCCCGGAGCGGTCGTCGAGATTATACTGCAACACAAGCAACTCCTGCAGCGCCCGGTTCTCGTGAAGGGACGCAAGGCGATCATTGGACGGCCCAAGAGTCGCATCTACGAGCTTCTGGGTTAGGTCTTGATGGTCCGGATGATCTACCGGTTGATGGATGCGTAGACGAGTGGCTTTACCGTCGCTCCAAGATTTCGCATCGGCAGAGCCTGAGATAGAGTAACAACCGCCAGTTCGTCCCGGGGAGATATCCAGAACTCGGTCCCTGCCCCGCCCAGCCATCCGTAGTCCCCGATTGAAGAAGGTTCGGACTCACTTTTTTCGACTCGGACTGCAAAACCAAGGCCAAAACCGCGTCCTCCGGGTGGGTAGCTGATGGGGTAGGCTGAACCCGGCAATTGATTGCGCGTCATATCACGCACAGTCTCCGGTTTCAGGATACGAACCCCTTCAAACTGTCCCATTCCCGAGAGCATGAGGCAGAAGCGCATGTAGTCTATCCCGGTTGACACGAGGCCACCACCTCCCGAGAGAAATTTCGGAGGTCTTTCGAAAGAGAAAGGACCTGATGTGCCCGGCTGAGGAGGGGACACCGGATTGAGATCTCGATTGTAGACGAGAGAGAATCGCTCCAGTTTTTCCTTCGGGCAGTGGAAGCCGGTATCGACCATGCCAAGGGGTTCGAAAATCCGTTTCCGGAGAAAGCTATCGATGGGGTTTCCGGATGCGACTTCCACGAGGTGTGCAAGCGCATCTGTTCCGAAGCTGTAATGCCATTGCGTTCCCGGTTCCGATCGCAGGGGAATGCTATTCAGGCGCTCGGTCATTTCGCGCAGGGTGCTGTTGGCAAGGGAGGGCAGGCCAGCATCCCGGTAGAGACGATCGACGGTATTATTGTCAGGAAATCCCGCGGTGTGGCGCAGGATGTCGCGGATAGTCATTTCCTTCATGGTTGGACTGTTACCAACCTTCATGGCATTGGCCGCGGGGACGTATTTTGAGAGAGGTGCATCCAGTTCAAGTTTTCCCTCCTCCACCAGGATCATGGCGGCAACACTGATTACGGCCTTGGTCATGGAATAGATGCGGACGATAGTGTCCTGCTTCATAGGCTTTTGCCGGGCACGGTCCCGCATTCCGTAGGTTCCAAAATGTACTGTCTTGCCGCGGCGTGCTACGATGACGGATGCACCTGCGAGTTGCTTGTTCGCGATGAATTTATTTCGCACCACTTTGTCGATCTCCCTGAGTTTTTCCACAGACATGCCCACGGCTGCAGGTGAGGCCGCAGGGAGACGCAGTTCAGATCGACTGATGGCCGGGCAGAGGAGGAGAAGAAGGGGGATCAGGCGGGAAGTCATGGATGGTTGGAGGAGGGATTCCCCTCTTAGACAGCAGAAAAGCCGCTTTTGAAATTATTACTCCCAGAATTGCTGTCGGAAGGAGGTAGATCGGACTGCTGGAGTTGTTTCTCTTGGCACATCGCGGGAAGGAGATAATGCTAGGAGTATGAACCTGTTCTGCTCCATGGTCGCAGCCTTCTTTCTGATCTGTGGCATTATAATTTCCGGTGCCGACGACGAGCGTGCGCTTTTTAATGGCAAGGATCTGACTGGATGGCAAGGGATGCAGGGCCCCCCAACCAACTGGGGCGTGAAAAAAGGTGCGCTTACCTGCACCGGAGGAAAGGGGGCCCAGTGGCTGGCGACCAGGGAGGAATTTTCTGATTTTGACCTGAGTCTGGAATTTAAACTTCCGGTTAATGGAAACAGCGGAGTGTTTATCCGGGCCCCTCGCAAAGGAACTCCCTATGTCGACGGGATGGAGATTCAATTGCTTGATGACTACGGAGCGAAGTGGAAAAATCTGAAGCCCGATCAGTTTACCGGAGCGATCTATGCTGCGGTCGCGCCCTCAAAGCGGGTAACTAGAAAGGCAGGTGAATGGCAGGTCATGAGGATTCTCTGTGTGGGGCGAAGCTGTTCGGTCTGGGTCAACGACGAGCAGATCGTTGAGGTGGATCTTGACAAGGTAGCAGCAGAGTACGGCGGCAGGGTTCCCGGTCTGAATCGGAACTCCGGTTTGATAGGCGTTCAGAACCATGGGGATCCGGTTTCCTTCCGTAATATCGTCATCAAGACGATTCGGCAGAAATAGTCAGGAGCCTCTCAGTTCGCGCGGGAGACAGTCCAGAAATCATCGGGACCTAGTTCAATGGTCACGGAGTCGACAGTCGCGGTTACCGTTCCGTCCGGTCCGAGAGTGGTCCGAATCCCGGCAGCGACCTCGCGGGCGTCCATTCCATGATCGAAGGGTCGCATGACACTGAGCCAGAACTGCGGTTTGCCGGGTTGGAGAGTGACTTGGGCAAACGTGTTCTGGACATCACTGCCTCCAATGTCCTGTGAAACGCGGTGCCTGACCTGACCAATCGTCATATGCTCCTGCTCATGAAGGAACAGGATCATGTGTTTTCTCTGAGTCTGCCACCAGGAATGATCGCGGGCGGGTGCTTCAAACCAGTTCGGTCCCCTCGCGGTATTCTCTCCCGCGGTGATCAGCCAGCAGGGCGCTGCTTTGTAGTCAGCGAGGTCCTGACACGGAAATAGCCTGTCGCGAACAATGAGGTAGCCCTCGGCTGTGAGAATGCTGTCTCTGGTCCACCTGGTGCGTGCACCATAGTAGTTTCTCATTGTAAAGCGGCCGAAGGAGTCAGCCCCTGCGTTCTGGGCTCGGAGATCTGGTTCCTCCAGAATGGCGCCTCTATGCCAGAGAGGTGTGAAATAGCGCGGTTTGATCCTTAGGTTGGGAGTAATGGATCCACCCGCTATCCCCTTAAAGTCGTAGGCTATCCGGGTGTATTCCGTGTGGCCGTTGAATCGCTCGTCAAGTGTTCCAAGAGTCAGCCTGAGGGAGGCATCTGCGCCGAGATCGGAGACCTCAAGGCTTGCGCCGGGGCGGCGCCCACCCTCGACAATGCGACAGGCAGCGTCGCGCTGGGTACCGGTCAGCTCTACGACGTCCCCTCCGCGGCAAAGCTCGACCTTCATGTTCTTGGGCATCTCGTCAAGTGCGGCCAGAATTTTTTCTCCCGCAGGTCCAGCCAGCCTGATGTTCTGAATTCTTGTGCCGGAAGGAAAATCCCCGATCTGGAGCGATGTAAGGTGGAAATCGTCGTTAAGATTCCAGTAACCGTCCATGTTTCCATGGGAGTATCCCAGCTCGGGCTGATCCCGGCGCCGGAATTTCCCGATTTCCTCATCAAAGAACCAGTTCCTCGAGTCGGGTCCCTCTCGACTGGGGAGGGCGACCTTGATCGACATGGATGACATTTTCCATGAGTGACCGGTGGGGATCCCCATCCCTTGGTCCTCCTGGATAGGGAATGACATATCCGGCGGGAGGACCGTCAGAAGATCGTAGGCAGCCTCTCCAACACCGGCGCGTCCACTCGTGTATTTTCCACTGGTATGGAGGAACTTAGCCCCGTCAGCGCAGTATTCGTAGAGTTTGCCATCAGAGTCGTCGCAGTAGTGCATGTAGTTGTTGTTGCGGTCGTAAATGTAGAAGGAGGCGAAGGGTTGGCCGCTTTCCCTGCCGGGAGAGAGGAAGAGACGCTCGGGTTTCGGATGTTTGTGTTTACTATGATAGCCAATGGCGGAGAGACCAGAAGGGACCCTCGGCTTGATTCCTCGCTTGATGAACCAGGAGAAACGGCGCTCGTATGCATCGAGGTATTCTTCCGGAACTGGCGTTCCGCGCGGGGGGCGTCCCCCGAGACAGGCCTGCTCAGACGCCCAGAGAAATTCGGGATCCCGGAACTCCTTTGCAAACATATACCAGATGTGAGCGTCGAGGTCACCGGCCTCGTCCAGGAGGTAGCTTGAATTCCACGGATCTGCATAGATGCGGGCACGCGACCCTTCCCCGTGGTTGATTCGGACTCCGGAGTTGGGGTTTCCGCGAACTCCTCCTCCATGCACGTAGGAGAGATAGCGTCGCAGATGCTGGTGGAGAAATTCGCGGTCGGTTTCAAACTTACCCATGCCCATGGCAATGTCATACAGTCCCTGGAGGTAGAGAGGGCCATAGGGATAGTAATTTGTCTCGGTGGTATCACCATACTCGACCAGCTCACGCCAGAGGGCTTCAAGCCAGGGCTTATGCCGGATGGAGGAGGGGTGGTCGGGAAAGATGCTGACCGCAAGAGCAGGTCCACCATTGATTCCAAACGGCCGGTTGTTGACACCTCGTTCGATGGCGGAGTAATCCGGAAAGTCCAACTGGAGGCTCGTTGTAACCAGGGCTTTGAATTCGTTCTTTTCTCTGGAGTTAATCGCCTTCTGTCGCACAAGCTCCGAGAAGATGCGCATCCTGCCGCCACTTCCCCATGACTTGTGATTATTGAAGAGGGTGAAGGTTTCGCCTTTCTTCCTGGCCTCCGCATGCCGATCGAGGATGCTCATGAAGTAGGCCTTCAAAATGGGGAGTGCGTTCTTCTCCCTTCGCCCGGAGTCGATATAGCGGGAGAGGAGACGGTCCCATTCCCATCCTCCCCGGTGAATCTTCGGATTGCTAGTCCGCACTTCGGTGGCAAAAGCCGCGATCTCATTCTCCGTAAAAGGAGAATAATCTGGGAGCGGGTGCGAAAAATCAAGGTCCCTGCCCATGCCTGAAGAGAGGGTCAGGACAAGCAGGAGGAAGGCGAGAGACTTCATTTTGGAACTGTCTGGTGTGAGGTGGCACTCTCAGGATTCTGGTTTCCGGTTGCCATCCACGATTTCGAAGATGTAGCCATTGGGCTCCCGGAAGAAGAATCGTTCGAAAGGCGTTTCCCGGATCGGATCAATAAGCTCTGCTCCATGGGCAAGAAGGCGCTTCTTGAGAGATTTAAATTCGGCGAAAGGATAGTCAAAGGCGAAGTGTCGCCCGAATTCGGCTTCGAATCGGGAGGTTTCAAAGTCTGCGATGTGGAGGATGTGCAATTGCTGCCCGTCGCCTATGTCAAGCCACGCCGCCTCAATGTCGATGTTGCCGGGGCGAGGGATTGATTTCCATCCGAGGGTTTTCAGAAAAAATCCCGCGATGCAATAACGTCTCTGGTGGCGAGGGTGAGATGGTGAAGGCGGGTAAGGGGCGAAGTGTCCACTAAATTGATTGTGACAGGCAAGGTCCCTGCGGCAAGGTCTGCTTCCTTGCTTCGGGGGAGAAGCACCGGCTGTGGGAAGCTACTCGCGCGTTTGTTCCGGAGGACGGGCTATCCGAAATCCGATGTTTCCCAGTTCGAGCGAAGAGTTGCTGTAAAAGCGGCCAGCTGCCTGCCGGTTGTTTCCCTGGAACCACGACCCTGATCGTATTCCGTGGAAAAGAGAACCAACGGGAGTCTCTGTCCAGTCCCAGACTCGATGGCTCATGCCGTTCATTCCAAAAGGGCTCTGGTCGCGGGTGCTTTCTGCGATTCCTGGTCCGAATAGGGAAGCGATCCCTCCCATCCCATGCGTGAAGTAGTTATAGTCTCTCTTGCGGGGATTGTAATAGGCCGCCTTGTACCACTCATCCTCGGTGGGCAGGAATGCCTTCGCTCCCTTCATGCGCATGGAGATGTTTGTAGAATTGGTGAGATCGTAGGCCCCGCTTTCGGTGCTGCCGCCGTGAACGCAGTTGCAGTAGCGAGCAGCATCCCGCCACGACACGTAGTTTACCGGCCGGTGTGCGGCTTCCGAAAAGGGCGAGTAAAGGAAGGCTCCTTTTCCCTGGTCTGCGCGAACGCGCTGAATGCTC
>Ga0160422_10003184_pt1 | contig 10181 bp, 6 predicted proteins | sample Fk160mmetaG_FD_108192 | JGI IMG/M metagenome (GOLD analysis project Ga0160422, IMG submission 108192) | Marine microbial communities from the Central Pacific Ocean - Fk160115 60m metaG | ecosystem: Environmental > Aquatic > Marine > Oceanic > Photic zone | place: The Central Pacific Ocean... | reverse complement strand
GCACGAGAAAATCAAATTGGACCTCCCCGAATTCTCCCTCGATTGTTTCCTCGTAGTTTGAAACGTCTCGAGACCATTTCTGTCTCGGAGGCTCCGGTGCGTCGGGCTCTGGATCGAGATCAATACCCTCAGCATCCAGAAGAAGCCTGCTGCGAGTTCGAATTCGATCCGGAGCATTGAAGACTGACTGCCCCGAAACATCCCATGCCACGGTCAGAATAAGCTCCGTCCCGGTAGTGACTCCCTCGGCATTCACCACCACACTGTCAACGTATTCCACCAGTGTCTGGGCTGCCGAATTAAACTGATTTAGGGCGCTGTTTGATCCAGCGGTTACCTGATGGCTCACGGAGAGCATGGAGGCGTCGAGTCTGGCAAGAGATGGAGCTGCATTAGAGGGAGGAGGGACCTGGCTGGAGCCCGGGGATTGCACCTCCATGGTTAGCTGCTCCTCCCGCCCTACCGTAGCGCCCCCCGATAGAAACTGCGCGTTAGCCTGAACTTCTCCATTCTCCAGCCCGGACCCCGTGAGGACGCCAGCGGGCATCATGATGGCGCAGAGTGCCAACACCGTAGTTTCTGGCCAGGAAATGGAGAGAGGGCGCATTGCCGGTGGGAACGGATGAGAAGTGGCAGGATGAATTAAACGGGAGAAGAGTCAAAGAGCCATTCGCAGGAGTGACTTCCTGCGAACTCCGAATGGGGTAGAATCTGCCGTGTTTATATTCGCGGTCCGGGCCGTCACGGGAAATGCGTGCCGATCGCTTCGCGGACGTCATTTTCGAACCTCCTGATAAAGGACAGAGCGTAGTCTACGGGATCGAGACTCAGATCATGGATCAGGGGAGTGAGGTCCATGGCGAACCAGAGCTTTTCGACGCTGTCGACCGAATGAGAGTCATAAAAGGTGGCGTTCGCCACTCGCCGCCCCTCCACAGCTAGGTCGTATCGTTTTCCCCCTGTTATCTGGGAGTCAAAGATACCTCCAATTGCAGATGCGAGGTTGGGGCGGGGGCTGACATCGAGGATGGTTTTGTCGGAATCAAGCATCCAATCAAGGCCCCTCCAGACCTCACAGCCCAGCACCTGCCCGGGACGGTCCTCGGGGGGAAGGGCACGTAGCGCCTTCAGGACATTTGCGGTCACTGCTACGTGAGTAGAGTGTTTGTCAGCGAGGTTATGGGTGTAGACGATATCAGGTTTCGTTGAATCGAGGATGGTAATCAGGTCCTCGACCGGAGAGACGTTGGAAGGCTTCTTGATGACGTGGCTGGGATAATCGAGTTGAATCATGGCGGAATAGTCACCGACAAGCGCCGCATTATCCTGCTCTCGCGATCGAACCTCGCACATCTCCTTGTCAGAGAGCTCCTCGTAGGGGCCAATCCTCGAGCTCCCCGCTCCATCGGTGCAGGTTACACCGCCAAACCACTTATCGCTCTGCCGGTAGCATGCCTCGACCCCATGAAAGGCCATGAACTCCAGATCGTCCTGATGAGCTCCGATTCCAAGATGTGTGATCCGGGCGAGGGCGGATTGCTCCTGTTCTCCGGATGGAATGAAAATGGTGGCAGTGGGATTTGAAAGATTCATGAGAGTATCGGGTTATCACGGAGAAAAGACAGGCAGGCTTGCGGCTGCAACTGCTTGACCGTGTCGTTTCATCTTTTCGTCCGGGGTCGTCATCGTGATCTGATCTGCAAGATCAGGAAATTCGTCCCGGAGCACTTCTTTAGCTTTTTCAAGTATGATCTCACCACCTTGTCCGGATGTAACCCTTCCGAGGACAAGAAGGTTCTCGATTCGATAAAAATCGGCGTAATGCGCGATGGTATAACCAAGATAACTTCCGACCGACTGGTAAATTTGCCGGGCTCCCGGATGCCCCTGTTTCATTGCTTTCTGGACTTCTACCAGCTGCTCCGGGAACGCCATCCCACTGAAATCGAAACCAGCAGCCGGGGCGAGACGGGCCACGGCCTGTTGAGAGAAGTACTGTACTCCGCACCCGCTATCTCCAGACCACTCATCCCGGGGTCCATTGTCACGGTAATCCACGGGGGCGAAAGCCAGTTCATTGATCCAGGGAGTAATGCGGCCCCCGGGAGTGCAATAGCCGGCCGCAAGTGATGTTCCCATCGAAATGCCAAGGACGGCATTAGCTCCCAAGCTCATCGAACCGGCAAGAGCTGTGACTTCGCCATCGTTGATCACTACGAATGGAATGTCTCCCCACTCCTTCCGAAGATTATTGAAGATAGGGCGGACGTCCCTTTCAAAAACCTCCGGGTCCTTGATGCCCCGGAAAAGGGAGGCAACCCTTACCTCATTATTGATATAGTCACCCGCAGCAGATCCCCCGATGGCGTCTACCCGGGGCAAGTGTGCAGCGGCCCTTCGCAAGCTGTGCCTGATCCCTTCAAGATGATACTGCGGGTCTGATTGGAAATACGGATCCCATGGTATTTCCTCGGAAAACACTACCTTGCCATCAATCAGGGCTGCTGCCTTACGGTCGGATCCCCCAAGGTCAAAACCGATGCGATATCCATTTAGATTTCTCCCTAAGGAGATGTTTTCCTCCGAGCCCGAGGGAAGTTCTTCCCGGCTGCAGGCTGTCACAGTGATGGGTTCGTCAAATATCCCCTGTCCGATCATTTCCCGGTCAAAAGAACGGGGGCCGCTCTCTGAATAAGTTTTGGAGAGGTAGTTCACGATGTCGTCCTCTCCGGCCAGAAGCAGACGGCTTCCACCTTTCATCCAGAGGAGAAATTTAATCGTTCGTTCTGCGTAGCGCTTGTTGAGCTCTCTGGCCGCTCCGTGGTGGGGCAGGATTTGCAACTGATGCCGGAAAGTGGTGCCATCTTTCCGCGTGAGTGCGAGATGCAGGCTCTGGCTGGCGGAATCATGAGCCGCTAGGTGGAGGTAAGCTCTGTGCCAGAGTGCGGCCGGGACGAAATCCGGGTCAAGGGAAGGAAGGTGCCGGGGAACAGGAAACTGCATCGTGAGAGGGAATGATACGTGGGTTTTCCCGGGTTGTTCCTGCTGTTCGATGGCAGAACCGGGGGAGGGAATCCCGCTGCATGGAGAGCGCGATTCTATCCGCCGCAGCTCGAATGGCGAGAGACAACTACCGCGCTTCGGGAGTTATTCGATATTCTGCACCTGCTCCCTGATCTTTTCTAATTCGGTTTTGGCGGCTACAACTGCTTGGGCAACGGCGGCGTTGTTCGCTTTTGATCCGATGGTGTTGAACTCCCTGTTGATTTCCTGACATAGAAAATCCATCGACCGTCCCACTACTTCTGATACTTCGAAGTAGGACTGGAACTTGCGGAAATGGGACCTCAGCCGGGTAAGCTCCTCTGTTATCTCGCAGCGATCAGCGAAGAGTGCGATCTCCTTCAGGACCCGCTCATCCTGAAGATCAATTTCGAGTCCCGCATCTCCGAGGCGGGAAAGGAGATTTTGCCGATGTCCGGTAATGATGGAGGGAGCGCGTTCCTCGATTTCTCCGGTTAGTTCTTCAAGGATCGTCAGGATGCGTGCGAGTTCTTCCCTGAGGTCCGAGCCTTCCTCAGTCCGCATCTGGATAAGATTATCCAATGCTTCATCAAGAGCGGGCAGGAGGGCGTCGAGCGTTTCCTCCAGTTGTGAGCCCTCACTGAAGACGAAGATGTCCGGGACCCGAAGGTAGTCTGCAGCCTGGGGAGAAAGTTCCTGGCCGAGGCCCTCAGATAATTGCTTGAAAGCAGACTGGAGGCTGCGTGCCTTGGCCATGTCTATTCTGATGCCTTCTTCCGGTCCCCCTAGATATTCAAGAGAGATATTTATATTCACTCTCCCGCGGGTGATCCGTCCGAGGACATGCTTCCGGAGGCGGGGTTCGAGCTCTGCCAGATTGCGCGGCATGAAGAGGTGGACCTCTCCCTGTTTACGGTTGACCGAGGACGCTTCCACTCGAACAGCAATGTGTTCAGTCGCGCAGGCGCCACGCCCGAATCCGGTCATGCTTTGCATGACTGATTGTAGTAGTGGGGGGTCAGCAGTGGCGAGAGCTAAACTGGTCGGGAGGGATGAGGACACGCTCCCTACTTACCGCTGCTCGTCCACGAGATCCGGGCGATTCCTACGGGTGCGTTCGAGGGCTTGGGCCTTCTTCCACGCTGCGATTGCAGCATGGTTACCAGAGAGGAGGATTTCAGGAACCTTGAGACCCTTGAAATCAATCGGCTTCGTGTAGGATGGAGGTTCCAGCAGGGCAGGGTCGGAGAAGGATTCCTCCGCAGGAGACCTCTCGTCGCCGAGGGCCCCGGGAAGAAGGCGGACAATGGCATCGCAGATCACGGCACTGGCTAGTGCTCCATTTGTCAGGACGTAGTCTCCAATACTGATTTCCTCATCCACAAGATGTTCCACGATACGATGGTCCACGCCCTCGTAGTGTCCACAAATGAAGAGCAGGTGATTACAGGTGGTTAGCCTTTGAGCGTCCTTTTGCCTGAAAGGCCGCCCCTGGGGCGTGGTCAGGATGACCCGGGTGCTCGTCTGGCGCAGTTCTGCGACTGCCGCAAAGACGGGTTCGGGCTTAAGGAGCATGCCTGGTCCCCCACCGCAGAGATAGTCATCCGTCTTGCGGTGCTTGCCGAAAGCCCATTCTCGGAGGTCGTGGGCATGAATTTCCACTATCCCTGCTTGTTGAGCCCTCTTAATAATACTCTCGCGCAGTGGAGCCTGGGCGATCTCGGGGAAGAGCGTGACAATATCAATGCGCATGATGCACCCCCTCATCGTAGATTTCTGGAGGGAAAGCAATTCCCAGCGTATATTTGACTGATCACCTGCGTGGTTCTATTAGGTTTGCAGACCATGAGAGCGCTTTTCCTCCATATCTTCCTCCTGCTGGGCTTGAACTTAGCGGTTTCTGCCGATGATGCTGCAGAACGAGAGGAGCGGCTCCTCAGTTCGGCGCGACAGCTTACCTTCGCAGGGAAGCGGGCTGGCGAAGGATATTTCAGTTCCGATGGGAAGAAGATGATTTTCCAGAGTGAACGGTCGAAGGATAATCCGTTCTTCCAGATTTACCTCATGGACCTGGAAACGGGGGACACCCAGCGCATTTCTCCCGGCCATGGCAAGACAACCTGTGCCTGGATTCATCCCTCGGGCAGCAGAGTGATGTTCGCGTCTACTCATAGTGATCCTGACGCGAGAAAAAAACAGGAAGAAGCGCTGAAGCGTCGGGCAGAAGGCACGCAAAAACGATATTCATGGGATTACGACCCCTTTTACGAAATTTACGAGTATGATCTGGAAACAAAGAAATCCCGTAACCTGACCAAGACCACAGGTTATGATGCGGAGGGAGCATACTCTCCGGATGGGAGCAGGATTGTCTTCGGCTCCAATCGTCTCGGCTACTCTAGTGCAGAGGATTTGAATGCGGAGGATCGAGACTGGTTCAAACTGAACCCTTCATTCCTGATGGATCTCTTCATCATGGATGCCGATGGGTCGAACGTCGAGCGCTTGACCTCAAAGGAGGGCTACGACGGCGGTCCGTTCTTTGACGCAGAGGGAAAGAGGATCTGCTGGCGGCGTTTCAACAGAGAGGGAGATCAGGCCGAAATCTTCACCATGGATCTTGCGGAAAGGAAGGAAAAGCAGCTTACATTTCTTGGCGCAATGTCGTGGGCTCCTTATTTTCACCCCAGCGGTGAGTATCTCATTTTTGCAACGAATTTGAATGGGTTCGCAAACTTCGAGCTCTATCTAGTTGACGCTGCCGGGCAGAAGGAGCCAGTCAGGGTAACTTGGACTGAGGGTTTCGACGGGCTGCCCGCTTTTTCCCCGGACGGGCAACGCCTTTCGTGGACCAGCAAGCGTGCTGGATTGACAGGTTCGCAGATCTTTCTCGCGCAATGGAATCACGAGGCGGCCCTTGAGTTGCTGGATGCTGCACCGGGGAGAGGGGGGGACTCCGAGAGGGCAGATGCTCCAGAGTTGGAGCCTTCCCCGGAGGCCCTCAAGGGGCTGGCATCCACGGTTGCCAAAGTCGATAAGGACGACCTGCGCCATCACCTTGAGTATCTTGCTGGACCCGAGCTGGAAGGCCGGATGACGGGAACCCCCGGGGAGCAGAAGGCGACGGCCTATGTGGCCAGAGCGTTTGAGAGTTTTGGGTTAAAACCTTTCCTCGCGGAGGACTATTTCCACCCCTTTGAGTTTACGGCGGGCGTCGATCTTGGAGAAAAAAATAAGCTGACGCTCACCGTTGGCGGCGAGAAAATGGAGCTGAAGGTTAACGAGGACTGGAAGCCACTGTCCTTCTCCCAGCTTGGAGAGATCAAGGCCGAGGAAATCGTCTTTGCCGGATATGGGATCGAAATTCCGGAGGGTCAGGTGGGTGCCGACGGGAAAAAGAGCGCCATGTATTCCAGCTATTACCATCTTGCGGTGAAGGACAAGTGGGTAGTCGTGTTGCGTTTCATGCCGGAGAATGTGAGTGCGGAGCGCCGCCGTCAGTTTGCTCGGTATTCCAGTATGCGCTACAAGGCGATGACAGCCCGGCAAAAAGGAGCGAAGGGCATTATTTTCATAGCAGGGCCGAATACCGAGGTCAGGGACGAGCTGGTGGGTCTGAGATACGATGCCTCAATGGCAGACTCGGGGATCGCCGCCTTCTCCCTGAGGAAGGAGATCGGGGCGAAACTGGTCGCAGCCACAGGAGAAAACCTGAAGGAGATCCAGACTGCTCTGGACAAGGGGGAGATGATGATGGGTATCAAGGTCCCGAAGGCGACCGCCAAGGCGACGATTGACATTGTTCAGCAAAAGCGAACGGGACGCAATGTGGTGGGGCGGTTGGTGGCAAAGGAGGCCGAGGCGCGCGGCCGTCCCGCGCTGATCCTTGGTGCACATGTGGACCATCTCGGAGCCCATGGAAGTGGTTCACGGGCCACTGGCAAGGAGGCAAAGGAGATTCACTATGGCGCCGACGATAACGCCTCGGGGGTCGCCGCCGTGCTGGAAATAGCTCAATACCTCGCTGCGCAGCAGGAGGCAGGAGCTCTGCGTCTCCAGCGGGATGTGGTCTTTGCGGCATGGTCAGGAGAGGAAATCGGACTGATTGGTTCTTCACGTTTCGTGAAGGATGTGGCCCAGAAGCTCAAGGGAGATCAGGACGCAAAGTTAAACGATGTTTTTGCGGCGAACCTCAATCTCGACATGGTTGGACGCCTAGACAAATCCCTGGTCCTGCAGGGAACGGGATCCAGTTCGATCTGGCCGCAGGTGATTGAACAGAGGAATGTTCCGGTGGGACTTCCAATCAAGACTCAGAGTGATGCCTACCTTCCGACAGATGCGACGTCCTTTTATCTGCGGGAAGTGCCGATCCTGAATGCCTTTACCGGAGCCCATGACGACTACCACACCCCGCGGGATACGGTCGACAAGATCAACTATCCCGGAACTGAGCAGGTAACCCGGTTCATGGCTCTTGTCGCCAGGGGGCTGGCAGGAGCGGAGGAGGCGCCAGACTATGTCAAGGTGGAGCGCCCGGAGGGGCAGGGAAGGCGAGCCAACCTGAGAGCATATCTCGGGACAGTTCCCGACTATTCGCAAGGCGACGTTGTAGGAGTTAAGTTGTCGGGCGCGACCAAGGGCGGTCCGGCAGACAAGGCGGGGGTGAAGGGGGGCGATGTCGTAGTCGATGTCGCGGGGAAAGCGGTAAAGAATATTTATGACTATACCTACGTTCTGGAGTCCCTGAAGGTTGGGGAGATGGTCAAGATTACGGTGGTGCGGAAAGGGAAGAAAATCACTCTGGAGGTGACTCCCGGTTCGAGACAGTGATTTTTTGTTAAGGGAGCCGAACATCAAGTGATGCTGGTGGATCCAAGCTGAGCTTATTTTCGGTCCCTTGTGATTACCTGTGAAGGTAGTCATTCAAGAATGGATTAAGGGCCCTCGTGGTTGTTGTCGCCGGATAGTCCTGAAATCCACCAAAGGGATGGCATGCGAGTTTTGAAGGCTCCAGACCTTGTGGGCTCGTAAACTGATTTCTTTCCTACGGATTGATCATTCGGATTAAGTGAATAACTAGAGATATTGAAAGCACATCGAGATATCAGGCCCCCTTAATTTCATTTCTAAATTTCTCTTTGGACCCCTTGCAGCGGTCCGGTTAGCTGGAGGTCCCTGTTCGACGTCCTGTGGCGAAGGGGGGATGAATTCACCCTTGTCCTTTATGTTTTCAATGTCTGCCCAGACCTTGTCTGCCATCCCCGTAGCGCTCGCCCTTGCGCCCTCGCGCGGGCTCCGTGCGTTCTCCATCTGTTTTGCGACCCTGTTCTCCATGCTGGTCGTGTTGAACGCTCTCGTGGCTCCTCAGGATGCGGGCTGGCTCTCTCTCAATGCAACTCCCTTTCTGATCCTGCCGGTTCTCCTGGGCCTGAGGCATGGAACCCTCGGGGGATGTGTAGCTGGGCTTTTAGTCGCGGGACTTCTTTTGTTGGGAAGATACTGGAGTGGGCAGGCTGGAGCGCTCTCTGACCACTACCCGGCTCTGGTTGCCTTGCCCCTTCTTGGCGCCCTTGTGGGGTGTGGATCAAGACAGAGAAACGAGTATGGAAGGCAACTCCGAGCGGAGCGAGATCTCCTCCTTGAGGAAAAGCAGAAATACGCTGCGGAGCGTGAGTTGCTTGTTCTTTCCCGGCAGGATCTCCAGCAAAGGCTGGAGCTCAGTGGAATTGACGATAGTGCCATGGACGAGAACTTTGCGGGGTTGCATGAGGCTCCGGGCCTTTTTCTTCCTGCTGCGATCCTTGAGGGGCTGGCCCAGCTAACGCAAACGACTCACGCCGCTGTTTACGAGCTGCCCTGCGCGCGGGGCTCCGCAAGTCTCACTCGGGTCAGCTCGATCGGTGGTGTCGAGTCCTTTCCTGAGTATCTTCGTGAGGAGGACCACCCAATTGTTTCCGAGGCTCTGGACCGGAGCTGCTTTCTTGTGCAAAAATCTCTGTTGGAAACGCCCTCGGCCAGAAGAGCCGGGTATCTTGCCGCCTACCCGATCTGCAGATCCGGGAACGCGCCCTCTCATCTTCTGATCGTACAAGATCTGCCCACCGAGAAAATCAGCTCCAGTAGTTTCGACCTGATGAAGGCAGTCTGCGACCGCGTGGGAGGTAGTTCGAAAGCCTTCATCCCTGAGAAGCTTGACAGCCGGGCCGTTAACCAGCTGGAATTCTATGCGGCATTGGAGAGCGCTTCCAGGACTCACGATTCCTATGCGATCCCCTCGACCCTCGTCCGAGTTCCCTTTGATTTTTCAAGCGAAACGGATCCCCGGGAGGCTTTTTGCGACCTTCTGGAGATGCTGCCAACGCAGACACTCCTGAGCAATTATCATGAAAACGGGCAGAGGGCCCTGCTTTTCCTGCTGCCCGCGAATTCTGACCCGGCAGTCAGGGACGGCCTCAGGGATCTGTTCTGTGACTTTGTAGCAGGGCTGGGGATGGGGCAGCGCTGTGTGCCCCACTTTGTCATGACCCGCCCTGGTCATTCCGCCCAGCAACTATGGGGCGAACTTCTGGCCTCGGACCAGGATGTTGCCTCGCGCTAGGGAGATTCTAACCCGGCTCCCGCTGGCGGGCACGTCCTGGTAATTATCCGCCCTCGAAGGCATCGCCATACTTCCGCAGGACGTCCGCACTTGAGGCCTCGGTCTTGACCACGCGCCCACCTACCTTGATCCGTGCGATACATCCTATCAGGGCGTCACGGCTCCTTTGCGACCTTGTGGCGCTGACCGCGCCACTCCCGCGACATCATGTTGAACCGGCCACCGCGGTCACGGTCCCTGCCTTGTAATAACTCGTCAGCGGAATGCCTTCGATGCTGATATTCTCGTCGTAATTAGGCACGAGTGCAGTGAGATCTCTGCTGCCGCGCTTGATGGACCTGACGCCATTGCCGTTCGTTGAGTCCTTTCGATAAATGACCAGAAAGTCTACGGAGACATCCTGGATTGGCCGTCGCAGGTAATTCCTGATTTCGATTTTGTATCCCCCGTTGTAGGTGCTGGTCTTGGTGCTGCCAGTTCGTGCGCTCCCCGTCTTCGTGACATTCTCGTAAAACATTATCCTCAACCCTCCGGCGGCCTCCAGCTCCACAGCACG
>Ga0160422_10003182_pt1 | contig 10183 bp, 10 predicted proteins | sample Fk160mmetaG_FD_108192 | JGI IMG/M metagenome (GOLD analysis project Ga0160422, IMG submission 108192) | Marine microbial communities from the Central Pacific Ocean - Fk160115 60m metaG | ecosystem: Environmental > Aquatic > Marine > Oceanic > Photic zone | place: The Central Pacific Ocean... | reverse complement strand
TCAAATATTACTCAAAAAATTTTGTAAAAATAAAGATATCATTTATCAGTCGCAAAAATCCATTATTTATCAAAATGAAAAAATATCTAGTACTCGTATTAGAGATGCTATTATGAAAGGGAATATGACTCATGCTTCATCAATGCTTGGTTATAATTTTACAATATCAGGATTTGTTATTCATGGGAAAAAAATTGGAAGAACTCTCGGTTTTCCTACAGCAAATATTCATGCAAAAAATAAATGTTTACCTTTAAATGGTATTTATGCAGCTATTTGTCATTTTAACAACATATCCTATAAAATTGCTTTATACATAGGAACAAGGGAAACGATTGGCGATGATAATGAAAAAGTTATTGAAGCATATTTTATCGATCAAAATAATTTGAATCTTTATGATGAATATTTAGAAATCGAGATAATTAGTTTCATAAGATCAGATGAGAAATTTAAGAATAGAAATTTACTGAAAGAACAAATAAAAAAAGATGTAAATAAAATTAACAAGTTTTTAGATTAACTTAATCTAATCTCGCGAATTGACCATGTGTATCTTTAACAATTCTTGAAACAATTTCATCATAACTTCCAGCCGCAAGAAGAATCTCGCCGTCTTTTAAGACTATCTCAGCCCTATCTTTAAATTTATCTGAAGGACGAATTCTCACACTTGTTAACTCAATAAACCTTCTATTAATAGATGTTTTAGATATATCTGTTTCTTTACTGTAGTTATCTAAATTTACTGCGTAAACTTCCAAAAACATATTAAGTTCCTTTACGATTATTTTTAAAAACGTCATTATTATAATGTTAATTTTTAATTTTTATAACAAAAAAACAAATAATTTAATTATAATTTTAACGAGTTAACGATTCAACTTTCTTGACGGTGGATTCTGTATTCCCTAACTTATTGCTCTTTAAATTTAAATGAAGGATTAAATTATGTCTAATACAGTTCTTTTTGGCGCACAGTGGGGTGATGAAGGTAAAGGTAAAATTATTGATGTTTTAACATTGGACGCTGATTGGGTTGTAAGATATCAAGGTGGTAACAATGCCGGCCATACAGTAGAAATTGGAAATGAAAAATATGTTTTACATTTAACACCATCAGGAATTTTAAGAGATTCATGTAAATGCGTAATTGGCAATGGACTGGTAGTTGATATAGTTGGACTTAAAGAAGAACTTCAAGAATTAGAAAATCGAGGTATTTCTCTAAAAAATAGATTTTTTATAAGTGATAGAGCTCATATTGTATTTCCCTATCACAAAGTAATAGATGGTGCTAAAGAAAAAAATCGGTCTAAAAACGATAAAATCGGGACAACTAAAAGAGGAATTGGACCAGCTTATTCGGATAAATCAGATAGAATTGGATTAAGAATGGGTGATATTTTTGAAACTGATTTTTATGATAAAATTGAAAAAATTACCATTTCAAAAAATGTTACTCTTGATTTGTTAAGTGAGGAACAAATAAATATTTCAACAATGATCTCTGAAATTAAAGAAGCTGTTGAGTACCTTCGTCCTTTCGTATGTGATACTTTGGTCTTATTAAATAAAGCAATCAGAAATAATGACAAAATTTTATTTGAAGGAGCTCAAGGGATTATGCTTGATATCGATTACGGAACATATCCTTTTGTAACATCATCTAATACTGGTACAAGCGGTGTAGCCTCAGGTGCAGGAATCCCCCCGCAAAAAATAGATCGAGTTATTGGAATTATTAAAGCCTATACAACAAGAGTGGGTGAAGGTCCATTTCCAACAGAACTTTTAGACAATACAGGAAAGCATATTGCTAGGGTCGGAAGTGAATTTGGAGCAACAACTGGTAGACCAAGAAGATGTGGTTGGTTTGACGGTATTGTTGCAAATCATGCTGTAAATGTTGGTGGTATTAACGAATGGGCATTAATGAAAATTGACGTTTTAGATGAGCTTGATGTAATAAAAGTTTGTGTTGGCTATACTATTAATGAAAAAGAAATTTTTTCTATTCCAGCAAATATAAATAAATTTTCGTTATGTAAACCTGTATATAAAGAACTTCCCGGATGGAAGACTTCTACAAAAGATTGTAAAAAATGGGAGGATTTACCACGTGAAACATTAAATTTTATCAATTTTATTGAAGAACATACACAAACAAAAGTTTCAATAGTTTCGGTTGGTCCTAAAAGATCTAGTACTATTATTAGATAAATGAATGTAATTACTCCAAAAATTAATAGAATTCCTGAACATGTTGCTATAATTATGGATGGTAATGGTAGATGGGCGAAAAAAAACAATTTATCAAGAATTGATGGTCATACAGAAGGTACACAATCTGTTCGTTCAATTATGCGTGCAGCAGCAAATATTGGGATTCAATATTTTACTTTTTTTACTTTTAGTACTGAAAATTGGTCAAGACCAAAAATTGAAATTGAAGGATTGATGAAATTATTAATTGAATCATTATTAACGTATGAAAAAGAGCTTCATGAAAATAATATAAAACTTCAAATCATGGGTAACATAAATGAATTGCCGAAAACTGTCCAAAAAATTGTTAATAGGATAGTTTTAGATACCAAAGAATACTCAAAGTCCAATCTAATTTTAGCGCTCAATTATGGCGGAAGACTTGAAATAACAGAAGCAGCAAAAAAAATTGCATTAAAAATAAAAAATAATGAATTAAATATAAATGACATTAACGAAGATCTAATATCCAAACATATGTATCTTCCAGAAATACCTGACCCGGATTTAATAATAAGAACAAGTGGTGAGATGAGATTAAGTAATTTTATGTTATGGCAATTATCATATGCAGAAATCATTGTTACAGATAAATTATGGCCAGAATTTAAAGAAGAAGATTTTTACAATGCACTTAAAGAATTTGATTTACGTGATCGAAGATTCGGTAAAATAGGATAATTATTTATGTTGGATAAAAAAAGAATAATTATTGGTACTTTTTTAGCAATTGTAATTACATTACTTTTCTTATTAATACCGGCAAGTAATATTTTTTGTTTAATTATTTTATCATCAATTTGCGCAATTGGTGTATGGGAGTTTTACTCTCTTCTAATTGCTGGAGAAATTCCATCATCAAAAAAACTAGGAACATTCATTTCTATAATTTTTTCTATTGCAACATGGTACTACATGCATAGTTGTAAAAATTTAATATATAAATCTTATCTTTCGGATGTTATTTTATGGTCAATAATGGCCTCTATTATAATCATAACATTTTATAGATTATTGGCTTATGATGACATGCGAGAAGGCTTATATAAGGCTTTAGGAACACTACTAGGATTTATTTATATTCCATTTTTATTTAGTTTTTTTATTAGAATCTTTCTTATAAATGATGACTTGTCTGTTCCTGCTTATGCAGCCTTTTATATTGTTTTATGTACAAAAATATCAGATACAGGAGGATATTTTATTGGTTCTAAATTTGGTAAAAATAAATTAGCTAAAATAATTTCCCCAAAAAAAAGCTGGGAGGGTCTTTATGGTGGCATTTTTTTCTGTTTAGTAGTTAATATTTTTTGGAAAATATTTATAGAAAAGTATGTATTTTTTTCTATTCCAGTAATTCATATCTTATTTTTAAGTTTTTTAATTCCATTATTTGGAACAGCTGGAGATTTAGTTGAATCTCTTTTTAAAAGAGCAGTTAAAATTAAGGATTCTAGTACAATTACTTATGGAATTGGAGGTATACTTGATATGATAGATAGTCTTTTATTTACTGCGCCTATGTTTTACATCTACTATGAGTTTCTATTAAAATAATTAAAACGAAGAAAGTTAATAATGTTTGAAATAATTTATCTAATTTTTATGATTCTGTTTTTATTTGGAATAACAATATTCGTTCATGAGTGGGGTCATTTTATTGTTGCTAGAAAATGTGGTCTAAAAGTGGAAGCATTTGCGATTGGTATGGGACCTGCATTAATAAAAAAAACTATTGATGAAGTTGAATATAAACTATGTCTATTTCCAATCGGAGGATACGTATCCCTACCACAATTAGATCCAAGTGGAATGGAAAAATTACAAGGTAATACAGATGGTAAAAATAATATTGAAGATATTTCTCCATGGAAAAAAATACTTGTTGCGATTGCTGGCCCATTATGTAATGTAATTTTTGCTATTTTATTAGGATTAATTGTATCTTTTGGAGATCATCCAGAAAATCCTGCAATAATTGGTAAAATAGAAAGTGATTGTGAAGCATTTTCTTTAGGTCTAAAATCTGGTGATAAAATTGTTAAAGTAAACAATAATGAAGTAAATTCATGGTACGATGTGCAAGTTGAAAGTATTTTATCATCAAGTGATAAAGTTGATTTTCATATTCAAAGATCTGATAATGAAATTTTGATAAAAAATATAGAAGTTAATAATCCTGAAAAATCTGCAAATTTTATTACTGGTGTTTACGAAGCTATTCCGTGTGTAATAGGTGGTATTATTAAAAATTCACCTGCACAATTTGCTGGATTGAAAGAAAAAGACGTTATCAAGAGATTAAATGGAATAGCAATTAATGATTGGTATCACTTTACAGAAATTGTTCAAAAATTCCCGAATAAAAATGTTTCACTTGAGGTAACAAGAGATAATGAAGTTTTTAAAACATACCTTACGCCTAAATTAGATAATGATAGCAATAGAGTTATGATTGGAATTAAACTAGGCGGGGCTGCATCAATGCCGTGGACTCTTTATGGAAATCCATTCGAACAAATTAAAAAAGATTCGGATGCTATTTTTCGACTCTTAAAAGCACTAACAACAAAAGATGAAGCAAGTCAAGCTGCTAAAGGCCTGGGTGGTCCTGTAGCCATATTTAGTATGATTTGGATTGCTTTGAAAATGGGTATCATAAATGCACTTGCCTTGATGAGATTTATAAATATTAATTTAGCGATTTTAAATATGTTACCTATACCTGTTTTAGATGGTGGTCATATTATATTTTCACTATTTGAGGGCATAACAAGAAAAAAAATTCCAGCTAAGTTTATTTCTTTTTTAGTTAATATTTTTGCATTACTTTTGATTTCTGCGATGGTTTGGCTTTCCGTTAGAGATGTGCAAAGAGTAACAAATATCAATAAAAAATCTTCAGATTCAACTAACCAAGTTGAAAACATTATTACTGAATAATATGTATTTTTTAATAAGAAATTTTTCGTTTAAAAAAATTAGTTTTTTTTTATTAATGGTACTTATTTCTTTTAAGATACTAACGCCTCCTGCAACAAATGTAATTATAAAATCTCCTAATTTAAAATATGAAGCACGACTTAAAACATTTTATTATTTTGAAGATAAAAGACCATCGTATAAGGTTTATTTTAGAGAAAAAAATCGGCTTATTTGGAAAAATTTAATATATATTCCAAACAATTTGGATTCATCAGAAATTATGATTAGATGGTCCTTAGATTCATTATCTTTAAACTTATTAAGCGAAAATAAAGTTATTAATAATTTTACGATTCCACAATAACTTTTGGAGCTAATGAAGTTTCTTCAAGAAAATAATTGTAATCTCGGGCTTCTTCTCCCTCGATAATCTCCATAGCATCTTCAGGACTAATGGCTGATAATAAACGATTTCTAATAACTCCATTAGACATCATTCTAGAAAGACTTGATAGAACTTTTAAATGCATTTCTCTTTTATCATCTGGAGTAATTATTAAAAGTATTAACTTTATAGGTTTACCATCAACTGCATCAAAATCGATACCCTCTCTACATATTCCCATTACTCCTTGTATAGCAGGTCCTTTCGAAACATACCCATGCGGTATGGCTATACCATCACCAATTGCAGTACTCATATCATTCTCTCTCATTACAATAGAATCATATAATTCTTCTTCAGTCATATGTTCAACTCTATGAGTTTTCATCATAAAAGATGTAAGTTGTTTTATAGCATCCCATTTATCTGTAGCTTTTAAATCAATTTTTATAAATTCTTCTGATAAAAATTCTACTAATCTTTCTCGATCTTTATCATCCTCTTTTGCACTTTTAACAGCAGCTTTTGTACAAATAGGTCCTATTATTTCAGCTAGTGCTACACCTGCCAGAACAATTGCACTAACCGTTTGCTTAATTTCATCATGTATATACAGATCATTACTTAGTAAGACAACTAATCCAATTGCTATTCCGGACTGGGGATACAATGCATATGTCATATGTGTTCTTATTCTTGATGAACATTTTCCAATAAGACCTCCAAACCACGTACCGATTGATTTACCTAAAATTCTAGAAAAAGTATAAATTAAAGCCATTAAGCCGACAACAGAGATAGCATCTAAATGTAAAGATACACCAGCTAAAGTAAAAAAACATACGTATAAAATTGGTTCAAGTGGAACTAATGTCGTTAGCTGTCTTTCTGCAACTTGTGAACTATTAGCAAGATATACTCCGTAAAATAAATTAACTAGTAATGGACTTAGTGTTAAAAAATCAGCAAGTCCGTTTAGTAAAATTATAGCTAATAGAATTACAGTAAAATCATGAAGATGAGGTCTACTTACTAAAATTTTACTTATCCATCCCATTAATAAACCGAGCGATAACGCACCTAAAAACTGGTAGCTAGTTTTGATCAAAGCTTTGTCTATTTTTTGAATAGCTTCACCTGTTTCGCAAAATGATGAAACAAACGTACTCATTAAAACAAAAAGTGTAATACATAAAATATTATTTAAAGCAACTGTTGAAATAAATGTTTTAACAAATGGCCCTTTTGCTCTTAATTCTCTTATTAATGCAATTGATGTAGCTGGAGCAGTCGATGCAGATATTGCTCCTAACAAACATGTTGTTGGCCAATCTGCACCAAGCAATCGAACAGCAGTCATTACACATAATACTGAAAATGAAACTTCTAAAATAGATATTGATAATATTCTTCTTAATGAATTGTGAATTCTTCTATATGAAAGATGTCCTCCAATACTGACTGCAACAAGGCTCATAGCAAATGTTGATAATGGAGCAAGTGAATTTACATCTGAATAGTCAAGAAATTTTAAACCCCATGGCCCTATTAATACTCCTCCCATTATATTACCTGTAACATGAGGTAATTTCACCAAATGTGCTACCCATCCTCCAAAAAAACCTGCTAAAATAAGAATACCCACCGCTAAAAAAGGGCTTAATAAACTTACTTTTTCAATATCACTAATTGTTAATAGAATATTTTCCATAATATTATTTTATAAATTTTCAACTTAATAATTATCTTAGATACAAAAAATAATATATTCAAAAGTTATTTTAACGATTTAAATGAAAAAAACCAAAATGATAATAATCCCCATGATAAACCAACAAAAACACCTGCATCAATTATTCCTCTCCAAGGATCAGACATTTTTTCAATTATTATAATCAAAAAAATAATAAATAGCGTAAGTAAATAAGTAATTATCATTCTCTGTTTGGAAATACCAAAAAAACCCATACAAAATAATGGCGAAAAAATTACATTTTTAAAATTTGGATCTTTTGAGACCAAATTTACTCTTTTTGCAGCTCTTGGAGAAAAACTTAATTGAAAACCTTTATAACCTTCGGCATACCCTAAAATAATAATACTCAAAAATAACGATAGGATATGATACCATTTCATATTACTTAATTCCATGGAAAAAACATACGGAGCAACGCAAGACATTCCATGTAATAAAATTAAAGAAATTCCAATAAATCCCCAAAATGCTCCAATAAAACCAAATATTTTTTTCATATATAATTCTACACTTAATAAGTAAATTTAATCACCATGCGCTAATTTGATCTAAGATTAACTTACTTTTTGAGTTATTCTTTACCCAATCAATTAAATTATTAGCTTTTTTATTTTTTTTATTTTTTAAAACAATAATTGCATTTTTCCTAAGTTGCGTTACTCCTGCATATGATGTTGCATTATTTTTGATCAACTTTTTTAGACTTCCTGACGAAGATTTAAATAACCATTCTAAATCTACAGGAATTCTTGAATCATTTTTTTCCCTCGGGGGACATACATTTGAACATAGATCACAGCCAAAAATCCAATCTTCTATCATTTCACCTTCAAATTTATTTAAAATACTTCTTTTTTCAATAGTTAAATAAGAAATACATTTTAAAGCATTAATTGGTTTACCTGGATAAATTGCATTGGTTGGACAATTTTTTATACATGCCATACAATCATTACAATTAAATGGCATCTTAGGATCATGTATTACACTTGGTAAATCTATATTTACAAAAAGTGAACCTATAAAAACTCTTACATTTGTTCGATCTGGAACTCTTAATAAATCATTGGGACCAATAATTCCTAAACCTCCATAAGTGGCAAAAAGTCTTTCGTATACTGGTTTTGTATCAACAGCAGTAATTGCATTAATTTTTCTTCCAATTAGTTTACTCAACTCACTCAAAATTTGTTGCCCTTTTATATGATAATCAATTTCTCTAGCATATGATGAAATGTAGCCAACTAATGAATCATTTTTTATTTTTGGAAAAGGATGTTTTGCTTTAGGATCACCCCAACTATTTGTAAAAATCACAACAATTACAGCCTTTGCACCAGGAAAAGTTTTCCAAGGCTCAGATTTCTCTGGAAGCATTTTTTTTAAATACTCCATTTCTCCATGCATACCTTGATCAATCCACCTAGAAACTATTTTGTTATTTTTATAAACTGCTTCTTTAAAATTGGGATCATCCAGTCTTATACAGCATGCAGAATGTCCGCCCAGTTTTTTTACAGTGTTATTTAACCAAATTTTAAAATCGTCATGATTAATCATAAATTTAAGAATATCAAAATGAATTATTAATTCTATTTCATAAGAGTTTTTTCTATCAACTTGAATGGTTTTAATAATAAGATAATGTTAATTAATAATTATTAATTTTTTTCAAAATGAATAAGTGGGATTATAGATTTATTAAATTAGCCAAAGAAATTGCTTCTTGGTCAAAAGATCCATCAACAAAAGTTGGTGCAATTGCGGTTAATGATAAAAGGATTATCGCAACGGGTTATAACGGATTTCCAAAAGGAATTGAAGACAGTAATAATAGATTAAGTGATAGAGAAACAAAACTTGCATTTATGGTTCATGCTGAAAAAAATCTAATTTACAATGCAACCTCTCACGGAGTATGTCTAAAAAATTCTACAGTTTATATCTATGGCCTCCCATGTTGTAGCGAATGTTTTAAGGGATTAATACAAGTTGGTATCATAAGAGTTGTAATGCCTAATATTGTAATTCATGGTAACAAATGGAAGGAAGGATGTAATTTTGCAAAAGATAGTATGGTCAATGTTGGTATTGAAATTAATGAATACAACATGTATGAACTTCCTAAGGAATAATTTTAAAAAATTTTAAAAAAAGAAATTATCAATAATGAAATCAGTAGGAATAATCCCAGCAAGATGGAAGTCATCTAGATTTCCTGGAAAAAGTCTTTGCTTAATATCTGGCAAACCAATGCTTCAAAGAGTAATTGAACAATCAGAAAAAACTAAAACACTGGACAAAATTATTGTTGCAACAGATGATTTAAGAATATTTGATTTCGTTAATTCGCTAAACAAACAAAATGTTTGTCCAATGATCACAAAAAAAAATCATCCTACAGGAACTGATCGAATAGCAGAAATTGCAGAGAAATTAAATGTAGAAAATATTATCAATATCCAAGGAGATGAACCTATAATTGATCCAAACCTAATAGATAAAATTAATTTAACTTTAAATAATAAAGAATGGGATATGTCCTCTGCTGCAACGCTTATTAAGGATCAATCAGAAATAAACAATAAATCTGTAGTTAAAGTAGTTTTTAACCAAAATTGTAAAGCTTTATATTTTTCACGACTTCCTATTCCTTTCAATCGTGATGATAAGAATTTGAAGCCTTGCTATTGGAAACATATAGGTATCTATGGATACAAAAAAAAATTTTTATTAAAAATGAGCTCTTCAGCTCCCTCAATTTTAGAAAAATATGAAAAATTAGAACAACTTCGAGCTCTTCACTTAGGCGCAAATTTATGTATAATTAAAACTGAACATCATAGTAT
>Ga0160422_10003181_pt1 | contig 10183 bp, 8 predicted proteins | sample Fk160mmetaG_FD_108192 | JGI IMG/M metagenome (GOLD analysis project Ga0160422, IMG submission 108192) | Marine microbial communities from the Central Pacific Ocean - Fk160115 60m metaG | ecosystem: Environmental > Aquatic > Marine > Oceanic > Photic zone | place: The Central Pacific Ocean... | reverse complement strand
TGTTCCGAGAAAGCTTCTGAGCCTCTATCATGAGGGACGTCTTCTCAAGTCCTACGAGCTTCTGCATGCGAAAGCTCGTGAAGGGAGTGGCGAGCTCAGGTCAAAAATTGGGCAAAAGATCGGTTTGCTGGCCAGCGGCGGAAGTGTCTCACCGGTCAAGTTCGAGAGTTATCGAAATGCAAGGAAAGTGTTGATCTTAGACCATCGAGGACTTCAGGTGCGCGAGGTTACCTCTGCTGACGAAGATGAGGTCGGAAGGGGGTTTTTTCTCTCAGCGGCTGATATTGAGGAGTTAGCCCTTCTTTTAAGAGTTGGTAACGAGGTGGAAGTCCGCTTTGCTAAGAGATAGAATCAGAATCAATGAACGACAGTAGTGCTCGTCCCGAACCCCTCGACTTCGAAAAGCCGATTGCCGAGATGGAGAATGAACTGCACCAGATGCGCGAGAAAGCTCAGTCTGGAAACATGAATCTCAGCGAAGAGATCTCAGCTCTCGAGGGGAAACTGGGAGAGCTGCGGGAAGAGATCTACGAGAATCTAACTCCATGGCAGCGTGTTCAGATAGCAAGGCATACCGCACGGCCTTTCATGCTCGATTATCTCAGCGAGGCCTTCGATGATTTCTGTGAATTACATGGGGACCGGTTGGTTGGTGATGATCACGCTATGCCGGGCGGCTTTGCGATGTTAGAGGGGCGCAGATGTGTAGTTATCGGGCATCAGAAGGGAAGAGACACCAAAGAAAATCTCCAGCGAAACTTTGGAAGTGCTCACCCTGAAGGTTACAGGAAGGCTCTGCGCCTGATGAAGATGGCGGAGAAATTCGGGATTCCCGTTATTTCAATGATTGATACTCCTGGAGCTTTTCCTGGTATTGGTGCTGAGGAGCGCAATATCGCGGAGGCGATTGCCCGAAACTTAAGGGAAATGATGGACTTGAAAACACCCCTCGTTACGGTCGTGCTCGGGGAGGGTGGTTCCGGGGGGGCGTTGGGCATTGGCGTTGCCGATAGAGTCCTCATGCTGGAGAACTCCTACTACTCGGTCATTAGTCCAGAGGGCTGTGCAGCAATCCTCTGGAAACATCGAAAGCACGCACCCGAGGCTGCTGCAGCCATGCGCCTTACGGCAGAGGATCTGGCCGCGATGAATCTTGTGGATGAAGTTATACCCGAGCCAGCTGGCGGAGCTCACCACGACGTCCGTTCTGTATCCCGTAATCTTAAAGAGGTCCTGATACGCCACCTTGATATTCTGGGCGAGCTCTCGGAAAAAGAGCTGCTAGATTCTCGCTACGAGAAATTCCGTGTGGCCGGTCAGTGGAACGAATAGCCCATCTCTCTACTGAATTCCAAAAGCCCTTCTCCGCATTAATTTTCCAACGGACTAGTTGAGATCGCTCGCCTTGTAGGGCACTCCCTGTTGATCTTTGTTTTTTTTCCGGGATTCCTTGATGAAGGACTCATTTACAAGGCTTGACCGGTTGCTCCATGCGTGTCGTGTAAAGGTCAGGATATCCGCGATATCCTTATCCGAGATTGTGGGATTCATCGACAAGCCCGGCATTGCTCCCGGAGGCGCGTAGCGTTTGCCGGATACCACGATCGGACCCTGAAGTCCGTGAAGAAGGACTTTTGCGAGGCGAGTAGGATTTCCTGTGACCCAATCAGATCCGTCGAGTGGCGGCCCAAGATTATCCAGTCCTGCGCCATCAGCACCGTGACATCCAATACAGGCTGCCCGGCCCATGTAGAGCTTTTCGCCTCTTTTGAAAGATGCAAGGTGCTGGCCTTCGATTTTTGGAGGGTCTACTTTCCTGAGGTTCTTCTGGAGAGCTTCTTGCAGCCACTTATCGAGGCTGCTGCTGTTGAAACGTCCGTTATTTACGCCGAGGAAAACGGCTTCACGATCCTTCAGCCCCGTGAAAGCGGCCTCTTTGACAATTGGGTTCTTCCCGTTTTTCTTGAGAGTGCTGACAAGAGCCTCGAGAGCCTTACTAGTTCCGGTATCCGCCAGCAGGCGCGCTTTGTAGATTGAGGATTCGGTGCCGGCCTCAAAGGAAGCCAGTGCTGGGACGAGTGCATTTTTTTCTCTCTGACTTAATGAGAGAGCTGCCATAAGAGCTGACGAGGAGAATTTCTCGTCAGCTGACTTCAGAGCAAATGAGACATGCTCGGATTGAAGAAGGCCGAGGCCCTCGAGGCACCAGAGTGCATGGATTCTTCCAAGCGGGTCGCTGCTCTCCAGAGCTTCCACGAGCAGAGCTTGGTCCTGTTTTTTACCCCGCTCAACGATCAGGCGCTGTGCAGTGTCTCGCCACCATCCGTTGGGATGGCTGAGGTAGGGAACAAGCTCGCCTGCAGAGAGCTTGCTCATCCTCGGAGTTGGCCCCCGTGGCTTGTCTTTGTGCCGGATTCGGTAAATACGCCCATGGCCGTTGGCTGGCTTGTCCAGACCGCGGCTCATAATCTGCCTGCGGAGGTAGGAAGTGACGTATGTTCGATGTTGGATAATCCCATGATACATATCGAGAATGTAGAGGGAATTATCCGGTGCCGTGTAGGCATTGACCGGCCGGAATCTCTCGTCGGTTGAGGCCAGAAACTCTTTTTCTCCGAAGGTGTGTTCGCCGACGATGGCCCCCTCTCCATCGCTGACGCTGATCGCTTTAACCAGATTACCGGTAGCCTCGGTGATGAAGGCCGTGCCATATAAGCTCTCTCCGAGTCCGTTACTGCGGAAAATCGTCAGCCCGGAAGCCCCGGTCGCGTTGATGAGTTTGTAGTTCTCCGGGGAAACAGTGCTGCGCTGATATCCCCGATTGACACCCGGAGTGACACGAATGGGCCAGACACGGTTGGAACTGACGCGACTAGAAATTCCAGCTTTCATCTTGGCGTTAGTGTTGCCGAACGCGACGTTGGGGAACGTGTAATCTCCTACCAGAAGAGTACTGTTGCTGTTGTGAAACAGTCTTCCATAATCGTCACGATCGAGGCCCCACTGACCACGGAAATGGGTTTTCTCCATTACCCACTGGCCTTGAATCTTCTTATAGCGCCGATCTGATTTTGCGTTGTAGATCCAATTGTCCAATCCGAGGACAAGGCTGTTGGCCTTGTGTTCGACATTTCCACCCCGGGCATACTCCTGATCAACGACAACCCGTTCCCCGATTGGTTTGAGACCGATGCGTTTCTGGAAGAAAAGGCTCTCCTGATTTGCCCAGAGAATGCCGTCATCGAGGAGGTAAAGACTCCTTGGGAGAAGAAGTTCGTCGAGGAAGACGACGCGTTGATCGACCATTCCATCGCCGGAGGTGTCAGACAACACCACGATACGCCCCTGAGCGATGTCTTCACCCGTGCCGTCGATATCTGGCATGTAGCCGACAAGTTCGCAAATCCACATCCTGCCCTCCGAGTCAAACTTCATCATGCACGGCATATCGACAAATGGCTCGGCAGCGACTGGCTCAATGACAAAACCCGGTGCGAGTTCAAATGATTTGAGGGCATCCTCGACCTTTAGGAAAGGGGCAGGGGGGATGACATCTTCAGGAACGAAGCTGGTCATATTGTGGCCCTTGCGGTCTCCCTGCTGGGCGACGAGAGGGGAGACCAGAAGGGCTAGAAGAGACGCCCGGATTAACAGTCTAACGAAACACATGATCCTCATAATTGCATGATCCGGTGTAGGTTCCCAACGAAAATGTGTCCAAGATTACCTTGTGGAACTCTTTGTCTAAGAGTCTTCAACAGGGAAAAAGGAGTGGAAATTTTGGGACGTGAGAGAGCGTAAGTGAGATTTCCTTATTTCAAGAATATTTGCCAATCCTTCGGCCACCTTCACGAGGTTTGCGGGGTGGTTTAAGGAGTTAGTCTCTGACCTGGAAAAAGAAAATTTTCTGTAACTCTCGGGGGGCAGCATATCGGGAGCGTCAGTCTCAACCAGGACCCGATCTGGCGGGATTCGCCGAAAAGCATCGTGGACTTTGTTCTTTTTTTTCCGGAGAAAATAACCCGAGAATGAAAAGTAGGCTCCGAGCGCGGTAAGCTCCGGAACGAGCTCGGGCGAACCACCATAGGAGTGGAGAAGGAAACCGCGATGCGGGCGTTCATGTGTTTTCAGGATATCGAGAAGAAGGCCCCAAGCCTTGAGGCAGTGAATGGAAATGGGGAGATTGTATTTTGTGGCAAGCGCAAGCTGCGAGATAAAGACCTTTTCCTGTTCCCTGATATCCGGCTTGGGCATCCAGCGGTCCAGTCCGCACTCGCCGATAAATACTCTCCCGGGTTCACGGATGACGATCGTAGTCATCTTATCCAGCCAATCCTCACTTCGGGTGGAAACCTTCCATGGATGTAACCCAACGGATGGTAGTATCATTCGGGGGTTGGCGTGGGCCAGATCCATTACTCGATCCCAATCGTCTTCGCACGTCCCGTTGACCACACAATGAGCAATACCTACGTCATGCATCGTTGAGAGAATTTCCGGCAGTTCGGCAACAAACCGGTTATCGTGAAGATGGTTATGAGCGTCACATAGGATGCTCATGACGATTCTGATGGTTTTTCGATCTCGATCAAGGTGCGGGCCGCGTCCCGGTAGCTCGCGGGAGAGTGGTCAGGAAGAGCCAGCTGGCTTGTGGGAGAGGGATAGTTGGAATCGGCGGTGCCCGGTCGCCGGTAGCAGAGGTCGTAATGGTTTTCTAAAAGCGAGGTGACGAAATCAGGCCAGGCCTGGCAGGCGATCTGATCAAGCCATGATTGTAGTTGTGGGCGTCCGCGTAACTTCTCAAGTGGTTTGAGTAGTTTCGAAAGGGATTCAGGCTGCTCAAGGAAATGGCGGTAATTTTCGAGGAGGAGAAGAACCCGTTCCTTTATGGGCAGGGTGAGTTCAATCACATTGGCGTCGGCCAGCCTCTTCCAGAGAGCAGGAGGAAGATAAACGGCGCCGATCCGATTTGATTCAGCCTCGAGGTAAATCGGCCGTTCTAGGTTCATTGTGCTCAGCCGATAATGAAGGCATGTCTCAAATCTTCTCTGGGTGGGTTGCGGCCCGAGAGAGCCAAGTAGCGATCCCCGGTGGTTGGCGATCTTCTCAAGGTCGACCGTCTGCTGTCCCGCTTCCTCCAACGCGGTAAGAAGAACCGTTTTTCCCACCCCGGTTAATCCGCCGACAACATGTAACTTTAGTGAAGGGTGTGAAAGGCGGTTGGCAAGATCCTCCATCACGAAACGACGGTAGGCTTTGTAGCCCCCCTCAAGGGTTCTTGCCCGCCAGCCAATGGACCTAAGAACGGTGGCAACCGCTGAGGAGCGTTGTCCCCCACGCCAGCAGTAAATAAGTGGATTCCATCCAGGGCTGATATCGCGCAGGGGTCCGGCAAGGTGGTTGGCGATCGCCTGACTGACATAGCGAGCACCCAGTCTCCGACCCTTAAAAGCGCTCTTCTTGTAGAGGGTGCCGACTTCAATGCGTTGTTCATCGGTCAGCACTGGAAGGTTTCGTGCTCCCGGGAGGTGATCCTCGTCAAATTCCTGTGGTGTCCGTACATCAATGATCTCATCAAAATCAGAGAGGTCGATGGGAAGCGATACGGATTCTGCAGGGGTAAGAGACATTTTCCGTGGAACAGGCGGGAGAAGAAGCTTTGGAGAACGAAGGATCTCTTCAATTTCGAACCTGCCGACCTTCAGGCAGGCTGCGGGTGCTACTTGGGAAAATCCCCCGTGATAAGAGCAATGTGCTGGAGTCCGGTGCGAGTGAGGGATGCTCGACGACCGGTTCCGGTGAGGCGGGAAAGAGTGAAGTATTCGTGTCGTGACTGGGTGGTTTTTACGTAAGTGACCAGAGGTTTGGGGACTTCCCTGTGACTGGGTGCGATGGACAGAGGAAACCCCGAGGCGGTAAAGGAAATTTCCCAGGAAGGGCTGGGGCGATGGTGGGCACCACGTCTGATCCAAGGATAGCGGTCGGCGAGCTCTAGTTTTCCGCGGCGAGGGCAGGTGACCTTGTAATAGGCGGAAGCTCCCCTGATAAACTCTGGAATAGTAATCCCGGGTTCCCTTTCCTGTCTAAGATACAGGTTGGCGATATCGAGACCCGACAGATTCATCCCGTTATGCAGGCCGTGGCGGTTCTCGCTTCCGAATTTCATCTTGTGCCATGCATCGAACTGAAGAGAGACAAGGATATTCAACTCGAGGTGAAGGTGAGCTCTTTCCCGGTTGATACCAGCTCCGGTGTAACCCATCTGGCCAAGCACGTGCCCCGCAGGAATACGCTGCCCCTCCTCAACGAGAGTAGTCGCCAAGTGGGCATAAAGACTGAGAAAAGGTCCATCGCCCCAGTCGTGCTCCACCACTATGTATTTTCCATAATTGCTGCCCCCGGAACTTTTCTGCACATACACAACGCGTCCGAGAGCAATGGACCTGACCTGATCGAGCGGCCGGCCCGCGGAGTCCCTCTTCACCGGGCGGATATCAATGCCCTCGTGAAATCGAGTAGAAACTACTCCTTCTTTTGTTCGCCTAAGGCTTCTGACAAACCCGTAACCCCCGCCCTGCCACGGCTTGCTCGTCTCGCCCTCAAAGGTGCGATACACATACATGTAAAACTTTTCGGGGTTGCTCTCCAGCAATGCCCGGTTGCCGGTTGGTAGCTGAAGAGCCATACCCTGACCAAGGCAAGGTATGCTCAAAATACACGAAAGAACGAAAGCAAGCAGGAAGCGGAGAGGGTCCTGGGTCACTATTTCTTTTTGATTCTCTTTTTCCATGCCCTTGGATCTTCGCCGATACGAGGGAGGTGTTGATCGGTCAGTTTGACCTCAGCAAGTGAGATCCATTTCCAGATAACTACGAGGCCATCATTTACCGGCTTGTCGATAATAACGGCATCACGAACCTGCCCGTTAACGATAGCGAGGAGAAGCTTTCCCTGGTGAGCGGTGCTGAGGGTTCGTAGTCTGTTGGCGGCTGTTTTCCCGAGCTGAAATACCATTCCGTAGGAGTTGTTGTCATCTGCGGGGAAGGACCGGAAGGCGACAACGTCCTTTGTAGTGATGGTAGCAGTTTTCTGAAAAATGACCTCCTTCCCAGCTGTCAACTGTTTGAAGACCCGTCTGTCCCCGGGTTCAGCCTGAAGGTGGAAACTGAGTTGAAGGTTTGGAGCTTTTTTTCCGGCTGCTCCGACAGGGTCGGGTAGCAGCAGGGCAGCTGCAAAAATGGCGAGGAAAAACCTGCGGGGCATGGGGGTACAAAGCAGTTCCCGCGCCGGGACACAAGCAGAACCGGGATCGAACCTGTCCGCTCCTGCAAAGCCATCCTGAGGCTAAGCTTATTCTGCGCTAGAATCCATCGGGTAAAACGTCCCGCTTATTTGCCTGCCCCAGTTCCTGGGAGAAAGCGGTAATAGACCTCAAGCATAAGCGTTGCGAGAGCCGTGACGTAGACGGAGTCGTTCCGGGCTGCGGGCCCTGGCTGGGGAGGTGGAGGCCATGATCCGTCGTTATTCTGTGCTTTCAACAGCTGGTCTCGAAACATTTCGTTATATTGAACCCAGCTTTTTCCGCCGTTATTGATGGCGGCCTGACTGGAGTAGTAATGTTCGTAAAGATTGCAGGGGCCAGCCTCATAATTGAACTGGGATTTCTTATCGATGTATTTGATGCCCTTCCTCGCGTTCGAGTTGGCAGCCCCCTTGTGTTGCTGGAAGCAAAGGGTGCCAGCTCCTACGAGGGTAGAATGTCCGTCACCGAGCGCGCGAGTTCCCTGATAACCGAATCCTCCATCAGCAGCCTGGCAGGTTTCGCAATACTTGAGCGCATCACGAATACAACGAGTCATGTTTCGGAACTCAAGCCCGGTATGTTTCCCGGCCTTGAGGGCCTGCATCTGCCAGGCAGTAATCGACATGTCTCCGCCTCTGTCGCCCGCCTCGTCATACGAGTATTCCCATCCGCCAGACTTATTCTGGTTGTCAATGATCCACTGAACGCTGGACTGGACACTTTCCTTCAGGTTGGGAAGGTTGATGCTGAGCTGGCTGCAAAACGTATAAGCTTCTGCAAGGGCGTAGGCAGCAATCGCATGAGAATAGCACCAGTGCTTGTCTTGCAGGTTGGAGGCCATCCGGCCCTTGTTTTTCTGGCAATTGTCAACGAGGAACGTTATCGCTCCCGTTACGGTAACTCCAAATTCAACCGAAAGAGGAGTCTCGCAGTGGCCGAGATAGGCAAGCAGGACCAAACCGGTATAGGCGACCTTTGTTCCTCCGCCCCACGAGCCGTCTCCAGCCTGCGTATCCTTGAAATATTGTAGCGCCTTCACGACTGCCTCCTCACATTTCTCGTTCCCACCGTTCTCCTTCAGGCGTTGGAGACGATCCTCTGGTGAGCATCGTTTACGCATTGTTGCGGGAATATTTCCAAACCCGCCACCCCCTCCATCGCCACCGTTTCCCCACCCCTGACCGAAATCATCCCCGCTGCCAAAATCAAGATTTGGTTGGGCTTCTGTTTCGGGGACCGGAACGGCTGTAGGTGATGGTGTGCTGGACGCGATGACCTTGGCCATGGAGGAACTTGGCGCAGAGGGCTTTCGCTGAATCTGAGGGTTCACCTCCTTTTGGTCCATGTTCTCCTCCTCCGGTGCACCAGCTTGGTAGGCCACGATGGTGGGTGACTTGATAAGGAGGTTCGGCAGCAGGATAAAGAGCAGGATCAGGACCACGAGTGCCATGATGAGAAGCGCTATCATTACCGAGGTGATGACGGAGTTTCTCTTCTGAGACTGAAGACGTGCCTCGGCTTCCTGGCTGAGTTGGGCGTGAAGGCTCATTCTGAAGTTGGTAACGGCTGAGAGTGATAAAACCTTAGAAAATTTATGGAGGCAAGATTCGAGAAGCCCAATCCTTGCTGGAGGCAAGTTATTTTGCGATGAGAGATCATGGAATTAAGGGTTGGAATAGCAGGTGCGGGTGCCATGGGTCGCAATCATGCCAGAGTCTATAACTCGATTGACGGAGTGCGTCTTGAAGGAGTTTACGATGTTGACAGGGACCGCGCCGCGGCCTTGACAGCCGATTTCGGTGGTAAAGTAGTCAGGTCCCTTGAGGCTCTCTCGGAATGCTGCGAAGCAGTCAGCGTGACTGTTCCGACAAACCAGCATTCTACGATAGGGGGGAAACTCCTGCAGCATGGAACTCATATTCTGGTGGAGAAGCCGATCGCATCCAGTGAAGAGGAGGCCGAAAAGCTCGTTCAGCTTGCTGCAACTACTGGTAAAGTACTCCAGGTGGGGCATGTGGAGCGGTTTAACCCCGTGCTCAGGCATCTGGAGGACAGACTGGATCGCCCCAAATTTATTGAAGCCCACCGGCTTTCCCCTTTTCCCAAAAGGAGTTTGGATATCGGAGTAGTGCTTGATCTGATGATCCACGATCTCGAGATCATCCTCCACCTCGTAAAATCCCCCCTTATTCATATCGATGCGGTTGGAGTTCCTGTGCTTACAAGTCATGAGGATATCGCCAACGCACGGCTACGCTTTGAGAATGGTTGTGTTGCCAACGTAACCGCGAGCCGGATAAGCCCGGATCGAATGCGTAAGATTCGGGTCTTTCAGGAAAACTGTTACCTTTCTCTCGACTATCAGGAGCAGAACGGGAAGGTCTACTGGTCAGAGTCTGGGGGTATTCAGGCTGCAGAGGTTGAGGTCGACCGCTCAGAGCCTCTGATGGCCGAGTTGATGGCTTTTGTCGATGCAGTGCGAGGGCGCGAGGGACCAGCGGTAACTGGCCTTCAGGGTGCGGCGGCCCTGGAGACAGCCCTGCGGATCACTCGTGTAATTCACGCCGCTGACTAACCTGGTTCGGAGCGGCTGGAAGTGGATCGTAATTTACTCTAGCCGTTGTCACTTAAAGGCTGATCAAAGGGGCAGGTGTCGGGAGCTGCTGGTTCCTCTCCGGAGCTTGTGTCAGCGGGGGAAAGGGGTTGAGGGTTCGCGTCGGGCTCGTCAGCGGATCCTTCGGGTGCTACTGCTTCGGGGGTGACTACGGGATCCTCAACCGAGCTGAAAGACTCGTAGTATTGGTTCAACCGGTCACCGGTATCTCGTTCAATGATACGTGCATCGTAGAGAGCCCTGACTAATTCCTTGGCCTGACTGAT
>Ga0160422_10003180_pt1 | contig 10185 bp, 10 predicted proteins | sample Fk160mmetaG_FD_108192 | JGI IMG/M metagenome (GOLD analysis project Ga0160422, IMG submission 108192) | Marine microbial communities from the Central Pacific Ocean - Fk160115 60m metaG | ecosystem: Environmental > Aquatic > Marine > Oceanic > Photic zone | place: The Central Pacific Ocean... | reverse complement strand
TATGAGCTCATAATTTTAAATTATAAATAATAATAAGTGTTATTAAAGGAATTAGTATAGCAAATAAATACAATATTTTGTTTGCGACATTTTTAATTTTTTGATTTTTCACATAATCCTCGAAGATTTCACTTATTGTAAGCGCAGAAAAGAAATATGATACTATAAATAATATTGATATTAAGATTTTAGCTGGCTGGGTTGTAAAAAATACAACAATTTCATTGAATTCTTTGTCATATATACCTGCGATTACAAAACTAAACCATATCATTAATGGTATTAAAAGTAATGAAGATCCTTTAATGAATAGCCATTTTTTTGTAGGATTAAGCATTTATATAATTATCCTTCCTAAAATATAAAAAAGTATTGTAAAAACTATTGAAAGAAATATTACAAGTAACCCTGTAAAATTTGCAGTCTTTAATTCAAAACCATATCCCATATCCCAAAAAAGATGTCTTAACTCACTTAAAGAGTGAAAAATAAAAGACCAAATTGATGCTATGACAAAAAATTTACCAATAAAAGAATTTAAAAAATTATACATGATTTTGTAATTGACTTCTCCTAACAAAAGTGAGGCTAGCCACAAAGAAATTAAAGTTAAAATTATCGTATTTATTACACCAGTTATTCGATGTCCAATAGAAACTAAAGAAGATATGTGCCAACTATAAATTTGAATATGAGGAGATATAGGATTTTTATTTTCCATAAAAATCATTTTTAATTAAAGTCTCTGCTATTTCAACTGCATTTAAAGCAGCACCTTTTAATAAATTATCAGAAACTATCCACATATTTATAGTATTATCTTGGGATGTATCTTGACGTATTCTAGATATAAAAGTTTCAAATTTATTTTCTGCATCAACAGGAGTTATATATCCTCCATCCTTTTGCTCATCAATAACTTTACACCCGGGAGCGGAAGATAACACTTTTTTAATTTCATCTAAGTTACATTTTTTATTAAACTCAACATTCACACTAATAGAATGCGATACAAGTACAGGTATTCTTACACAAGTAGAGGTAACTTTAATTTTGCTATCCATAATTTTTTTTATCTCATCATGATTTTTTTGCTCTTCTTTTGTGCTTCCGTTTTCAAGAAAACTATCAATATGAGGAATTGCATTAAATGCAATTTGTTTAGTAAAATTTTTTGAAACAACTTTTTTATTGTCTAAAATCTCTTTGGTTTGAGATATCAATTCATCCATTCCTGCCTTGCCGGCTCCTGACACAGATTGATATGTAGAAGCTACTATTCTTTTTATGTTGTATAAATCGTGCAAAGGTTTAAGAGCAACAACTATCGGAATAACAGAGCAATTAGCGTTAGCTATTATATTTTTATTTTTGAAATTAGATAATTTATCTGAGTTAACTTCAGGAACAATTAAGGGTATATCAGGATCTTTCCTAAAAAACTTTGAATTATCTATAACAATTGTTTTTTTTGCTGCAACAGGTGCCCATCTTTCTGCAACAGAACTACCAGCTGCAAAAAAAGCTATTTTTACTTTAGAAAAATCAAATTTTTCTAAATTTTCAACAGTGTGTTCTTTTCCTAAAAAATTTATTTTTTTTCCAGAACTTTTTGATGACGCAACCAAAAAAACCTCAGTTACAGGAAAATTTTTTTTCTCTAATACCTCAATTAATTTTCTACCAACGTTTCCTGTCGATCCAACAATTGCTATATTCATTTTTTTTAAAGTTTATATTAAATGAAAGGTAAATCACAAAGTCTACCTGAGTAATCTTTTCCATCTAAATTTATTTTGATCTCCTGAGAGGCGTTAAAATAGGGTTTATTAATCATTGCAATTCCAATAACTTGTTTAAACATTGGATTAGATGATCCTGATCTTAATTCGCCAATTAAATTATTAGAATTATCATATAAATTGATAGAACCATTAACTGCAATTTGTTGAGCGTCAATTTTAACTCCCATTAATTTTTTTTTAATTCCCTCGGACTTAACTCTTTTTAATTCATCTTTTCCTAAAAATTCTACATCTGAGTCTAAATTTACATATTTATCGAAACCACACTCTAAAGGGTTATCACCAATATCAATATCGTTGCCATAAGATAATAGAGAACTTTCTATTCTTTCAATTAAATTTGGACAACCAGGTTTTAAATTAAATTCGTCTCCAACCTCAAATAATTTGTCGTATAATTTAAGTCCTGCCTCCTCATGCTCCATGTATACCTCGAAACCACCTTGTTTTGACCATCCAGATTTTGCAATTAAATGTTTTGAGCCTCCAAATTCAAAATAATCAAATCCAAAAAATTTTAACTCTTTAATTTTTGGACCTAATACTTTTTCCATTAAACTTAAAGATTTTGGTCCTTGAACAGAAAAAATATCAACTTTTGCCTCAAATATATTAACATCATATCCTTTACCTATAGCTAGTCCTTTAGCAAATAACTCTAAATCCGAGTCTGATAAAGAGATCCACCATCTATCTTCTGCTAATTTAAGAATTACTGGATCGCTAATTAATTTTGCTTTATGATCTATAATAGGTGCATAGTAACACCTTCCTATTTTAGATTTTGATAAATCTCTGCAAGTTATAAGTTGCACTAATTTAGCTGAATCTTTTCCGTTAATTTCTGTTTGTCTTTGGACTGATACATCCCAAACTTGTACGTGGTTCTTTAAATGATGATACGCATCTTCTAATGAGCCTTCAAATTTTGTAGGTAAAAGCATATGATTATAAACTGTGTAAGCGGTAACTCCCTGCTTCTCAATCCTAGATGTATAGGGCGTTCCCCTTAATCTTCTTGATTTTGATATAAAGTAATTTTTCATTTATTAATAAAACCTAAAACAGATTTCCTCATTTCAAATGCTTTCTCAAAAATAATCATATGACCACAATCACTTATGACTTTAACTTCAGAATTTTTAATTATTTCCGCCATTTTATTACCAACCTTTAAAGGAACCATTTTATCTAAGTCTCCAAAAATACATAATGTAGGACAAATGATTTTTTCTAAAGATTCTTTACCGGACTTATAGTTGTTACATGCATTTAAGTCCACATACAAAATTTCTCTAATTTCTCTAGTAGAATTGATTATTTTCTTTACAGGATTTCCACCTATGAAAGCTTTGGATCCTTCATATCCCCATTTCATCATCAGAAGTATTGCCTTTTCGTCTCCAGCATAAGATAAGTCCAAAAGATCTTGATTTACAGGCAATTTGTAAGACCCAGCAACTAAAACAAGCCTATCTATTAAATTTGGATATCTTGATGCAAAATCAATTCCAACAAGACAACCTTGGGAATGACCAACAAAATTTATTTTTTGAATATTTAATTTTTTAATTAGATCACTCACCCAATCAGAAATTTTTTCAATTGTATCTAAGGCTGGTCCATCCGAATTTCCATGACCTGGTAAGTCAACAGACAAAACATTAAATCCGTTTGTAATGTAAAACTGTTCGTGCAAAGACCAAACGATATGTGTTAAACCACTTCCATGCATTAACAAAATCGATGGTTTTGCAAAATCAATTTCTCTTCCGCCGGTTGAGATGAAAACATCTTTATCATTGATGTTTATATTCAGTTTAGCTCCTTAGCCTTTTTTCTTAATTCAAATTTTTGGATTTTTCCTGTTGAGGTCTTAGGTAATTCACAAAATTCTATTTTTTTTGGAACTTTAAAGTTAGCTAACGTTTCCTTGCAAAAATCAATTAATTCTTTTTCCGAAGTTTGTTTATCTTTTACCGATTCTATAAATGCACAAGGAACCTCACCCCATTTTTCATCTGGTTTCGCAACGACTGCAGCTATAGATACTGAAGGATGTTTTGCCAGTGTATTTTCAATTTCTATTGATGAAATATTTTCTCCTCCGGATATAATTATGTCCTTAGATCTATCTTGGATTTTAATATAACCATCTGGATGCATTACTGCTAAATCTCCTGAGTGAAACCAGCCATCTTTCATAGCTTTCTCGGTTGCGTCTTTGTCTTTATAATATCCCTTCATCACTACATTTCCTTTTATCATTATTTCGCCCATTGTTTTTCCATCTCTTGGAACTGGCTTCATTGTTTCTGGATCAATTACTGAAACCCCCTCTGTATTTGGATATCTAACACCTTGTCTTGCTTTGATTTCATTGACTTTATCTTCATCAAGTGAATTCCACTCATCATTCCACGCACATTGGGTTATATGACCGTATGTTTCAGTTAATCCATAAACGTGCATGACATCAAAACCTAAGTTTTTCATCTTTTTAAATATAATGCTTGGTGGTGGTGCACCAGCAGTTAAAACATGAACTTTATGATTTAACTTTATTCTATCGCTCTCAGAAGCGCCTGTAATCATATTAAGAACTATTGGAGCACCTCCAAAATGCGTAACCTTATACTTATCGATTAATTCAAAAATTTTTTTTATGTCGATGTTCCTCAAGCAAATTGTTTTGCCGTTGAGCATTGGAACTGTCCAAGGATAACACCATCCATTGCAATGAAACATTGGAACCACACACAAAAAAACTAGTCTGTTTGGCATATTCCATGCAACAGCGCTGCCTGTTGCCATTAAATATGATCCTCTATGATGATAAACAACACCTTTTGGGTTTCCAGTCGTACCTGAAGTATAACTTAAAGATATAGATTGCCACTCATCTTCGGGTTTTTTCCAGATATAGTTTGTATCACCAGTTTTTAAAAATTCCTCGTATTCAAATTCTCCTATTTTGGCCAACTTTGATTGGTCAGCATGCTTATCGTGAATATCAATAATTTTGATATCTTTTTTAATACTTGATAAAGCTTTTTTAACTACTTCATGAAATTGTCTATCTACAATTAATACTTTGGCATCGCTGTGATCAAGAATGTAACTTACTGTTTTAGAATCAAGTCTGATATTAATTGTATTTAAAACGGCGCCGGTCATGGGAACTGCATAATGAGCTTCGAATATTTCTGGTGTATTACAAGCCATAACCGATACTGTGTCACCCTTGCCAATTCCAATTTTTTCTAATGCGCTAGCAAACTTAGTGCATCTATTATATATTTCTAGCCATGTATATTTTCTATCTTCATAGACAAGTGCCTCGTAATTTGGGTAAATATCCTTTGCTCTTTCTAAAAAAGTAAGTGGCGTTAAGGGAACAAAATTAGCATTATTTTTATCTAAATTTTTGTCGAAGCTACTCATTTTAATTAAATTTATAATCCATTATATATTTACTACCGCTCATAGCTGATAAACAGTGTGTATCTATTCTGGGTAGAACTCTTTGGAAAAAGAAGTTTGCAGTACGAATTTTATCTTCATAAAAAATTTTATTATTTTCATAATCATTGAAACTGACCTGAAGAACTTTTATCCATGAATACCCTACTGATATCAATCCCAGTACTTTTAAATAGTCATTGCAGGCTGCATTTGCATCATCTTTAGAATTTTGTATTTTATCTTTTATCCACGATGTGAAAGAAATTAACTTTTCCAAATTGTTATTTAATATTTTGATAAATGGTGAAAGTTTTTCATTATTATTTTTTTCTACATCCTCTTTTATCATATTTATGTATCTATCAATTATGTCACCATTTTTGTTAACCAATTTCCTAAAAACTAAATCAATAGCTTGAATAGAGTTAGTACCTTCATAAATTGGAGTAATTCTGTTGTCTCTGTATAGTTGTTCTATTCCTTGATCTTTTGTATACCCATATCCTCCAAAAATTTGCATTGCATCACTTGTTATCTCTGACCCCATGTCGGTGAAAAAAGCTTTTACCACAGGAGTCATTAGAGAAACATAATCGGCTGCTTCTTGCTTAACCTGTTTATTATTATGATTTAAGCTAACTTCTGTTTGTTGGGATAACCAAAAACACAATGCTCTTTCTCCCTCAATTATTGATTTCATATTCAGAAGTGACCTTTTAATGTCTGCATGCTCAATTATAAAGTCAGCAGATCCGTTAGATGATTTATTGTTATTACTTTTTCCTTGCTTTCTCTCTTTGGAATATATTAAGGAATTTTGATACGCTATTTCAGATATACCCAAGCCTTGTATTCCTACGACAATTCTCTCCAGATTCATCATAGTAAACATTGAATTTAATCCTTTATTTTTTGGCCCAATCATATAACCGACTGCTTCATCAAAGTTTAAAACACAAGTTGCAGATCCCTTTATTCCCATTTTACTCTCAATTGAACCTGTGCTTATTCCATTTCTTGGACCTAAACTTCCATCCTCGTTAACTACAAACTTAGGAACTAGGAACAGACTAATTCCTCTTGTTCCAGATGGAGAGTCTGCTGATCTTGCAATTACTAGATGGATAATATTTTCTGTTAAATCATGGTCTCCAGACGTTATAAAAATTTTTTGTCCAGTTAACTTATAAGTTCCATCGGTTTGTTCGACAGCTTTAGTTTTGAGCAAACCTAAATCAGTTCCACAAACTGGCTCAGTAAGGCACATAGTGCCACTCCACTTGCCCTCTACCATTTTAGGTAAATATTTGTTTTTAACCTCATCTGTTGCATGATGGTTAATACAATTGTAAGCACCAATACTTAATTCGCTATAAAGTTTAAAAGATAAAGATGCAGAGGACAGCATTTCATCAAAAAAAGCACTAACAGTTTTTGGCATCCCTTGTCCACCATATTTTGTATCACAAGAAAGAGATGTCCATCCATCCTCAATGTACTTTTTGTAAGCCTCCTTGTATCCTGGAGGAGTTCTAACTACACCGTTTTCTAAAACAGCTGGATGCTCGTCTCCAGCTTTAGCCAAAGGCAAAATCAAATTTTGATTTATCTTAGCAGCCTCTTCAAGAATATTTTTTACTAAATCTGGTGTAACATCCTTATATTTTTCAAGTTCATTATATGATTTATTATTTCTAAGTTTCTCGTACAGAAACATCATGTCATCAACTGGTGCTGTATATGTAGTCATATAATAGTATAAATTAATTTAAATTCTCTATTTTTGCAAATAAGCAATGACCGCATCACCCATTATTTTTGTTGATACTTCTTTATTCCCTTTAGACATTATATCTCTAGTTCTAAGACCATCATTTAGAACCTTTTGGACTGCGTTATCAATCTCTTTTGCCTCATTATCTAAATTTAATGAATATTTTAAGGCCATTGAAAAGCTTAAAATTGTTGCGATTGGATTGGCCAAACCTTTACCAGCTATATCAGGAGCTGATCCATGTACAGGCTCATACATTGATCTCATATTTCCGTCTTTATCTTTTGCCCCCAAAGATGCAGAAGGTAATAAGCCTAACGAACCAGTTAGCATCGCTGCCTCATCTGATAAAATATCTCCAAAAAGATTATCAGTAACGATTACATCAAATTGTCTTGGGTTTCTCAAAAGTTGCATAGCACAATTGTCTGCTAACATATGCTCAAGTTCAACATCTTTAAAATCTTTGTCATGAAGAATTTGAATTTCCTCTTTCCAAAGTTGTCCCGCCTCCATAACATTAGATTTTTCACACGAGGTTACTTTATTATTTCTTTTTTTTGCAAGATCAAATGCTATTCTTCCAACTCTCTCAATTTCTCTAGTGGTATAAGTATGTGTATTAATTCCTTTTCTTTCTCCATTATCAATAGGTTTAATGCCTCTAGGTTCACCAAAATAAATTCCTCCTGTCAATTCTCTTACTATCATTATATCTAATCCCGAAACTATCTCGGGTTTCAAACTCGATGCATCAACAAGTTGTTTAAAACAAATTGCAGGTCTTAAATTAGCAAATAATTTTAATTCCTTTCTAAGTTTTAAAAGCGCTCTCTCTGGTTTTTTTGAAAATTCTAAATTATCCCATTTAGGTCCGCCAACTGCACCTAATACTACTGCTTGACTTTCTAATGCTTTATAAAATACCTCGTCAGTTATAGGTGCTCCATGCTTATCATAAGCAGCACCACCAACAAGATCCTCATCTATTTCAAAATCTAGTGATCTATTTTTATTTAACCACTCTATTATTTTTCTAACTTCTGCAATTACCTCTGGACCAATACCATCGCCAGGTAATAAAAGTATTTTTCGTTTTTTTACTTTAATCATTAAAAATCCAAGGTCTTTCAGATTTTATTTTATTTTCAAAACTTTCAATTTTTGATTTGTGATTCAATGATAAAGCAATATCATCATACCCTTCTATCAAGCATTCCTTTTTAAAATCATCAATTTCAAACTCAATCACACTATTCCCGTAAGTTATTTTTTGCTCAATTAAATCAACAGATATTTCCTCTTTTCGATTTGAATATTCTGCAAGTTCTTTAATTTTGTCCTCAGAAATTGTAATGGGTAAAATTCCATTTTTGAAACAATTATTATAAAAGATATCTGCATAACTAGAGCTTATTACACATGTTATTCCAAAGTCTAAAAGAGCCCATGGTGCATGCTCTCTTGAAGACCCACATCCAAAATTTTTTCCAGCAATTAAAATTTTCGATTTGTTATAAGGTTCGTTATTTAATATGAAATTACTTATTTCTTTGCCATCGTGATCATATCTCATTTCAAAAAATAAACTTTTTCCTAAACCAGTTCTTTTAATAGTTTTTAAAAATTGCTTAGGGATAATCATATCTGTATCAATATTGACGATTGGTAGATATGCTGGAATACTTTTTAAGTTTTTAAATTTTTTCATTAGTTTGAATATTTTCTGACATCATCAAGATTTCCAGAGACTGCAGCTGCGGCTGCCATAGCAGGGCTCACCAAATGTGTTCTACCACCTCTTCCTTGACGTCCTTCAAAATTTCTGTTTGAAGTTGATGCACATCTTTCCTCTGGTTTTAACTTATCAGCATTCATTGCTAAACACATTGAACATCCTGGTTCTCTCCATTCGAAACCTGAACTAATAAAAATTTTATCTAAACCCTCTTGTTCTGCTTGCTCTTTAACTAATCCTGAACCTGGAACTACCATTGCATTTACATGATTAGCAATTTTTTTATCTTTTAAAATCTTAGCCGCTTCTCTCAAGTCCTCAATTCTTCCGTTTGTACAACTACCAATAAAAACTTTATCTATTTTTATATCTTTTACTTTTATATCGGGTTTTAGACCCATATATTTTAAAGATCTCTCTATTGAGCTCCTTTTGTCTGGGTCAGATATATTTTCTGGATTTGGAACTTTTCCATCAATTGGCACAACATCTTGAGGAGAGGTTCCCCATGTAACCATTGGTTTAATATTTTTACCATCAAGAGTTACTTCTTTATCAAAAACCGCTTCATTGTCTGAATAAAGTTTGCTCCAGTAATTTATGGCTTTATCCCAATTTTCTTTTTTTGGTGATAAAGGTCTTCCTTTTAAATAATTAAAAGTTTTTTCATCAGGTTTTATAAGGCCAGCTCTTGCACCTCCCTCTATTGTCATGTTGCATATGGTCATTCTTTGCTCAACACTTAGGGAGGAAACTAAATCTCCAGCATATTCGATAACATAACCTGTACCACCGGCTGTTCCTATTTTTCCAATAATTTGTAAAATTACATCTTTTGATGTAACGCCGATTGGTAATTTTCCATTCACGCTAATTCTTAAATTTTTTGATTTTTTTTGAACTAAAGTTTGTGTTGCTAAAACATGCTCAACCTCAGAAGTTCCAATCCCAAAAGCGAGTGCTCCAAAAGCTCCGTGAGTAGCTGTATGACTATCGCCACAAACAATAACTGTGCCTGGTTGAGTGAAGCCTTGTTCAGGTCCTATAATATGAACGATGCCTTGTCTTTTATCATTCATGCTAAATAATTTAATACCAAACTCTTTACAGTTTTTTTCTAAGGTCTCAACTTGTATTCTAGAATCTTCGTCTGAAATTCCATTTTTTCTATCAGTTGTAGGAACGTTGTGGTCAGCTACTGCTAGGGTTAAATTAGGTTGTCTAACTTTTCTATTAGATGTTCTCAAACCTTCAAAAGCTTGTGGACTAGTAACTTCATGAACTAAATGTCTATCTACAAAAAGCAAAGAGGTTCCGTCATCTTGCTGGTGAACTAGATGTTGATTCCAAATTTTATCGTATAAAGTTTGAGGCATTAGAAAAAATTATTTTTTTTCTGAAGT
>Ga0160422_10003179_pt1 | contig 10186 bp, 9 predicted proteins | sample Fk160mmetaG_FD_108192 | JGI IMG/M metagenome (GOLD analysis project Ga0160422, IMG submission 108192) | Marine microbial communities from the Central Pacific Ocean - Fk160115 60m metaG | ecosystem: Environmental > Aquatic > Marine > Oceanic > Photic zone | place: The Central Pacific Ocean... | reverse complement strand
TTTGTTTATGGAAAAATACATTGAATCAGCAAGACATGTTGAGGTTCAAGTAATTGGAGATAACTTTGGAAATGTTTGTCATGTTGGCGAAAGAGATTGTTCTATTCAAAGAAGGCACCAAAAATTAGTTGAAGAAGCGCCTTGTCCTACATTAACTGATGAAGAAAGAAATGCCTTAGGAGATGCTGCTGTTAAAGCTGCTTCGGCAGTTTCATATAATAGCGCAGGAACATTAGAATTTTTATATGATGAAATTGCAAAACAATTCTATTTTATGGAAATGAATACAAGAATTCAAGTGGAGCATACGGTTTCCGAAGAAGTTACCGGGATAGATCTTCTTAAGGAGCAAATTAAAGTAGCCGCTGGTGAAAAACTATCATTTTCACAAGAAGATGTTACTGTTTATGGACATGCAATTGAATTTAGAGTAAATGCCGAAGACCCCTATAATAATTTCACGCCTTCTCCAGGCCCGGTAGAAGCAGTTCATTTTCCCGGAGGTCCAGGAATAAGAATTGATTCACATGTATATTCTGGGTATGTTATTTCACCTCATTATGATAGTATGATCGGAAAAATTATTGCAAAAGGAGTTAATCGAGAAGAGTCAATAAATAGACTAAAAAGAGCTTTGCAAGAGTTTACAATTGAGGGACCAAATACTACAGTTCCACTTGGAGAATCATTAATGGACAATAAAAAATTTAGAGAAGGAAGTTACAATACAGCTTACTTAGAAGTTTTTATGGATGAAGTTTTTCTTAAAGAAAAATAGTAGGGGAAAAAAATGGAAAACCAAACAGGAAATGCAGTTACTGATACACGAGATTTGTCTGTATCTGAGTCATCAAATGATCAATATGGAAAAATAAAAATAAATAATAATGTAATAGCTGTAATAGCTCATGAAACAGCTCAGAAAGTTCAGGGTGTCGTTGAACTTCATGGGTCATTAACAGATGGACTAGCTGAGATAATTGGCAAGAAGCCTAAAGATAGAGGTATAAGAATTGAAAAAGAAGGGGATGAGTTTTTAACTATTGATTTGTCTGTTGTAATAGAATTTGGAGTAAATATTCCAGAAGTTTGTGTTAAAGTTCAAGGTGCAGTTAAAAAAGCAATTGAAAGCATGACAGGGCAAAAAATATTTGCTGTTAATATAGTTGTCCAAGGTATTAGAAGTAAAAATGAAGATGTGAATAAGGAGTTAAATTGAAAATAGCGGTAATAAAATTTTGGGATATTTTAGTATCTATACTTTTATTTTTAATAGGAACATTTTTAATTTATGACCACTTTTTTCAACCAAATTTTATTGATATTGACTATTACTATCATGAGTACTCGTTAGGAGCTATAATTGGGTTTCTTATTATATTTTCTGTTATAATAAGAGTTATAATTTTCATAAATTCTCGTAATGAAAGATTTGTTGATTTTGATTCAGATGATGGTTCTGTAGGAATAAGTGACAAAGCAATGAAAGATTTTGTAGATAGAGTTGCATATGAATTTTCATCTGTAAAACATGCTCATACAAAAGTTATTTCTACCAAAGGCAGTCTTGGATTTATTTTAAAAATTAAAATTTTAGAAGGTAATAATATCCTTGAGTTATCCCAACAAATGCAATCCAGAATTCGTCAAAGCGTCATGAGTTCTTTAGGTATTGAAAATATTGAAAATGTATCAATAAAGGTTAGTGAAATAATTAAAAAGGATGCATCAAGTGAAGATAGCAATGATAATATTTCACTCAATCAGTAAATAACCATTATTTATGTTTTTTTTAAGAATACTGTTTTTTGTTGTTTTTATACTTTTATTTTCAGGATGTTTAACTTTTAAAAATTTAGGGCATGAAAATAATTGGTCTGAGTATTATCAAAAAATTATTCATCCTAAATCTCAAATCTTTATAAATGAAGCTTATTTAAAAATTCAATCTCAAGATTATGAATCAGACTTTTCAGTCAAGACAATCAATTTATATAGATCTAAGCTGAAATCTGAATATAAAAACTTTCTATTTGATGAAAACTTTTCACTCGTTGAAGTAAAAGAAGAAAATGCTGAAGAAATAAATATCTATGTAGGCGTTGATGTTGATCATCATAATTACTACTTCTTATTAGCCCATGAAGTTTTTCATTTAATTAATCCATATATTAAAGATTGGTATATGGAGGGACAAGCAACATTATTTGCAAAAAATTATTGTTTATCTAAAAATCTACTAGATAAAAATTGGATTAATATTTTAAATAAAAAAGAAAATAAAAGATATCTTGCATCATATAATTTAATAAAAGAAATAAAATTAATAGTTCCAAATGATTATAAAAAAATGATCAATTATACGGTGAGAAAAGATGATAATAACTGGTTGAGTATTGATATTGATAAGTGGATAGACTCCCTTGAGTTAAATAAAAAAATTATGGTAATTAATGTAATTAAAGAATATGAAAATATTTTAGTAGATGATACATCTACAACATTTTCTTCGCCTTCACATTAAAATACTATATACTAGCAAAAAATAATTTAAGATAGGGTAATTTTATGACAGCAAAACAAAAAGGTTTAGGTCGCGGTTTAGACTCTTTAATCTCGTCAAACACAAAAATATACGATCAATCTCCGAATAATATGCAGAGAAATGTCTCAGAAGTGTTTACGGATGATATTGTAACTAGCCCATGGCAACCACGAAATATTTTTGATAAAGATGCCTTAGAAGAACTAGTTTTATCAGTTAAAGAACATGGTGTATTACAGCCATTGGTTGTAAGAAAAGTTAATGATAAATATGAATTAATTGCTGGGGAGAGAAGGTGGAGAGCTGCTAAAGCGGCATTATTGGAAAAAGTTCCAATAATATTAATTGAAGTTGACGATAAAAAAGCATTAGAAATTGCGTTAGTAGAAAATTTGCAAAGAGAAGATTTAAATCCAATTGAAGAAGCAAAGGGTTATTCTTTGTTAAAGGAAACATTTAATCTTACACAAGAGCAAGTATCTGAAAGGGTTGGAAAAGGTAGAACAACTATAACAAACGCACTGCGACTTTTAGAATTATCAGATTTTATTTTAGAAAAAATATCATCTAATGTTTTATCAGTTGGTCATGCAAAAGTTTTATTAAAAATATCTGATCATATTCAACAAAATGATATTGCTAAAAATGTAATTAGGGAAAATATAAGCGTAAGAGCCTTAGAAAAAATTGTTAAAAGGTTAGGACTTCCACCAAAAAAGAAAAGAGCGGAAAAGGTTGATATTCCAAATGATTATTTAAAATCTTTGACTGAAAATCTTCATAGACACTTAGGATCGTTCGTTAAAATTATTCCATCAAAAACTTTAACAAATGGTAAAAAAGTAAAAGGAACTATTCAGATAAATTATCATAATAATGAGGAATTGGATAGAATCCTTCAAATAATAGGTTACCACGAAGAGTTATAGATTATTTAAAATTTAATAATGAATAATAAAAAAGATGATCTTAAATTAAATCTTGGAGTTCAGCCATTAGACACGTTAATGATAAAAAATAAATGGACGAATAATTTTATCGTTAAAAATTCCTTATCCCAATTAACGCATAAGCAACTACAAAAAGGTCGTAAGGGACGTCGTTTAACAGCGAAAATACAAAACAAGATTCTTGAATCAGTAAATGTTTGCCTGTTTCCTAAAAAAGTAGAAATCGGTGACTTATTCACATATTATGGTAACAAAAGCTTAAGAGATTAGATGTGTCAAAAAAAATTATTAATGTGGTTGGTGCAAACGAACATAATCTTCAAAATATTAGTGTTCAAATTCCACGTGATGAATTGACGGTTATCACAGGATTAAGTGGTTCGGGAAAATCCTCATTAGCTTTTGATACTATTTATGCAGAGGGTCAAAGAAAATATGTGGAAAGCTTATCCGCTTATGCCAGACAATTTCTTGGCCAAATGCAAAAGCCTGATGTTGAATATATTGATGGTTTATCTCCATCCGTTTCAATTGAGCAAAGAACTGCCAGCTCTAATCCTCGTTCCCTTGTAGCCACCACAACTGAGATTTATGATTACTTAAGATTAATGTTTTCAAGTATTGGAAAAACACATTGCTACAAGTGTGGTAAGCCTGTGATTAATCAGTCAGCTGAACAAATTGTTGATATTTTATTATCAAATGAAATAGATAAAAAAGTGATGATTTTGTCACCTGTAATTCGAGGAAAAAAAGGAGAGCATGCTGAAGTTATAAATCAAATCCGTAAACAGGGATTTGTAAGAGTTAGATTAAATGGAAAAATTATAGATTTAGATGATTTTCCAAAAATTAAAAAAACACAGAAACACACAATTGAAATAGTTATTGATAGATTAAAAATCACTAAAGAAATAAGAAGTCGTCTTACTGATGCCGTTGAATTAGCACTAAACAAGGGAGGTGGCTTAATAAACGTTCTTAGCGAAGGTGACAATGGATGGAACGAAAAATTCTTTTCTGAATTAAATGCATGTATTGATTGTGGAATAAGTTTTGAAAAACTTGAAGCAAGACATTTTTCGTTTAACAGCCCTTATGGAGCTTGTCCAACATGTCAAGGTTTAGGAACAAGACTTGTATTTGATGAAAAATTAATTATTCCTGATCAATCTATATCTTGGACGAAAGCAGTTCACCCAATGAGGTTTGGTGGTAGAAGAATCGTTATATATTATAACAAATTATTACATGCTTTATCCTACACATTTAATGTTGATCCAGATATTCCCTTTGAAAAATTAAGTAATGATTTTAAAGAAATTCTTTTACATGGTTCATATGAAGTAAATATAGAATATTATATGCGTAGAAAATTAGTTTCAAAGCCTTTTCCTGGTGTTTTCAAGTTACTTCAAAAAAGATTAGAAGATAATGAGATAGAAGGAAAAAGTCATAGGTTGAGAGAATATATGACTCGACTAAATTGTTCCACATGTAATGGTAATAGGCTAAAACCAGAAATTCTTGCGTGTACTATTAATAAAAAAAATATAAGAGAATTAATAAGTTTATCTGTAGAAGATGCCTATCGTTTTTTTCAAAATATAACTTTAAGTCCTCAAGAGCTGCTTATAACTAAGGAAATAAATAAAGAAATACTATCTAGGTTAGGGTTTTTAATTGATGTTGGTTTAGAATATTTAACTCTTGATAGGGAAAGTGGTTCTTTATCTGGAGGTGAGGCTCAAAGAATTAAATTAGCAACGCAGATTGGGGCGGGTCTTGTTGGCGTGGTGTATGTTTTGGATGAACCTAGTATTGGGCTTCATCAAAAAGATAATAATCGATTAATAAAAACTCTAAAAGGGTTACGTGATCTTGGTAATACAGTAATAGTTGTCGAGCATGATGAGCAGACAATTCTTTTAGCTGATCATATTGTTGATATGGGACCATTAGCAGGAAAAATGGGTGGAAAAATTGTTTTTTCTGGATCAGTAAATAATCTTCTTAAATCTAATACGCTTACAGCTAAATATTTGAAGAAAGAGTTAAAAGTAGAAGTTCCTGAAAAAAGAAATAAATCCGACAAAGGATGGCTTAAACTTACCGGAGCTTCAGAAAATAATTTAAAAAAAGTAAATGTGAATTTTCCATTAGGTTTATTTACTTGTGTTACTGGAGTTTCAGGAAGTGGAAAAAGTACATTAGTTGACACAACATTAAAAAGAATATTATCACGTCATTTCCATAATTCAAAAGATGCACCTGGAGAATATTCAAAAGTTGAAGGATTAGACCTTGTTGATAAAATGATTGTCATTGATCAATCCCCTATTGGCAGAACTCCTCGTTCTAATCCTGCAACCTATACAGGTGCCTTCACGGAAATTCGTGAATTATTTGCAAAATTACCATCCTCTAAAGCAAAAGGATTTAAGCCCGGAAGATATAGTTTCAATGTAAAAGGAGGAAGATGTGAAACATGTAAGGGAGATGGTGTTATTAAGATAGAAATGCATTTTTTACCTAATGTTTATGTTCCATGTGAGCAATGTAATAGTCAAAGATATAATGCAGAAACGTTATCGATCAAATATAAAGGAATAAATATTTCAGACGTACTTAATTTGTCTATTAATGAAGCATTAGATTATTTCAGTGCGATTCCAAAAATCTATAATAAATTTAAAACATTACAAGATGTCGGTTTAGGATATTTAAAGTTAGGACAATCAGCCACCACATTGTCAGGCGGGGAAGCTCAAAGAATTAAATTAGCAGCTGAACTAAGTAAACGTTCTACTGGTAAAACTGTGTATATTTTAGATGAGCCTACTACAGGGCTTCATTTTGCTGATGTCCATAAGTTAATAGAGGTATTAGAAAGATTAAGAGATGAAGGAAATACTATAATTGTAATTGAGCATAATTTAGACATGATTAAACGTGCAGATTATATTATCGACATGGGACCTGAAGGCGGAATAAATGGTGGTAAGGTGATCGCTTTTGGAACACCAGAAAAAGTATCTCAATCAAAATTATCTTTTACTGGAAAATATTTAAAAAATCTACTTTGATGTTTGTTATCTTAAAATCATATCAAAAAAAATATTAGTTTTGAATAATAAAACCAAGACGTTTTAATTTCATTTTAAACTCCTCTGATGCTGATAATAACTTTATTTCAATATTACTAAATTCCCTTCGGCTTGGGTAATTTTTTCTAAACTCTTTAAAACGATTAGACTTTTCTAAAGTTTGTAAGTCTAAATTCTTTTTCATAAAATCGTTATCGTAATTAATATCGTAAGCATAACGTGTAATAGTATTGAGAGCACACTCATCTGATGGAAATAATTTTCTATTTATTGTAATAGTTTTTATGTCTGAAAATATTTTTTTATTTAGGTAATTGTTATAATCGTCAAAATTTTCATTGAAAAATTCGCAGTACTTGACTGCACAATCAATTGTTCCCATAAGTTTTGCTCGATAGGAATGACCAGCTATATGAGGAGTGGAGATAATCGAATATTTACATAATTCTTGATTGTAATTTGGTTCATTTTCCCATACGTCGGTAACTAGATATCCAATGTGATTATTTTTTTTTGCCGAAATTAAGTCTTTTTCGTTACAAACCTCTCCACGAGATGTATTGATAAAGATGGAATTTTTTTTCATTAATTTTAGGAAATCATTGTTAACTAAATTTTTTGTAGACCATTTTCCAGATGTTGTGAGCGGCGTATGAATTGTTACAATATCTGCTTGAGGTAAAATCTTTTTTAAACTTTCTAATTTTGAATAATAATCTCCATTAGGTTTTTGAGATGCCCTAGGAGGATCGTTAATTAATGTTATTAAACCAATAGCTTCTGCATAACTGACAAGTTCAGTTCCAACATTTCCACAGCCTATAATTGCAATCTTTTTTCCTTTTAAAATAATATTTTCCTTACTGGCAATTGATAATATTGCTGATATTACATAATTCGAAACACTAATTGCATTTGAACCTACAGCATCAACACAATAAATTTTATTCTTTTTTAGCCATGTTTTGTCAATATGATCAGTTCCAGATGTTGCAGTCCCAACAAATTTTACAGGTGTATTTTTAAGAAGATGTTCATTAACAGTTGTTCCTGATCTCACAATTAAGGCATCTGTTTTTATTAGATCTTTATTCGATATATTTTTATCAGGTAAAATATTACAATTACCAAATTTGCTAAATATTTCACTAGCATTAAGAACGGATTCTGCACAGACAATATTCATAAATTAACCATGATGAGTTAAATGTTTAACCACAAGAGAATTTTTTATTTTTGACGAATTTTTTTTCTGAAAGCTTTATCTTTTTCTGATGGATGAATTTTACTATGAATACGGTGTCGATCATGAGATGAATTTTTTGACCACAAATGACTAAATAACAGCTTTGATGTTGCGGCAAAAAGTAAACATAGTGAAAGAACTCCCGTAAAAATTGAAGATATTAATCCTTTTTGAAAATAAATACCAGTGCCATCTTCAGCCTTAAAAAATGAAAGTGAAATTAACAGTCCAGAAATAAATACAATAATAAAAAGAAATAAAGCAATAGGATCAGGTCTTAATTTAAATTGCGGTACTTTACCTTTTGGAAAAATAGACATTTCTCTCCTCTTTAATATCTTTACCCAGCTAAGTAAGATATATATTATTATATATTATTTATAGTAAAAGAATAAATTTTTTATATGGATGAATTATTAAAAATAATAATACTAGCCATTGTACAAGGCATAACTGAATTTTTACCTATTAGTAGTTCTGGACATTTATGTTTATTGAAGTGTTTTTTTGGACTTAATCAAGATGGAGCTTTAATAGAGATAGTTTTACATACTGGAACTTTGATATCTATCGTACTTTTTTACAGAAGAAAAATATTTAAAATTTTCAAAACAACATTTAATAAAAATGAAGAGTCATCAAATTTTATATATTTTGTTATTTTAGCGATTATACCTATTGGAATTATAGGATTTGTATTTGGAGACTCGGTTGAATATTTATTTAGCAATACTAAATTAGTATGCTTATTTTTAATTATTACTGGAATTTTTTTGATATTTTCAAATTTTTTCAAAATCAAAGAATCAAATCTTAATTTTAAAAATTCATTTTTAATTGGGATCGCTCAAATGTTTGCAATATTACCAGGAATGAGTCGATCTGGTATGACAATAGGAATGGGAAACATCATGGGAATCAATGTAAGAAAATCCGCAGAATTTTCATTTATAATTGCTATTCCTGTTTTATTTGGAGTTATTGTTAAATATTTTTATAATTTAAATTTGGATAATATTTCAATATCAATAGAAAATTTATTGGTTGGATTAATTGTTTCGTTCATTACTGGTTTATTGACATTAAAATGGCTAATTTCTTTATTAAATAAAGGAAAGCTTTGGTATTTTGGAATTTATTGTATTGGTATTGGTACATTTTCTTTTTTCTTTTTTTAAAATTATTGAAATCTTATCCGTTATTTCTGCTTGCTCATTACGAATAGATTATACATATTTCAGAAATCTTCAGGGCAGGGTGTAATTCCCGACCGGCGGTATAGTCCGCGAGCGAATGTATATTTGCATGATGTAGTTGAATTCTACAACCGACCGTAAAGTCTGGATGGAAGAAGATAGCGCAAGGTTATGTGCTCCTAAAGAGTACACCCTGAAGGCCGTGCTGTTTTCAGGGAGAGTATAATTTAGGAGTTTTAATGAATAAATCATGTTTCGATCCAATCGAAGACGTCATTCAGGCTTTCTCATCAGGTGAAATAGTTGTCATGGTTGATGATGAAGGTCGTGAGAATGAAGGTGATTTAATTTGCGCAGCTGAGTTAGTTACTCCAGATATCATAAATTTTATGATTACTCATGCTCGTGGATTAGTATGTGTTCCAATGACTGAAGATAGGTTAAGAAAACTTGGTCTTTCTCGAATGACACCAGCATACTCCTCAGATAAATATCATACTGCATTTATGGATTCAGTTGATGTAAGAGAAAATACAACAACAGGTATAAGTGCATTTGATAGAGCTGAGACTATAAAAGCATTAATTTCTGAAAAAAGTAGTGCTCAAGATTTTATTAAACCAGGACATGTTTTTCCGTTGAAATCTGTAAATAATGGAGTTATGGAGAGGCCTGGACATACGGAAGGTGCAGTTGATTTAGCAAAAATATGTAAATTAAAACCTGCTGGTGTAATATGTGAGATTCTTAATGAAGATGGTTCAATGATGAGGTTAGATGGTCTAAAAGATTTTGCAAAAAAACATTCTTTGAAAATAACATCGGTTGATGAAATTGTTAAATATAGACAGAAAAATGAAGAAATCATTACACCCTTAAGACAGACAATCATGCCAACAAAATTTGGTAAATTTAAAATGATTTTATACGATTCAAAATTTGATAAGAAGGAACATTTAGCCCTTATTGTTGAAAAAAATAATCACATTCCACCGCTAGTTCGTATGCATAGTGAATGTTTGACAGGAGACGTTTTCGGTTCTACTCGATGTGATTGTGGCCAACAACTTGAGGAATCTATGAAGAAAATTCAAGATTATGGTCATGGTGCTATCATTTATCTTCGTCAAGAAGGAAGAGGA
>Ga0160422_10003178_pt1 | contig 10186 bp, 7 predicted proteins | sample Fk160mmetaG_FD_108192 | JGI IMG/M metagenome (GOLD analysis project Ga0160422, IMG submission 108192) | Marine microbial communities from the Central Pacific Ocean - Fk160115 60m metaG | ecosystem: Environmental > Aquatic > Marine > Oceanic > Photic zone | place: The Central Pacific Ocean... | reverse complement strand
TCCCATAATGCATCTTGAACAGCATTTGCAACTGCTGCCAGCGCTCCAACTGTCCCTGCCTCACCGCATCCTTTCATGCCCATAATGTTAGCCGTCGATGGAACGCACTCGGTATCGAATTTATAATATGGGAGATCTTGAGCTCGAGGCATTCCATAATCCATAAAAGAGGCTGTGAGTAATTGACCCTCTTGATCAAAAACAACATGCTCATATAAAGCCTGACCTATGCCTTGAGCAACTCCGCCATGCACTTGTCCTTCTGCCAGCATCGGGTTGATTAAGTTACCAAAATCATCAACAACCGAATACCGTACAACTTGTACAAAGCCCGTTTCAGGATCAATTTCGATCTCAGCAAAATGTGCTCCGTTAGGAAAAGATCTGGCGTCTAAAGTAGCCCTTGCAGAATGCGTGAGAAGATCTAATCTCCCATCTTCATATGCCATCTTCGCTACTTCAAGCATATTGGGGCTAAAATTTGACCCGTTTATTCGAAATGAAATATCATCGAATTCAATATTTTTAACATCAAATCCTAGCTTTTCTGCAAGATATTGAGAAAACGACTGAATCACCTTTTCAATTGTCGCCAATGTAGCATTATTTTGAACAGTTACAGATCTTGATCCGCCCGTTCCTCCACCATTAGGTATAAGATCACTATCGCCCTGGATAACAGTAATTTTCTCGGTAGGTATGCCAGTCTGATCGGAAAGAAATTGAGCAAAAACAGTCTCGTGTCCCTGACCATTGGATTGGGTACCAACGAAAATCTTAACGTCACCATCTTCCTGAAAAACTACTTTTGCTTCCTCGCTAGGGTCTCCCAAAATGCTTTCTATGTAATAACACAGACCTAAACCCCGCAACTTACCTGTAGCTTCAGTTTCTTTTTTACGCCTTTTAAAGCCCTTTATATCAGCAGATTTTTCAGCAGCTGAAAGAACTCTGTCAAAATCTCCGACATCGATTATTTCTCCAGTTGATGACTTATAGGGAAAACTACTTTTTTTAATGAAATTATGGCGTCGCAGTTCTAGAGGGTCAATTTTTAATTCCCGAGCTGCACGATCCATCATACGTTCGAGCAAATAAATCGCTTCTGGACGCCCTGCACCCCGGTAAGCATCAACTTGAGTAGTATTAGTGTAAATACCCACTACGTTAAGATAGGTAATCTGAACGTCATAAACCCCCATGAGAACCTTTGAAAACAAAGCTGTTTGAATATTTTGGCCAAACCGGGAATTGTATGCGCCAAGATTACAAAACGTATTGACTCTGTAGGCTATAATTTTATTGGCTTTGTCGAAAGCCAATTCCGCAAAATGTTTTAAGTCTCTACCTGCGTTATCACTTAACATCGCCTCGGTGCGCTCCGACATCCACCTGATAGGTTTTTCTAACTGAATGGATGCAAAAGACACCAGAAACTCTTCAGGATACCCCATCGCTTTCATTCCGAAACCACCACCCACGTCAGGGTTTGTTACTCTGATTTGATCACCTTTCAATCCTAATATTTCTGATAAAAATCTTTTATGCGTCCACACTCCCTGTCCACTCACCGACAAATGCAACTTATTATTTTCCCACTGAGCATAACAACCGCGCGGCTCCATTGAATTTGCAATAATTCTGTTATTTGCCACCTCCATTGAAACAATTTTGTCTGCATTCCTAAAAACCGCATCTGTTTTAAGTTTATCTCCCAATTCCCATTCGAATGCCACGTTTCCGGGAGCCTCTGGGTGAATTGTATTTTTACCAACCTCCAAATCTATCGACACTGGCAAATCATCATAATCAATATCAATTAATTCAGCTGCATCTTTTGCATTTTCAGTAGAATCCGCGATTACTAACACGACAGGTTCACCAACAAAGCGAACCCGATCCGTTGCCAATAGCGGCCTTTTTGGACAGGCACCATCAGTTCCATCGCGGTTCTTCACTGTGACACCGACTAAATCATTTTTGACATTATTGTTTTCTAAATCTTCAGCTGTAAAAATTGCCTTTACGCCGGCAGCTTTTTTAGCATCGTCTATACAGAGGCTTTTTATTTCGGCATGCGCTACTTGGGCTCTCAAAAAATATGCAAAAAGTGAACCTCTGGGAGTGGCATCGTCGATGTATCTGCCCTTACCAGTCAAAAAACGGTTATCTTCAGTACGTAATACTGATTGGCTTTTACCAAACTTTTCCACAGGCGCCTCTGATTTTTTACCTCTTACCCAATTTGACTTAATTTAACAAAAGCAAAGTCAATAGATCAAACATTTAAATGCCCAATATAAACTAATATTTATCTTTGCATTGCGATTTTTTGTAAACTTGATATAGCACGTCCATTCTAAGACGCGAGCCAAATAGAAATGAAGAATACCAAGAAGCTTTACATAAAAACATACGGCTGCCAAATGAATGTTTACGACAGTGAACGCATGTCTGAAGCACTCAGCGAAAATGGATATGAAAAAACGCTTAATCCTGATGAAGCAGATATGATACTTCTAAACACCTGCCACATTAGAGAAAAAGCAGCCGAGAAGGTTTATTCTGAGTTAGGAAGGTTTAAAGATTTAAAGGGTAAAAATCCTGATCTGAAAATTGGTGTAGCAGGCTGCGTTGCGCAAGCCGAGGGTGAGGAAATAATTAAGCGCCAGCCTTTGGTGGATTTAGTAGTAGGCCCTCAAAGCTATCAAAATATCGCTAATTTAGCAGCAAATGCTGTGGAAGGCAGAAAACAGATTGATATTAATTTTCCAAAAGAAGATAAATTTTCGGTATTAAGAGGAGCACGCTCAGCTCAAAGAGGTCCTTCGGCTTTTCTAACAGTACAGGAAGGTTGCGATAAGTTTTGTGCTTTTTGTGTAGTTCCTTACACACGCGGTGCTGAAAGTTCTAGGCCAGTCTTGCGGATATTAGAAGAAGCCAAACAATTAGTTGACAGCGGAGTGAGAGAGATCACGTTACTCGGACAAAATGTAAATGCGTATCACGGCGAAGGATTAGACGGAAAGGAACGGAGTTTAGCTCAGTTAATTTGGGAATTAGAAAAGATTGACGGCTTGGCTCGAATTCGCTTCACCACTAGTCATCCCAATGACATGACAGATGATTTAATTGAAGCCCATGGAATATGTAAGAAACTAATGCCATACTTGCACCTCCCCGTACAATCTGGCTCTAACAGGATTTTGAAACGGATGAATAGGTCTCATGACGCGGAAAGTTATCTTTCTTTAATTTCAAAAATTAGGGAAGCTCGTCCAGACATTCTCATTTCGGGCGATTTTATTGTCGGGTTCCCAGAAGAAACCGACAAAGATTTTAATGATACAATTTCATTGATCAAAGATATTGAATACGGGCAAGCTTTCTCATTTAAATATTCCACGCGCCCAGGCACTCCTGCTGCAGAACGTGATCAGGTATCTGAAGAGGTTAAAACTGCGAGACTTCACGAACTTCAAGAACTTATTAAGAAACAGCAAAAAAGTATACAAGACGAGATGATTGATAGAAAAGTTCAAGTATTGTTTGAGCGAAAAGGTCGATTTGACAATCAGCTTGTTGGGAAGTCAGAGTACTTACACGCTGTAAACGTCACTGATCCAACAATCTCGGTGGGTGAACTAAGGCAAGTACATATTACAAAAAGTAACACTAATTCCCTTAGTGGATCTGTTGTAAATTAATGCTACATTTAAAAAAGCTTTATTTGAGTTTGATACTCTAAACCTGAAATATAAGAAAGGAATTGTTGGTGACCTCTAGAACAGCTGACGGATTAGAAGAGCGACAACAACAAGATCAGACAAATATAAAATTTCCTGAAAATAGGCTTTTGATCGATCTTTGCGGAGAATTCGACAAAAACATTGCGGAGATAGAACAAAAGCTAGAATTGCAAATAATTAGAAGAGGTAATGAGATAATTTTATTAGGAAACGAATTTGCGAGGTCTGATGGTCGAGTAGTTTTAGAGGCACTGTACACCCGTCTTGAAAATGGCAAATCACTTGGTAGTGGTGATATCGATCGCGAGGTGCGTGAAGTTATGGCCCGTAAGAATTTGGCTTATGCTGATCAAAAGGACAAACAAATTGACGTACTAAAAAAATCCAACTTGGAAATAAAAACTCGTAAAAAGACGATTGAACCTAGAACACATGCTCAGAAAGCTTTTGCATTTTCTCTTATGAAAAATGAATTAGTATTCGGCATAGGTCCTGCAGGAACGGGTAAAACCTATCTTGCTGTAGCTGTAGCGGTATCAAAATTTATCAATGGCGAAGTGGACAGAATAGTACTTAGCCGTCCAGCAGTAGAGGCAGGAGAAAAACTTGGATATCTACCAGGTGATATGAAAGATAAAGTTGATCCTTACATGCAACCCTTGTATGATGCTTTAAACGACTTTCTTCCAGGCAAGCAACTTTCCAAACTGATAGAAGAAAAGCGAATAGAAATTGCTCCTCTAGCGTTTATGCGTGGTCGTACTCTGTCACACGCCTTTGTCGTACTAGACGAAGCTCAGAATGCTAGCTCAATGCAAATGAAGATGTTTTTAACAAGACTTGGGGAAGGGAGTAAGATGATTATTACCGGAGACAAATCACAAATTGATTTACCCAAAGGCACGACGTCTGGGCTTATAGAGGCTGAACGGTTACTCAGCTCAAAGCCAAAAATTAATTTCAACTATTTTTCAGCACGTGATGTTGTCCGCCACCCTCTTGTAGCGTCAATAATTGAAGCGTATGACGAGGACAGCAAACGAAAATTAAATAGTGTTAAATTGGATAATTAGCGAGATGAGCGTCGATTTAATTGTGGAAGATGCTCGTTGGAAAACGCTGAATTTACTGCAAATAGCAAATTCTGCTTTTAAAGAAACACTTTCGCAGTTGAACCTAAGGTCAGAAAATTTTATTTGCTGTATTCTGGCATGCAGCGACCGAAAAATAAGAGGGTTAAATTCCCAATTTAGAGGCAAAAATAATCCAACTAATGTATTGTCCTTTCCCTCCACGCCGGAAACTTCTTTAATAAAAAGGATATCAAAACTTGAATCAAATGTTGAGCCTTTTGAATTAGGCGATATAGCAATCGCATATGAATTATGTAAAAAAGAAGCAGATACTTCAAAAATAGACTTTGAGCACCACGTATACCATTTGATTATCCACTCAGTGCTTCATTTGCTGGGCTATGAACATAGAGAGGACAAAGATGCTACCAAAATGGAAAAAATTGAGGTGCAAGTACTTGCAAATTTGGGTATAACTAATCCATATTTGAAAAGTTTGTAGCGCTTTTTTGCGGAATGGAGAAATGAACGAAACAGACGGATCCTCGAGTGCAGCGCGTAGCGCGCAGCCAAATAACGATATTTCAGATCGAAAGCCATTGAATATCCTTGAACGAATTGCAGGGGTTTTTAGGTTTGGCAGTAAAGAAGAGCAATTGGATAAAAATGAAAAATTTGTAGTCTCAAAGCGTGAGGCCAGTAGTGAATTAGGCAATCTTCTTAGACTGAGAGTAGAAGACGTTTCGATTCCAAAAGCAGATATTGTCGCCGTTCATGAGTCTATAACAAAAGATGAGTTATTTGATACATTCAAAAATACAGCACTAACCCGTTTACCTGTTTACGAAAATACCTTGGATAGTCCACTGGGTTTTATACACTTTAAGGACTTTATTTTAAAGTCAAATTCTACTGACAATGCCAAACCTTTTTTGGTAAAAAATATTTTAAGAAACCTTCTTTTTGTTCCACCATCTATGTCGTTGGGAGTTTTGCTTGCAAAAATGCAGGCTGAAAGAACCCATATGGCTTTGGTGATTGACGAGTATGGTGGCGTTGACGCTCTTGTCACAATTGAAGATTTGATTGAGCAAGTAGTTGGAGATATAGAGGACGAGCATGACGAAGCAAACCAAAAAGATTGGCTGCTCGAAAAGCCTGGTCAATATTTAGCTACAGCAAAAACATCTTTGAGGGAGTTTAAAGAAGAAACAGGTTTAGACCTAACGAACGAAGAATCTATAGATGCTGAGGAAATAGATACATTTGGTGGTTTAGTTTTTATGTTAGCTGGTCGAGTTCCTGTTCGTGGGGAGATTGTACCCCACCCTCACGGTATGGAGTTCGAAGTAGTAGAGGCAGATCCCCGTCGAGTAAAAAAACTTCGCCTAAGATTGCCAGATGCGATTAAAGCTGCTGAATAGGTCAAACATTATTTCTTTAATTTTAGGAAGTGTGTGCGCACTAGGAAATAATCCTTGGGCTCTTTGGTATTTGAGTATAATATCTCTGGTCGTATGGTTTTGGCTTATCACTAAAAATGATATTTCTAAAAAAATCTTCAAAGAAACATTTCAGTTTGGATTTGGATATTTTGCTATTTCTTTAATATGGATAGTAGAACCGTTCTTGATTGAGCCTTGGAGCCACGGTTGGATGGCTCCAATTGCGTTAATAGCCTTACCTAGCTTTTTAGCTTTAATTTGGGCGCTATTTTCTTTTTTAGGTCATTATTATCTCTCGTCTATCGGAATTGTGATAGGTTTGTGTTTGGCAGAATACTGTCGTTTATATTTTTTAACAGGATTTCCTTGGGCCACAATTTCATACGTTTTACTAGATACTAAAGCAGAAAAGTGGCTCTCTCTGCTGGGGCCTTACGGACTAAGTTTATTTTTATTATTAACCTGTTTTACGATTGCTCGCACTCTGCGAATAAAAACAAAAACTAATATATTTTTAGCTATTTTTATTATCTCTTCTCTATTTTTTGTTCCTCATTTTTTCAAAAAAGAACCCCTTAAAAATCTAAACGTGAGTGTCCGTTTAATTCAACCCAATGCGGTTCAAGAAAAAAAATGGTCAGAACAGTTTGCTCCCATTTATTTCGAAAAGATGATTGAAATGACCTCTCAGCAGTCAAGACCTGATATAATCATATGGCCAGAAACGTCTTTATATTTACCATATAACTTAGCAGTAAAAGAATTAGAGAAAATGAGAAATGCTGCGGGGGAAAGTATACTAATATTTGGTGCTTTGAATATTGATTCAAAAAACTTTTTAAAAAATTCGCTTATCATTGAAAATAACACTCAGGAAACCGTTTTCTATGATAAAGCTAAACTCGTTCCCTTTGGCGAATATATGCCTTTTATAAATTTAAAAAGTTATTTTAAAATTTCAGAACGATCAAACTTATTTGGGTGGGGATTTAAAAGAGGAAAAGGGTCTACTCTTTTAAATTTACCTAATGGGTTAAATTTTGTTCCTTTGATATGTTACGAAGCTATATTCTCAAATTTCTTAAAACCTTCAGTCAAAAATGCTGATTTCATTTTACAAATTACAAATGATGCATGGTTCGGGAAGTCAATTGGGCCACAACAACATTTGGCTCAACTCCGCGTAAGAGCGCTAGAGTATGGCTTGCCTGTTCTCCGAGTCGCTAATACTGGAATTTCTGCGATTATTGACGCCAATGGCAATATTATTGAAAACATTTCAGTCAACAAATCAGGTTACCTAGACTCTCTTATTCCTTCTCGCAAACCTAGCACTATATATGGATTATATGGCGATTTGATATTTTTATCATTATTTCTTTTGACTGTAGTTATTGCATTTTTAAATAAAAAATTTATTAATCAAAAAAGTTTTCGAACAGAGCATTAAGTTATAGCATCTGGAGATAAAAATTGAGCAGAACTAACTATACATTCACATCAGAGTCGGTATCTGAAGGGCATCCAGATAAGGTTTGTGATCAAATATCTGACGCCGTACTCGATGCTTTCATCTCAGAGGAGCCTGAAGCGAGAGTGGCATGCGAAACATTTGCTACAACTAATAGGGTCGTTATAGGAGGCGAAGTCGGGCTTACTGATAAAAATATTCTAAAAGACTACATGGGTCGGATTGACGATATTGCTAGGTCATGCATTAAGGATATCGGGTACGAACAGGAAAAATTCCATTATCAGACAGTAGAAGTTACAAACTTACTGCACGAGCAATCAGCCCATATAGCACAGGGAGTTAACGCAGGTGCTAATAAAGATGAAGGTGCCGGCGATCAGGGAATAATGTTCGGATATGCTACCGACGAGACTGAGGATTTGATGCCTGCCCCTATTCAGTATTCTCACGCAATTCTTAGACGTCTCGCAGAAGCTAGAAAAAATGGAACTGAGCCAACTTTAGGTCCTGATGCTAAATCGCAATTATCAGTAAAATATCAAAATGGAATACCCACAGGTGTAACATCTATAGTATTATCAACCCAACACCTTGATGAAAAAATGACCTCTGCAGACGTTCGCTCAGTTGTCGAACCGTACATTAGAGAAGTTTTACCCGATAATTGGATATCGAATGAAACTAAATGGCATGTAAACCCAACTGGTAAATTTGTTATAGGCGGTCCTGATGGGGATGCAGGGTTGACAGGCCGGAAGATAATTGTAGACACCTATGGAGGCGCTGCACCACATGGAGGGGGAGCGTTTTCAGGAAAGGATCCGACAAAAGTTGATCGTTCAGCAGCTTATGCTGCACGTTATTTAGCAAAAAATATTGTTGGTGCTGGCCTAGCCAAAAAATGTTCAATACAATTAAGCTACGCAATTGGGGTAGCAACGCCCCTCTCTATTTATGCAGACACGTTTGGTTCCGGCATTGTTTCCGAAGAAATAATAGAAAAGGCAATTTCTTCTTGTATGGATTTAACACCTATGGGGATAAGAAAGCACCTCGGATTAAATAAACCTATATACCAAAGAACTGCAGCTTATGGACACTTTGGCCGCAAGCCTGACCAAGACGGTGGATTTAGTTGGGAAAAACTTAACTTGGTAGGTGAACTCAAAGCCAAATGTAAGTAAAATAAATAGTAGTCCAATCAGAAGTCTATGATATTACTTATTGATGTGTAGTGAAATTATTCATTATAAAACTGAAAAAGAGTGGCGCAACTTTTATGGCCGTTTTAGAGGTAAAAGACTAAGTGCAGCACAAACGGACGCTCTTCTTACTGAGTTTGTGAAATATTCTCTTGGAAATATTTCGTGGGAAGAAAACCCGCAAAGAAAGAAAATTAAATTATCTGAAATTTTTTATGAAAAAGCCGTTTGGTTAGAAATTGGATTTGGCGGAGGCGAACATCTTATTCATCAGGCAAGTCTCTATCCCGACATAGGCTTTATCGGCTGCGAACCTTATCAAAATGGCGTAGCAAAATTAATGGCAAAATTAAGTGCTAATCCTTGCCAAAATATAAAATTGTATGATGGCGATGTACGAAATATCTTTGATGTTCTAGTAAAGAATTCTATTTCAAATGTTTTTTTATTGTACCCAGATCCATGGCCCAAAAAAAAGCACCATCGTAGGAGATTTGTAACACAAGAATTCCTGGCTCCTCTCTATGAAGTCATGAAACCTGGGAGCATACTACGAATAGCCACAGACATTGAAGACTATGTGAGGCAAGCCCTCCAAGAAGTACCAAAGGCGGGATTTAAGTGGTTAGCAAAAGATGCTTCAGACTGGCGCACTCCATGGCAAGATTGGGTTTCAACACGCTACGAATTAAAAGCTTTAAAGGAGAAAAGAACTCCTTACTATCTCTCGTTTATAACTTGATTGTTCGTATTCAAACATTTGAGGGTGTCAATCAGAAAAAATTTCACTCTACAAAATTAGTCAGAATGATTTGGTAATGGACGCTTTTGTTTTCATCAGGTATCAGGTCGAAATAACAAGGTAAGTTAAAAAATGTCTCAGCTCGAAAAACCTATTCCGATGTCATCCAAACGAGTTACTAATCTAACCGGTCAGGCCAATGTTCCTGGTGATAAGTCAATATCTCATCGATCACTAATCCTAGGTGCATTGTCAATTGGGAAAACTAAGATCAATGGCCTTCTTGAAGGTCAAGATGTTATCGATACTGCAAAGGCAATGAGTTCATTTGGAGCATTAGTTGAAAAACACAAAAATGGAGAGTGGACAGTTGATGGCTGTGGGGTTGGAGGATTTGCTGAGCCTGAAAAAGTAATAGATTGTGGCAATTCAGGAACAGGAGTTCGCCTTATAATGGGAGCTATGTCGACTTCTAATATTACAGCAACTTTTACGGGCGAT
>Ga0160422_10003175_pt1 | contig 10187 bp, 10 predicted proteins | sample Fk160mmetaG_FD_108192 | JGI IMG/M metagenome (GOLD analysis project Ga0160422, IMG submission 108192) | Marine microbial communities from the Central Pacific Ocean - Fk160115 60m metaG | ecosystem: Environmental > Aquatic > Marine > Oceanic > Photic zone | place: The Central Pacific Ocean... | reverse complement strand
TTAGCATACTTATTGAGCTCATCAAGATCAACTCTAAGCTGCTCGACAGTTCTATTGTTATAGAAGTCGCCTCTAGGTCTCATGCCATAAGCACGCTTGTACTCATCTGAGATATACTGGAGCAGTTGCTCCTTTTCTGATAATTGATCCCACTCTTTCATTACGCTACACTCCTTTGGTTTGTATATTCAACTTCCTCTTGGAAAGCACTCTCACCTGGTACAAATCTTATCATCCATTCACCAGTGTCTTCACACTTGAATCTTTCCTTTGTAACATTTGCCCAGAACTCGTCATTACCTTTCTCTTGTAAGATAGCTGACTTGATCATTTGATCTTTAGTAATGTACCCACAGAGATAGAAGTCAAGCAACATATCACCGAAAGGTATTCTACCATTAGACTTCCATCTAACAAGGTCGCCATCAAAGAATGCTTTCTTAGCATTACCTTCAATTGAATCACCTTCGTATGAAGGAAACTTTGCAGAAAGTCTATCTGCTTCAGTAGCATTTCTGTTAGTAAATAAACCAACTTCAGCTCCATACGGAATAGCTCTGTAGCTTCTACCAGCTAACGTATACTGGTCGTCAGGTGATACACCATTAGCAGCCTCTCTTCTAGGATCGTTCTGCCAGTTATAATAGTCTTTTACGATTTCAAAATTTTCCATGCTTTTCTCCTTACTTAACATACAACTATTATCTCCAATATCCGATTTGAAGTCAACAGTTTTATGAAAAAAAACCAAAAAAAAGAGGAGCCGAAACTCCTCTTTAAAACAATATGTAATCGAGATTACATTATGTTGTTAACTAATACTCTTCTGTAGTATTTGTTAGCATTATCATCAAGAGCACCAGCTGCTGATAGAGCATCTGTACCTCTAGCGAATGGGTTTTCAACAACACCATACCTAGTCTTGAATCCAATTTTTGGTTGGAATGTATTCTCACCAACCGCTCTCACCATTTGTAGTGGAACGTATGGGCAGTAGAATAATCCAGCATCAAAAGCGCTTGATCCTTTGTAACCAACAGTCATGTAATGAACACCACTTGATGGAGTGAAGTATGGATCGATGAACACTCTAATTCTTCCGTTAAGGACACCAGCAAATGTTGAGCCTGTGTCATCAACTTGTAAGTTGTTAGAGTTTAAAGCAGGTGTGTAATCTAACACGCCAGCCATTTGAAGAGCAGAAGCGACATCGGATGAACATAACATGATGTTACCTTTACCTCTTCTTGTTCCTCTTGCGATCTCATTAGCTTCTCTCTCGATTTGGAACATTAAACCTTTGAACTTCTCAACCATCCATCTACCATTTGAATCAACGTCTAAGTCGAAAGTTCCTGCTGAGCTAACATTTTGTTGAGCACCAGTAACAGCAACTAGGTTAACTGTTCTGACAATCTCTCTGTTGATCTCTGCTAGGATCTCTGTTGATAAGATGTTTGCAAGTTCTGTTTCAGCATCTAAGCCATGAATAGCTTTTAGATCCTGAGCAAGTTCCATTGAGTATTCAGCTTTAAGAGCTCTTGACTTAGCTGTAACAGCAATTTTCTCAATTGAGAAAGCCATTTCAGCAAAAGCACTGTTTCCAGATTCACCAAGAGTTTCTGCTTGAGCTGTTGACATACCTTCTGCAAAGTTATAAGAAGTACTGTTACCTGATGGCTGAGTACCGTCTTGTGATTGACCTAAGGTATTGTTACCAGAACCTGCTACTACTGTAGAGAATTCTGAGTTAGCTTCGTTATAGAATGCCTCGTCGCCTGATTGGCTTGTGTATCTGCTTCTCATAGCAAATATTAAACCTGTAGGACCAGTCATAGGCTGAACACCAACTAAGTCATAAGCGACTAAGTTTGGCATTGCTCTACGTACTAAGCTGATTAAAACTGGGTCATAGTTATCTATGTTTGAACCAGTTGCGTTTGTTGGAGCCTCTGCTAAAAGATTGTTAGGTGAAAAACCTCTATCTTCTGCAATTGCTCTCTCTGTGTTTTCCAAACAAACAGCAGTTACTGATTTTTTGTGACTATCTGAAATTTCAGGTAAGTCGGTATGCTCAATAATTGGCTGCCACTTGGTTTGGAGTGCATCGTAATTTGATTCCATTTTAATTTCCCCTTAAAATATAATACGAATTATTTCCTAACTGTTCGCGAAATCGCGTCAGCATATTGGGCCATGCCACCTGGAAGAGACTTAACTTCTTCGTCAAGCTCAACTGGGTCTTCATCAGACAAGTCTGATGATTTAGCCTGTTTGTCTTCAAGGTATGACTCTTTCAAAACATTTAGTTTGTTAGAGAAATCCTCGACGTTCTCATAATCAAGTCCTTCCGATAGAGCACGGAGTTTTTCAATCTGAGTATCTGCTAAGCCATCTACAGCTTCAGCAAATATGTTCTGTACTTGTGACTCGATGAGTTCATTAGCAAGACTTATTTTCTCACTTGTTTCCTCTTCAAGTTTACCTTCTAGTTCTTCTACTCTTGATTCAAGAGATGCAAGAACATCTGTTTCGTTATCTTCAGGAAGAATCACGTTATGTGCTTCTATTAATCCTTTTAGACCAGACATGAAAGATTCAGCAACTTCGACTTTTAAAGATGACTCAATAGCAACTTTATTTTCTTCTAGCCACTGCTCTGATAAGTAGTTGATGTATTCATCAAGTTTACCAGTCATGTCTTCTTTGATTGCTTCTTTAGCCTCGTTGATCTGCTCATCAAATGCTTCTGAGTATTGAGTATTGATCTCAGCAACTCTAGCATTAACAGCAGCTTCAAATACTGTCTCAGCTTTTTCTCTTAGGTCTTCGGATAAATCTTCACCAAATATAGCGTCGATATCTTCCTTGACACCTGAACCTTGTCCTGGAGTAGCTACTTTAGGAGCATCCTTCATGTTAGCAGAAACACTTTTGTCTGCTTTACGTGCTGGTGCTTTTGATCCTTTAGCGCTAATTAAATCTTCTCCTTTAGACTCTGATCCAGATTTTACGTCCGCTCCACCTGGATTAGGTGCAGTAAATCCTACTGTTTTATCAGCAGGTCTTTTATTGCTTCCTTTAACCACAGGGTCAGCGATTTCTGAATTTTCACCGCTGGCCTTAAACTCGTCAAGTTCTACTTGCTCTTCGGCCACAGCTTCGATTTCATTGTCGAACTTTTCTAGTTCATTAGCCATTTTTTTCTCCTCGTTAATTTGAGTGTATACGTTTGTATATTATTTATAAATTATTAGTTTACAGGGTATTTAGGAATCTTTCGAATAATTCTACCTTTTTCTCCTGTAATTCTCTAGCATTTACGTTGCCAGTCTTCACAATCTCTTCTATCACAGCTTGTGATTTCCAAGAATTGGAAGCAGCGTCATAAATCCATTCTACCCCTTCCATAACTCCATTTACAAAAGCGTTAGGAGCAGAAGGATCTGCAACGATATCACCGGCAGTCGCAAGCTGAAAATCACCCTGCACTTCGTTGATACCTTCAGGCGTCTGTCTGATGGATCCCATACCTCTTGATGATACACCTAAAGATGCACCTTCATCTATAAGACTTTTAACTATCTTACCATATGGTGTGTCCATGACTTTTGCCTTTCCTATATAATCTTGACCTTCTCTTTTGAGGTCTTTAATCATATGGGAGACTCTTTCTAAGTTTATGGTTGGACCATCTGGGTGTCCTAATTCACCATAAGCTCTGTTGTTCTTTACGAATGTGTCGTTGTATCTTTGTACTTCTTTATCTAAAGTTTCCATTGGATACATACGACCGTTTCTGTTTTTTATACCACCTTGCATAAAGATACCTTCGATAAAGTAATCTTTTCCTTTACCATCTTTAGCTTCAGTTATTACTGGTCTGATGTGGTCAAATGTTGTTTCTGATATTAGCTTCATGTTACCCCTCTACTGATACAGCAGCTGCCAATAAAGTAACTGCTGATCCAAAGACCTCATCTGTTGGGTCTTTTTTGATTAACACTGTCTCTGCAGGTCCTACAGAAATCATACCTTTAACAACAGCGCCAGTTGATACTGTACTATTTGCTGATGCTGTTTGAACTGTTACGTTTCCAAATGATCCAGCATTGTTGTATATTCTTACTGTAGTAGCAAGATCAATATTACCTGCATGTGAGTTATTAGCAACTAATGCTGCCTGTGAATTTTTTAATTTAAGTATCTGTGCCATTAGTCTTCAGCTACCTCTGTTGCAATCTCTACTGCAAACTCTACAGCTGCATCAGGATTAGTTTGAGCTAGCTCGTCAAAAGCAGCCAGATTTTCTTCAGTTAAATTTTCTCTTACTAATTTTATTGCTTGCTCATATACTTCTGCATCAGCACCATCTTTATAATGACCTGCTCCTGCATTGTCATGAGTTTCGTCTTTACTAATGTTTCCACCTTTAAAGACTGCATCTTGTTCAGCTTCATTTTTAAAAGCTGGGTGAAGTTGTTGTTGAACATTATCAAAGTGCTTATCGACGAATCTTTTTTCAGCTTCTGATTTTGGATTAGCATAGTTAGATACTTGACCAGCTTGTAAGTCTGGATCAGGTACTAAGTCTATCTTTTTAAGTTCAACTATCTGTCTCAGTGATTTCATTTTCCTCTTCCTCTTCTTCCTGCTCTTCGTCAGTTTCGGGTTCTACTTCTAGTTCTTCACCTTCATCTTCAACAGACTCTGATTCATCAGGCTCTTCTATTTGTTCCTGATCAGCTTGATACTCTTCACCATCTTCTTCTTCTACTTCTGGTTCTAAGTCAAGCTCAGGTTGTACTTCAACCTGTTCAGCATCTGGATCGTGTTCTTGGCCAAACAACTCATTGCTAACCTGGTTCTTTATATCTTGTACTTTGTCTCCTAGTTTATCTACAAGTACATCGTTCAAGACATCACCAGCTTTATTAGGTTTGTCATCTAATGCCAAGTCAACTATATCTCTTACATTATCACTCATTATATTCTCCTACTGTATTTATATATCTTACACTTGCTCAGGCGGTGCTTCTGGGTATCCATTTCCTTGTGGATCCACAGGTTCTTCACCATTTTCCGGCTGTTCCGGCTGTTGAGCGTCCATTTGTTCCTGTTCATTCTCAGCATCAACCATCATTTCTGCATGCATATCTTCGATCTCTTTATCTGTTTGCTTGAGTATATTCTTCTTAACATATTGTTGTGAGAAGTACTTACCAAGGTAAGGATCGACGTCATTGATAGCTGATATCTGCTCTCTAAATATTTCTAAATCTTTTAGTTCTGAGAAATGACTATCTGTTACATAGTCAAATCTTATCTCTCTTCTTAGTACTGGCCAGTCATCTGGAGTTATAACTCCTTTAAGTATTAGTTGTTTCTCTAATGCTTTTTCAAATAACTGACTAAACTTTAATCTTAATCTAGCTATAAACTTCTGAAACTTTATTTCGTCTCTACTAATCTCAGAAGCTCTACCTATTGCAAAGCCTGTTTCGGCTTCCAATCTCGACACTGGCACATTAAGTGCTCTGTACAATTTCTTTTGAAAGTATAATACATCATCCATTTCACCAAGGTTCTGTCCAGCTGGTAATGTAGTAATCTCTGTACCTTTACCACCTTCTCTTCTTGGTAACCAATAATCTTCCAACATAGTCATAAACTTACGATCGTCTCTTAGTTCTCCTGTGGACGCATCGTATACTAATCTATTCTTATGCTTGGCCATCATATCTCTTAGATATTGTTCTGCTTTCACTTTAGGAAGATTTCCAACATCGATATAGAATATTCTTCTCTCTGGTGCTCTTGATATTCTATAGATGACTGTTGCATCTTCTAAAACACGTAATTGGTTAAGAGGTTTTATTGCTTTATGTAAATGAGATAATACCATTTTATTATCTTCACTCATAAGTCCAGATGTACAATGGAGGATACTATCCTTGGCAATCTTTATACCTTGGGTAGTTCCTTGAGCGGGATTGACTGTTCCGGGTCCGCCTTTAAAACCTTTGTCATTGTACATGTAATATTCTTGCTTAGTTTGTGCTAGCTGTATTGTGTTAGGTCCTGTACCGCTACGTTTCTTTTTGACCTCTCTTACTTTTCTAATTTTTCTAGGATCTATAAATCTAAGTTCTTGAATACCATCTTGTACATTCTTTTCATCTATGATAACATGATAGTACATTCTACCATCAATATACCAGTGTCTAAATATTTCGTATGCCTGACGCTCAAAGTCTAATAAGTCTTTGATGTTTAAAAACTCTTCGTGGATTTTTTCTTTGATTGTGTCAGATACTTCTACTGAATCTAAATTGATTTCTGCTGTGTGGCTGTCTGGATCGTAAACAATAGATTCGTTTACAATATCATCGACTGCATTTTCACATTCCGGTTGCATTGACATTTTTCTGTAACGAGTAACCAGCTCGCCTTCTGTCTTACTTGTTTGTTCGAGGTCTACATACTGTCCATATACACCACCTTCTGCTACTACGACAGCACCGTCGTCAGTAGATGGCGCAACAAAAGACCCCAGATCGTTGTCTGTAGTCTTTCTCTTGATCTCGAATCCGAATAATTCTGCCATTGATTACCTCATAATATATTTATAAGAGTACTAGAATACCCTAATAAAGATATAAAGGCAACAGTTAAGTTGCCTTTATCCTTAGTTTCCGCCAGCGTTGCCTGTAGAACCACCAGTAACTTCCCACCAGTCGTACTGGAATGTTACGTTAAATTCTTGGATTACATCTGTTGCATTCCAATCAACGTCCATTTCAGTTATGTTTGTAGGGAAGATTCCATTGAAGGAATATTCTCTGATTGGTACTCCAGTTTTAGAATACTGTATAACTTGTGCTGTTGATTTGTATGACAAGTCGCTAGAACTTCCAAAACCTCTTACGTTGCCAAGATGTGAGTTGATTGTATTCATCCACTCTTCCATAGCATTTCTAATTAAGAAGTCTTCGTCATTTATGACAGTTACGTTCCATTCAGCAAATGTTCTATCGCCTGCAATCTTTACCTTTCTACCGAAGTATGGTACTTCAATAAAACCTAAAGTTGATGCTGGAACCTGAGATGCCCTTACTAAGAAAGGTGTTTTCAGATCCCCAGCAGCGTTTGCAGGGTTCGACATATTAACCTGGAACAGGGTAGGTCTAGCACCACCTAGTGCTAACTGGGACCTAATCTCGTTAATGTTAAAAGCCATTGTTTTCTCCTATTCCTATTTATTTAAAATTGTCCAGTTACTTCTGAGAACTCGACTCCACTTCTAACTGCAACAAAGTTGAGTTGAATGAAGTTGATTGATCTTGAAGGCTTGACATATATGTCTCCAACAAATTCGTTTCTATCGATGACTTCACCTGTGTTGTTTGTTTCGTCACATACAACTCTAAAGTCAACAATACCTCTTCTTCCTTGTACATCTCTTAAGAAAGGCTCAACAAGATTCTTGAACTGTGATCTTGTGAAGCTATCATTGAACTCAAATAATGAGAACTTAGATGCTGTTGAAATTGCTTTCTCTAATACAATGAAGAGTCTTCTTACGTTGATTCTATCAAATGCAGATGGCTTACCTAGTAATGTTTTATCACCAAACAAGATTGTACCTTGTCCTGGGAATGTTACTACAGGGTTAATATCTGCCTTGTATAGTAAATCTCTTTCTGCTTTCTTTGGATTGAATGCTAGTTTAACAAGGTTCTTAATAGCACCTCTGTTGTATCCTGCAGGTGAGAACCAAGCATCTCTTAGTTCATCACTTCTTACTGCTAGACCAGCAATGTCTCCGTTTAGTGGAACGTATCTATATACGTCGTTAAACTTATCGTATTGATATTTGTATCCGCTATCTAACAGTGCGTAACTTGAATTTGTAATATCGTTTCTAAATGTTTTGATATCTGAAACTTCAGATCCAATGTTATCTACTACATCTTCTTTATCTGGAGATGCAAATAGTACACAGTCTTTTCTTGATTCACAAATGTTATCTACAATGTGTGTTGCTAAACCAGCTTTGTTAGAACCACCAATAGCTTTACCTTGTAAGATTAAGCTAATGTCAATATCTTCTGCTGACTTAAATAAATCGTAACCATCTGTTACTGCTGATAATGCAATTGCACTCTCTGTAGCTGAATCAGCTCCACCTTGCAAGCTATCAAATGTTGCATTGTTAGATGAAACAACTGATAAACTACTAGCAAGACCACTTGCTAATAGACCGCCTGATAGTGCTGCACCATGTGCATATATCCAATTTGATTTTCTTTCGATAACATCTCTGAAGAAGTTTGATTCTCCAGATTCTGTTTTAGCATCTGTTGCTCTAGATACTGCTTCATAGACTTCTAATACTGTTCCTTTTACTCCAGTGATTTCTCCACCTTCGTCTAAAACGACAATGTGGCATTCATCAAATGCTGAACTGTTTATTGCGTTTGCGTATGTTGATGTACCAGGAGCGCTATCTACTAAGTTATGGTATCTCCATTTCTTAGTGATTGGTAAATTTGTTATAGTATGACTTCCTGTATACTTGTTTTTGAAGCTAATTGTTGGTGTAGTAGCGTCATCTGTTATTGCTGTAACTTCTAGATCAAATGTTCCTGTTTTAGTATTACCAAAAGAGGCTATGTCTCCAACTTTAATATTTAATGCTGCAGCGTTAGCAGACAGGTTACCACTATTAGCACCTGGTCCAATATCTACGTTAATAACGGATGCTTGTTCAAAGTCACCTGGTGATCTACAAACTGAAACTTGTAAATTAGATCCAAGTGTTCCTGGATATCTAGCTACGAAGTCTTCTGCATTGGTGACTGCTGCATTCGCTATCTTATCTTCATTTTCAACAAGTAATGCTGTCCCACCTGTGGACACAGCATTTTTAGAGGAATCATCGACCACTCTTGATACAAATAGTTTGTTACCGTAAGCTAAAAAGTTAGCTGCGGTAAAAAATGTTTCTGGGTTTAAACTCCCAATAGGTTTTCCAAATCTAGCAACTAGCGTTTCCTCGCTGTCAACTAAGACACGAGTTTTTGCTGGTCCCCAGTTGAAAACCCCTGCTAAGGCGCCTTCTGTAGTAGAAACTGCTGGTACAACTGTACTCAGATCAACTTCGGATACATTTACGCCTGGACTAACCTGAAATGGCATTTCAATTCTCCTTTAATTTACGGTAGATTATAAAGCTCTGATTTATTTATAAAACTCTTGACTAGAAGGTACTATCCCTATCGTAGTCGTAATCCCAGCTTTTAACAAGTTCTCCACCTTTGAATTCGTGATCTTCTTGCCATGTATCGTCTTTACTACCATCTTCTATAATGCCAAATGGTACTAATTGATCCTCCATGGCTTGCTGATTTAATTCATATAAGTTCTTTCTTATATCTATGTCAGTTAGTTCTTTGAAGTAGTCTTGATTAGTTAACCAAGCAAAAAATACTAAGCACATTGCTAAATCATCTGTTTGACCTTGCTCTGCTTCAAAGTTCGTACCTCTTTTATTAGCAACAAATGTTGTTAATTCTGACAAGATGTCGAAGTCGTTAATTACTAATCTATCATTTTCTACAATAGTCTTTAACATAGAACATCCTATTCTTTTTAAACTAGGTGTTGTTCTAATTCCTAAAGTACTTTCTCCTCCACCAAATCCACCACCAACTATCTGACCAGCACGACCTTTCCACTGTGCAGATATTATAGATTCATATTCCATATCGTGATGTAATATGTCAGCTACTTGTTGGCCTATATCATTTATTTCTATTAACACGTGAGCATTATTATATCCTCTCGCTGCATTATATATTGCTTTAGGATATAACACTGGTGCAATTGTATTGTTTCTATATGTTGCAACTACCTTATAAGGTACTTCTGTCACATCTATAACTGCAAATGCACTATAATCATTTCCTACGCCTCTACTTGTATCTGCTGTTATTGTGTAGATATGTTCGGGCTTTGGCTTTTCAAATATTTTTAAACTTTCATTGTGTTCTAATGGATTCTCAAATACTAAATGTCTCAACTTATGAGGATCAATTAATGTACTTGATGATCCAAGAAACTCACATTCAAACTCAACTGCAAATTGTTTCTCTGATGTGTTTCTTATTGTTTGTTCTTTCCAT
>Ga0160422_10003174_pt1 | contig 10190 bp, 7 predicted proteins | sample Fk160mmetaG_FD_108192 | JGI IMG/M metagenome (GOLD analysis project Ga0160422, IMG submission 108192) | Marine microbial communities from the Central Pacific Ocean - Fk160115 60m metaG | ecosystem: Environmental > Aquatic > Marine > Oceanic > Photic zone | place: The Central Pacific Ocean... | reverse complement strand
GGAGATGGCCGTATCGACTTTGCCATGGGCGCGAAGGGCAAACCTTTTGAAAATGGAAATTACTTTGCGGTTTATTATTCCCAGGAGGATATCACCAAACCCTGGCGAAAGGAATTACTCCCCGGTGCCGGCGAACAATTTGGAGCTACCCATGCCGCCCCTGCGGATGTGAATGGAGACGGTAAGATTGATATCCTCGCAACTTGTGGGCATGGGGTGGGAGTTATGTGGTTTGAGGCGCCCAATTGGAAACAGCATATGATTGATGACACGATTGATTCCACCCACTCCACTGATTTCGGAGATATCGATGGGGATGGCGATATTGATATGAGTACGGTCGGATATGAGTCCAAGTTGGCAGTCTGGTACGAGAACGACGGCAGGGGCAACTTCACCCGCCACCTTCTCAGTCGAGATCAAATGGCTTACGATACCATGATCACCGATTTGGATGGCGATGGACACATGGACATCCTCGTTGCCGGTCAACGCAGCCAGAATGTGGTTTGGTTCGAAAATCCTCAAAAGTAAGATTCTGTGTTTTTGAAAAAGTTTTTGAAAAGATTCCTTTTCCTTTCTTTAGCGGGAGTGATTCTCATCGGCGTGATTCTTTTGCTTTCCAAATACGAGATTGACCGGAACACCAGCGAAAGAATGTACCAACAGACCGAAAATCTTCCGGAACGGAAGGTTGGACTCGTTCTGGGTTGTTCGAAGTTTGCCCGGGGCGGCCAACTGAATCAGTATTTTATCAACCGGATCAAAGCCGCTCATGAGCTGTATTCTTTGGGTAAGGTGCAGTTCCTTTTGGTCAGTGGAGATAATGCCAAAAAGTCTTACAACGAACCGAGCGTAATGAAGAGGGACTTGGTGGCGCTGGGAGTGCCGGCTGGCAAAATCTATTGTGATTACGCAGGATTTCGCACCCTGGACTCGGTGGTTCGAGCAAAAGAGGTGTTCGGACAAGATGATTTTATAGTAATATCGCAGGAGTTTCATGCCCGCAGGGCCATTTTTATAGGTTTGGCCCATGACCTTGACCTGCTCGGCTTTGCCGCTCAACCCGTCAGGGGAATGGGTTCCTTCCGAACGGAAGCAAGGGAATGCCTCGCCCGTATGAGAGCGATTCTGGATGTCTGGATTCTCGATCAAAAGCCCAAGTTTTTGGGTAAGACCATACCCATAGAATGAAAACCACAGGTTCTTTTCCTCCTCCTTGATAAGCGAGGAGAGAGCTCCGTTCTTAGTTTTCCGACATCAGGCCCATCGTGTTGACGGAGATGATTTGGTACTGTTGGGAGTCCCCCGCATTCGGATCGACGAACTCCATTTTGGCCAAGGGTTGCAGTGGAGTGTCGCTGTATTGAAGCCCTTGGAAAAGAGGACGCCCAAAGCGATTTGTAGGCTTTTCCGGAACTCGGCCGATGACCTTGCCATTCTTCCTGACGATGAAATGGGAAATTCCGCTTTCGAGATCCGCTTGCGCTTGCCAAGTGATTCGATTGCCTGAAACCCGGATGCCGAAGGGAGATGGTGGGGGAGTGCGGTCTGGAATTTCTGTGTCCTTGACGTAGTGCATCCATTGTTTGGCGATTTTTGCATTGGGCAACCATACGGCTTGGTTTGGGTTGCCGGAGTACTCCTTTGCGGGAACCGCTTTTTCATCAAGGATTTGAGCATACCAAGCTTGACCGCTAGGCATGTTTCGTAAGGATTCTCCGGCAACTTTAGGCAGTCGAGCTTCCAGGCATGCATCGAACCAAGGAATGGCGAGGTATCTCTGGTTCCCGCATTCGTGAGCGGATAGAGGGTCGACGGCGATGCCAATGAGTCCATGGGAGTGACGGATTTTCGAAAAGAATCGTTGATTGGCAGACCATACGCGGGCAAATCGACCGGTCTTGACGGTTACGCCTTCCTTCGTTCCCGGGTTGCACATCATGGGCACTTGAAGAGCGGCGGCGTTCCATGCATGGGGCAAAACATTTTCTCTTTCCGGGTTTGCCTTAAGAAGGGGAACACCCGATCGCAACCAGCAGGCAACCACCCGTTCAGGGTATAGAAGAGTCATGCCCCCCGCCCAATGACCGCCTCCGCTATGGCCCCATAATGCCCATGGCACTTCGCCAAGCTCTGGGTGTGAACTGATCTTCCCCAGATCCTTGAGCGCCAGAAGAAAGGCTTCACCCGAGCCGTTGCGCGGATCGCACCATAACTGACAATTGGCTTTTTCGGGTTGTTCGTACGAGGGGGCGAGGAGAGCGCATTTGTGTTTTTGGGCGAGCGCTTGCCAGTGCAAGTCCCAAGCTCCGGTGAGACCCGATTTGCATGAACCCTCCCCACACCCGTGCTGATGGACGACAAGACCTTCCAATCGCTCCACCCCTTCGGGAATCCAAACTGTGTATTTCACCGGAAATTGAAGTTTGCCCGGATCCGGATTGGCTTCGTAACGCAAACGATAATAGGGAGGGTCGGCATCGGGAAAAACGTCGTAGGGTGGCGTTTGCCCCCAAAGACCCACCCCGAGGAGAAAGAAAAAAATGGTACGAAACATCATCGAAGCATGGCTGGGTCGAATGATCGGAGCAAGTCAATGGTGGGTTGTGCCAGGAAAAAATCGAGCCCATGAAAAGTGTTTGAAAAGGCCCGAAACCCTAGTTGCAAATCAACGGAAGAAATACTCAAAATACGGTTTCCAAAAAAGCTTTGGTTCTTTATAGTTACCGTTTCAAGTAACCCTAAATAGCCCATTTCCCATGCAACATTTCAACTGCGATAAGATTCAATACGAGGGACCCAGTTCCAAAAACCCCCTTGCTTTCAAGCACTACAACGCAACGGAGGAAGTGGGTGGGAAAACCATGAAGGAACACATGCGTTTTGCCGGAGCCTATTGGCATGTCATGCGCAATGAGTTGGCCGACCCCTTCGGGCAGGGAACCGCCCAAATGCCTTGGGACGACAAGAGTGATTCCGTGGAAAACGCGGTTGCTCGGGTCAATGTATTCTTTGAATTTCTCGATAAGATGGGAATCGAATTCTACTGTTTTCACGATCGTGACATTGCCCCTGAGTTGAACGACTTGAGCGCCTCCAATGCCGCTTTGGACAAGGTGGTTGCCAAACTGAAGGAAAAGCAGGCTGAAACTGGTGTCCAATTGTTATGGGGGACCGCTTGCCTGTTCGCTCATCCGCGTTATTCTCAGGGAGCTGCGACTTCTCCGGATGCTTCGGTTTACGCCTACGCCGCCGCCCAAGTGAAAAAGGCTTTGGAGGTCACCAAGGAGTTGGATGGTTTGGGCTACACCTTTTGGGGTGGCCGAGAGGGTTATGCAACGCTTCTGAATACCAACATGAAGCGGGAGCTCGATCACTTGGCCGCTTTCATGCACATGGCGGTCGATCATGCCAAAAGCATTGGTTTTGACGGACCTTTCTATATCGAACCCAAACCTCGTGAGCCTTCGACTCATCAGTATGACAGCGATTCCGCAGCCTGCCTTAATTTCCTTCGAGAGTACGGTTTGATGGATCATTTCAAACTGAACATCGAAACGAATCATGCAACCTTGGCAGGCCATACCGTTGAGCACGACCTGACCGTAGCCGCAAATGCGGATGCCTTGGGAAGCATTGATGCGAATACCGGTGACACCTTGATTGGTTGGGATACCGATCAGTTCCCCACGGACGTATACATGACCACTCAAATCATGCTGGTCGTTCTCGAGATGGGTGGCTTCACCACGGGGGGATTGAACTTTGACGCCAAGCGCAGACGTGAATCTCACGAGCCCATCGATTTGATGCATGCGCACATTGGAGGGATGGATGCGTTTGCCCGTGGTCTGAAAATCGCCCACGCGATTCGTGAAGACGGTCGTCTGGCCAAATTCGTGGACGAACGTTACTCCAGCTTTGACCGGGATATCGGAGCCAAGGTGGAAGCCGGCACCGCCAGTTTTCAGGAACTTGAGGAGTTTGCAATGAGCAATGGCGAACCTACGATCGCCAGTGGCCGTCAGGAAATGCTGGAGAATTTGATTAACGAATTCATCTGAATTCGCTTGTTTCAAACCAATTTCCGTTGAAGCCTCCACGCTGAGGGGAAAGGTTTCTCCGCACAAAAGAATCGAAAGCCTAGCCTTGTTACAGGAGAACTTGAATAGAGCCAACGATGATATTCTAGGGATACCGGGTCTTGAGTATGCGTTCGTCGGTCGGAGGATGAGATTGCAAGTATTTGATTCCTTCCTCTTCGGAGTGATAATGCGACAGTCTCTCGAGCGCCTTGCCAAGATGGTGAGGGGACATGTCCAATTCTTGCAAAAGGGCAATCGCATAGTCATCCGCCTCACTTTCGAATTTGCGAGAGTAGGAACTATTCATCAAAAGGGCGGGAAGAGCATTGATTGCCTCGAGCATTCCATCCGTCGCCTCTCCAATGACCAGGTAGGATAGGATGGCAATGGTTGCGGACTGCAAAAGTTGTCTTAGCGAATGACGCTGAACGACGTGTCCGAGTTCATGAGCGAAGACTGCGAAGATTTCATCGTCGGTTTTGAGTAATCCGACAAGTTCGTCCGTGAAAATGATCGACCCGTCCGGTAGGGCGAAGGCATTGGCTCCCAGGTTTTCTCCTCTCCGGAATAGAATCCGAAAGGAATCGTTTTGGCTTTGGGGAAGAGTCTTGCGAATCATCGATGAGATTTCTTTTCTCCTTTCAACCGTTAAATCACTTGGCTCAAATACAAGATGATCAAGAGTCTTCAAAGTGCTTTTGGAAGCATGGTTTAGAAGATCCATAGGCAATTGCTCGGCAACGATTTTGGCCAAATAGGGTAGTCCTACAAAAAGAAAGCCAAATCCGGTTCCGACGGTGATGAGGATGGCAAGAAGAATAAAATGAAGCTTGCCTTCAAGTTTGTGCAGAAATCCGCTACTTTTCCCACATGATCGGAGCAACTCATCAACGAGTTCATTCTCTTCGGTTTCAAAATGGGAACCATTGGAAAAGTTTATTCTGCGAGGGATTTCGCCCAAGCGCGCGGAGATTTCAATTTCTTTCGGACTGGACCGAGTGAGAACTGTTTCGTTTCGGTCTGAAACGACAAGCTCTTTATCCACAACGCGTAATTCTGCGATCGTTGCCCGAGTCGTTTCGCCGGATATCCAGAGACCGGCAATGCCTCGATTCATATGGCCAAATCTATATCGAAGGCTTCACCAATTTCCTCCCCGAGCGCCGAGGATTTGTCTTTTTGTTCCGCGAAGAAAGAATCAAGATTGTCCGCCAAGACAGTCGTTTTGGAAATTCGGTATCGTGCGTTTCTTACCATGACCCAAGGTGTGGCCAATCCTATGGTAACTGCAAGGAGAATGAGGTTTCCTACCCAGAGGCCGACCAATTGTCCGGTTTCCAACTCACTCTTGAATCGAACGGCGTCCAACTTGCTTACTGCAAAAATATGGTTGGTCACCCTTGAAAACCAAAAGGCCGCTAATATTCCCACGATCGGATAAATCATGATCGTCATAAATTTAACGCCACCCGCGCCTAGTGATGCCAAGAACACAATACCAATGATAAGAACGGCAAATACGACAAAGATGATACCTGCCGTCTTGTAAAAGAAACTGACTTCGGGATTGCAGGTGAATTCTGAAGTTCCGAATCGAATGTTTGAGACGTAGAATTCCTTTCTTCTCTTTTCCCACCAGGGAAAGAGAATACCCAAGGTCAGCATTACCAAGAGGTAACCTCCCAAGAAGATACCATATGCCTCTCCGGTTTTTCCTTGGAACTTAAAGCGAACCCCGCGGTACTCCGTGTTTTGCAACCTGAAGTTCAAGGAGCGGATAATCACAAATGGCGCCAGTAGAGCGAGGAGCAAAAGAAAAAAAACGGCGAATTCCGGAGAAGATTGGCCAAGAAAGGTGTATGCCAAGAAGGCAAGAAAAGCGATGATGCGACCCTTGAGGATAGAAATGGGGTTTGCCGTGTAGGCAAACGGAGACCCTCGAAGTTTCGTATTCCCATAAAAGTAGTTTGTAGTTCTTACCTTGGCCCATGCGGAATAGATACCCAAGGTGCATATGGTCAGCAGGACGTTAACGATCCAAATACCGAAGAATTCCCCGCCCTTGCCAGTGAAGACCAAATCGTTCTTTGTGTCGCTTGAATGAGTTGCCAAAGTTGTTTCGCTCATGATTAGGTTTTGATGTAATGACTAATATGCAAAATTTTAGTTAACTTTTTGCAAGCATAATTCAAATTAAATGGGCATTCCACAGTTATTTTGGTTTTCGCGAATGATCATTTTGATCTTTTGTCTCATGGTTGCGCCCTTGACAAAACTGAAACCGTGTCAGTCAATTGTTCGTGAAACCTTTACTTTTTTTTCTTACCTCTTTTGGGATAGGAGCCTTTGCTCAGCCTCTTGAAAGACCGAACATCCTCTTCGCCTTTGCCGATGATTGGGGCAGGCAAGCTTCCATCTATGCGGAGATTGAAGGATCCGGAGGACTGAACGATCTCGCCAAGACACCGAATTTTGACAAACTGGCGAAAAGGGGCGTGCTTTTCACGAATGCCTCGGTCAATGCGCCATCCTGCACGCCTTGTCGAAGCGCCATTCTTTCGGGTCGGAATTTTTGGGAGACGGGTCGTGGGGCCATTCTCCAAGGGGCGGTGTGGGATGAGAAGATCCCGACCTGGCCTTTGCTGCTGCAAAATTCAGGTTATCACTTGGGTTTCACCTACAAGGTTTGGTCACCCGGAGCACCTCGGGATGCCGGGATTGGAGGACAGGCCAATGCCTTTTCCAAGGCCGGAGGCAAATTTAATGGATTTTCGCAGTACGTTTCGGGAAGGACCGCAAAGGGAATCCGGATAAGTGTCGCCAAGGAAGAGCTTTACCGAGAGGCACGAGGAAACTTCAAGTCCTTTTTGGAAGCGAGAATGGCCGGTCAGCCTTTTGCCTACTGGTTCGGTCCTACGAACGTTCACCGCAAATGGACCAAGGGCTCGGGATTAAAACTCTGGGGGATCGATCCCGATGATCTCAAGGGTAAGATGCCTGGGTTTTTACCCGACGTTCACGCAGTCAGACAGGACTTTGCCGATTACCTCGGCGAGATTGCCGCCTTCGATGCAGGTTTGGGACTCTTGATAGAGGAACTGAAAAAAGCGGGAGAGTATGAAAACACGATCATCGTGGTGAGTGGAGACCATGGCCCCCCCGGTTTTCCGCATGGGAAATGCAATTTGTACGATTTCGGTACCCGGGTGTGTCTTGCCATTGCCGGACCGGGCGTAACGGGAGGCAGGGTGGTTGATGATTTCGTTTGTTTACCCGACTTGGCCCCGACTTTTCTCGAGGCGGGTAAGGTGGCGGTGCCTGAGGTGATGTCGGCCAAGAGCCTTTGGAAAGTCCTCCGATCCCAAAAGAAGGGCCAAGTGGACCCGAGTCGAGATGCGGTGATAACGGGTCGTGAACGTCACGTTTATTCTTCCCGTCCGGGATACCTCCCTTATCCTCAAAGAGCGATTCGAACCAAGGACTTTCAGTTTGTGATCAATTTCAAGCCTGACCGTTGGCCTCTTGGAGACCCGTATCTTCTTGATACTCCAAAGGAACCAGATTTTTCCCTGCTGGAAAATCAAACCTTCGTGACCTTGGCCGACGAGGATGCCGGTCCAACCAAGGCTTGGATCGTTACGAACCGTAAGGACCCCAAGGTGAAACCCTTTTTCGAACATGCCTATGGCAAGCGTCCCCGCGAGGAACTTTACGACGTGAACAGGGATCCTGATCAAATGAAGAACCTCGCTCAAGATCCCGCTTATGCCAAAACCGTAAGAAAACTTCGGTCCCGCTTGATGAATTATTTGAGCGATCATAACGATCCCCGTTTGGAGGATGGCGGCAAATTCTTTGAAACCTCTCCGATGACGGATGCTTTCCGGCGCCCGGCAAGGCCTCCCAAAAAAACAAGTCCCAAGAAATGAACGTCGTTCAATATCCCTTGCTTGTCTTGTTTGCCTTCGCTACCGCGCTATCGGGCAATTCCCCGGTGGACCGGTCGGAACCTCTCAAACTGGTTTCCGATGATTTCGAATTGGCGGACGGGCCTTCCTGGTCGGGTTGGGCCCTGACCGTTCCCGATCCGAAGTCTCAGGTTGCGAAGCGTTTCGTCCCCAAGCAAAAAAAGTGGCACGTGGTGGCCAAGGAAAAGCGCTTCAGCGCCAGTTTCTTCAACCATGGAAAAACCTACTTTGCGGACAACGGTATGGGTGCGATCCGTTGTCTGAATCAGGATAACCAATGGATGCTGCTTCACCAGGAGGATTTGTCAAAGGACAGACGCCGGAAACCCAATGACTTGGTCGTAGACCGGACGGGGGGCGTCTATTTTACCCTGACCGGACCGGGGGAAGTCGTTTACGTTTCCCCGCAGAGCAAAGCCCAAACCGTCGCTTCGGATGTGCAGACCCCCAATGGGTTGATCCTCAGCCCCGATGAGAGAACCCTTTACGTATCCGAATACGTTCCGAAGAAGATCCTGTCTTTCAAGGTCAGTAAGAACGGAGGCTTGTCCGGAAGGAAGCTCTTTGCCCAAATGGACGATGGTCAACCCGAGCTCAAGGGGGCCGATGGAATGTGTGTGGACCGGGTCGGGAACGTTTATTGCGCGGGACCCAATCACATTTGGATTTGGGATTCGAGTGGCAAGTTACTCGACAAGATCGTTTGTCCCGAGCGGGCGGTGAATTGCGCCTTTGGCGGTACCCAGTTGCGCGATCTGTATTTGAGCGGTTTTGGGGGCGTTCACATTCAGCGCATGAAAGTATCAGGCGTTCCCACTCAGCCTCCTGCCAAGTGGCCGGACTCCCAAGCGAGCCGACCAAGCGTCCAAGTTCCCGAAGGGGTGAGCCAAATGCTTGACCTGACCTATGCCGAATACGGACCTAGGAAAATGTTGGCTGATCTTTTTATGCCCAAGGGGAAAGGTCCGCATCCGGCCGCCTTGATCATCCATGGAGGAGGTTGGATCAAGGGGGACAAAATAAAGTTTCGGGCCATGGGGTTGGAAATGGCCAAGCGTGGTTTTGTCTCCATGGCGATTGATTACCGGTTGGCTGAAGAGGCTCTTTTCCCGGCCAATATCCATGATTGTCATGCCGCGGTCAGATTCCTCAGAGCTCATGCCGGAAAGTACAAGGTCGACCCCGAAAGAATTGGAGTGGTGGGTGGCTCGGCAGGAGCTCACCTTGCCGGATTACTTGCCACCACTGCGAAGGTTAAGACTTTGCGCGGAAAAGGAGGGAATCAGGATTTTTCTTCAGAAGTCCAAGCCGCGGTGGTTATGTCCGGGCCCATGGAAATTTCCACCGGTAGCGTTGCCGAACGTTCGCTCACGGCGAAGAATCCAGTAGCCAATGCCATCTTCCTGCTTGGCGGGACGGTCAAGGAAAAGCCCGGGGTTTACAAGTTAGCCGACGCTCATCTCCATATCGACCAGAATACGCCCCCCATTCTTTTTCAATTTGGCGGAGCCGAGGATCCGTCCAAAGTGCAACCATCGATCGATAAACTGAAAAAGCTGGGCGTGCCCACCCAATTGCTTACTCATTACGAAGACGGAAAGCATGGATGCTGGAACCGTCACCCATGGTTTTTGCCCATGGTCGATGACATCGAGAAATGGTTCGACAAGCATCTCTAGGGTTTGAGCACAGGGGGCATTTTTCGGGCAAACTTGCAGTCCGTTTTTTCTAGCTCGTTGATTGCCCGCCGCCGAAATTTTCGAAGCAAGGGAAGGTTTGCCTCTTTCATGGCAAGGTTGACCAGTTCTTCCGGGTCCTCTTTCATGTCATAAAGTTCCTCGGTTTCTCCGGGCAAAAGGTTGCGAATGTATTTGTAGCGATCGGTACGCAGGGAGACCCACCAGGGAACTTCCTGCTTTTGATAAATGGGATCATTCTTCATATCCATGACTTCGTCGCAATCCTCCCCAAAGCTCATTCCCGTATGAGCGAGAAGAAGGGGGCTTTTCCAATCCTTCCGCTCGGGATTCTCAAGCAGCGGAGTGAGGTCGCGCCCATGCATTTTCCAAGGAAGGGTCAAGCCCGCTTGGCGGAAGAAAGTGGGTACCAGATCGGTTCCGCCAACGGGTTTGGG
>Ga0160422_10003173_pt1 | contig 10191 bp, 15 predicted proteins | sample Fk160mmetaG_FD_108192 | JGI IMG/M metagenome (GOLD analysis project Ga0160422, IMG submission 108192) | Marine microbial communities from the Central Pacific Ocean - Fk160115 60m metaG | ecosystem: Environmental > Aquatic > Marine > Oceanic > Photic zone | place: The Central Pacific Ocean... | reverse complement strand
GACTTCGTCTTTGTGGAAGAAACCTCAACCGTGGAGGTGTGGCCGCGTTTGCGAGCGAGAGCCCCAATGCTGCTAAAAGCCAGGCTTAGAAAAATTATGATCTGAGGATTTGACCAGCTTAGCGACCAACTGCGTGGGCTGCAGAAGGTGATCGCACAGCAGCATGGAAATGCTCTCTTATGTGTGGCTACACGCCAACTTCTGCGTTATTAACTATAACCTAGATTGGCGTGTGCTTTTTTATTTTGAGGCTACGGTTTATTTTTGGAGTAGGCACACCACAGAAGAATACGAAGTTCAGAAATAGCTCTCGTAGGATCCTTGGTCATTGACTCGGCGCTCAGACTCCATCGGTGAGCCAAATCGCTCAGAACGATGCTGGAAGGTGCCCTCAGGAGTAAAGAGAGCTTCTCCACCTGAGAAGAAAATCGCCCCACCAAGCAATGCAATGAAGATGATCAGGATGGCCTTGCGTTCCTTTGGATCAAAGTTCTGTAACTTCAGCGCTCCTGTACTTGTGTGGAAGTTGGCCAGAAGGACTGCTCGGTATGTGTGAGTTGAACGGATAGTCCTAGATATCGAGCAAAGTGCTTGTGCAATTTCTCAGCGACATAGACCGATCGGTGCTGGCCCCCTGTGCATCCACAACTCACCATTAGTCGCTCAAAGTCCTGAGTGATGTATCTCTTTACACTCAGTTCCAAGGTTCCTTTCACATGATTGAGGAACATTGCGGTTTCTTCCTTTGCTTCCAACCATTCTTGAACCGAAGTGTCCAGGCCTGTCAATACCTGGTATTCCTCAAATTTTCCTGGATTCGGAAGGCAGCGACAGTCGAACACAAAGCCTCCTCCATGACCACTGTCATCACGGGGAATTCCAGATCGTCGAAATCCGAACGAATAAAGATCAAGGAGCATTGGCCTGTAGTTAACTGGTGAAGTTCATGCTCAGGTTATCTGTCTCAAGAATCTTGCCATGAATATTTTCAGTATTCAGTACGATCGTTCGGAAGTCAAATCAGACTACCTGACTTGTTCACATTGAGCTTGGGAAGCAAGTATTTGAGAAAATCCTTTTCACTTTTTTGGTCTCTCCAATTTCTAATGCCTTTAAGCCTGCAGTTTCAGCTTTCCCCTGAAATAAAGGGATAAGTCTTTGTTTACTGGCCTACTTCTGCTTCACCTACGGTGATGCTGTAATCAAAGTGTTGAGTCCTCATTATCCCGGTCTGCAGATCTTCTTCTTGAACATGGTGGCTTCTGCACTCATCGGCTTCGTCGTGGTGCTGCTGACGGGCAATGTGAAAAATCTTCGCATTCATCGGCCTTGGTTGCACCTGACAAGAGGTCTGCTACTCCTGATGATGCAGTTTTCGGCACCCTACACTTTTACACATGTGCCCTTGGGGAGTACCTATACACTGGCCCTTTCGGCACCCTTGATCACAGTGATCCCCCTCTCATTTCTGGTTGAAGGAAAACATCCAATCCCAACTCTGGGCTTGTGTGGGGACAGACTTTGTTGAGGTTGTGATTTGCCTGCAGCCAGGCAGCGCCGAGTGGCATCCAGGACTGCTGACAGCCTTACTGATTGACATTGGGCATTCAATATTGAACCTGCTAGTTAGACAATATGGTCAGCAGGAAAGTCCTCACGCCTTAATGTTGACGAGCATTCTAACAGTCGCTGTCGCCAGTTGCTGGATTCCCTTCACAGACTTCTGGCAACCTTTACAGTGGGACTTGTCAGGTTGGTATTTGCTGTTTGGGCTGTTGGGAGCGATTGCTGGCATTGCAATCACTTGGGCGTATCAATTGACCCATGCTTCCTTACTTGGTGCTTTCCAGTATGGCCAATTGCTTTGGGGGGGTTGCTAGAATATTTCTTTTGGCAAGAAGTATCTTCTGCTTTAGTTTTGGTTGGCACTGTCTTGATCGTTGGCAGCGGCTTAGTCATTCTACGTCTTCGACGGCCTCAGCCTGTGACCAGTTCGCCCTTGGCCTCAACGCTTCTGTCTCAGGAAAATTCATGAAATTCTTTGTTGATACTGCTGATGATCAGAAATCCGAAAGCTGAATGAACTTGGCATCGTGGATGGTGTACTACCAATCCCACTTTGATTGCCAAGTCAGGACGCCCCATTCGTGAAGTTCTTGCTGAAATCTGTGACTTGGTAGATGGGCCTGTCTCTGGGGAGACGGTCTCAACAAATGTGGAGGGGATGGTTCGTGAGGGGCACTGGCTCAGAGAGATTGCTGATAATTTGACCGTGAAAGTACCCCTAACGGTGGATGGCATCAAAGCCACTAAGATCTTGAGCGATGAAGGGATTCCAGTCAATGTGGCCCTCTGTTTCGGTTCGGGACAGGCCTTGCTCGCAGCAAAAGCGGGCGCCACCTTCATCAGTCCGTTTGTCAGACGATCGGACGATATTGGACTGGAAGGAATGAATTTGATTCAGGACATTCGCTTAATCTATGACAACTACGGTTTTGATACAGACATTTTGACGGCTTCAGCGCGACACGTTCCTCATTTGCTGGAGGCAGCTCGCTTGGGTTCCGATGTGATCACTGCACCACCGAAAGTGTTCTGACAACTTTTTGAACATCCGATGACGAATAAGGGCTTGGCAGCGTTTTTGGCAGATTTGGAGAAAACAGGGCAGAGGTTGGGTTGATCCGCTTAGATCGGATTGGAGTTAACTTAACTTTGACAACAAATTACAAGAATCCCAAAAGATTTTCTTGAATATATCGCTTGCGCCTTCATAGAATAGTCGTCAAAAGAAAGGGCTAAAATTGCTGGAAAGCTGAAACACACATTTTCTTTCTAGTGGTCTCGGGGCTGCAAATGGATTTGATTACGCCATCTCAAAAACCAATTTAGCTTTTATTTCCAATGATTTGGACAAACATAGCCTGGCTAGCTTTGGGATGGTCGCTGATCCTCCTAGGAATCATGATTGTGCCCCTGCCGTTGCCCTTGGGGCTGGTCTCTTTTACCGCTGGCTTGGCCATCATCCTTCCCAGAAATAAAACAGCACGGCGTATTTTGAGTTGGGGGCGCCGCAAATGCCCCTGGGCTGTCGGTCCAGTGGTAAAAGTCTTGGAAAAGTTAGAAGAATCACGTTGGTTGGGTGGTCGCCGCAAATCTTCGTCTCCAATCAAAGAGATGCCAGAGTAAAACATATTTGCACTTTGGCATAAACTAACCTCTCCAGCCTCAGTCTGTTGTATTCAGTTGATTATCATACCGCAGTTCAGCCGGACTGGAACCTGCCGCACGTCACTTGTAAACCCTGCCTCGATTGTCAAAAAATTTAGTGAAACAACGTGTGGAATGGGATAGAGGTAATCGCAAACATCTTCTGGCACTACTAACTTCAGTGAAATCAGATTTTCCCCCGATAGGACGCTTGGGCTCAGACCTGTGAGTTCAAAATAGCCGACCTTTTCGTCCCCAAATCGCAGCAATAAATCAAAATTCAGTGTGGGACTGTTCTGCAGAGTAAGGTCATGTTGCACAGAATTCCCAGGTTCTAAGTTCAGATTACTTTGTGAAGATGCTAATTCTGAAGTGCTTGGAACCAGTGAGTCTATCCAGGTGGCTTTTTGGGCATTCAGTAAAATCGAGATTTGCTCGTTTAGAATGTCGGCTGTGTTTTTACTAGAGTCATTCTTTGCAGGAGTTTGGTCTGAAGCACAGCTCAAAATGAGAAAAGTTGAGCTAAAAACAATTAATCCGAGAAAACTATGGAGAGAATTCATCAATAGTTCCATGGTCCTAGAGATGTCAAATTCAACTCAATCTGTGGAAGTGCGGATTTGACAGCCATTGGTTGTGAGTGAACTGACATAATGTTGTATGCTGACTCCTGTCGACGAATGAACCAACGGGCCTGCTACATCGTGAAGATCAAAGTCTGGACTGAGTGCATAAAGAAAATCGACTAGGGTACGTTTGTCCCGGTTGCTCAAGCTGGTGGAGTTCAAATAGGGGTACATCACGTCTTTGCTGTCAAAACTATGGCTCCAGATACCCAACATGTGTCCAAATTCGTGTGTGGCAACTGCAGTTGTTGTTGTTTGATCCTGACCTTTAAGCATATAGATTTCTTTTTCCGTGGTTGCTTGCCCCAACACGTCAGGATTACCAGCTTTTGCCAGCATCTGTGAGGAGTTGAGCCAATAAACTTTCACATCAGGTGAACCTGTAAAAGAGACGTTGACACCAATTTCATTGAGTGTGTTAACCCAAGTGTTTACGCCCGTTTCAAACCAACTAAGTTCATTAGCACTTCCACCCAGTGGATAAGTGGCGTTTGTCGCATCTTTGTCGATCACAATCGAACTGTTTTTCCCCCAATGGAAGATATATCGGTTCGTGACCGGGTAGTAGTCCTTGGCAGCAGTGTAAGACTCTGAATCACCGCAGCCAAAGAGCAATAGTCCCGAACCTCCAACCAAAAGATTTCGGCGAGTCAAGGGGCACATTTAATTCCTAGAAGCGATAGGTGAGAGTTGTTAACAAAGCGAGCCCCCCCAGGTCAAAATTCTGTGTTTCCTGGATGCTCTTTGTATTGTGGCCTGGTCTGATATCACTCGAATCAATCTCATTTTGAGCGACGATGTAGCGAGCTCCCACAGACCACTGCAATCTGCTATTGAATACATGATAAAGTCCTTGCAAGAACCCTGTGGTTCCCAAGGTTTTAGAAGTTCTGGTGCCTAGTTGATCTTTGATGTTGTCGGTGGTTATGTATGAACTACGATATCCATAGAAAGTTCTGCTCAAGTTATTGACTCCACCGCCAACCGACCATTCCCAATTTCCATGATACGATGAGAGTAGCAGCAGAATGGTTTGCAAATCCAAAGTATTCTCCTGCTTCTCTCCATTCAATGTTTGATAACGTATTCTTCCACTCGTCGATGAGTACTCTAGGCCAATGCCTACGCCGGAAGTCCGTAAAAAAGTTATTCCAACTAAATAGCCCTCTAAGCGGATACCCTCTGCTCCATATCGATCCTTGAGATACTTACTGTATGCTTCGTTGGATCGAAGTTCTTGTGTGGAATATCCGTAACGCCAGAGGGAATCGCCCCACGCTTGATCGGTAGCTACAAGCAGAAGCGCAGAGGCAAGCAGCAGACAGACAAAATTATATTTCATGTTGTCAGAGTACGGTGGCATCCAGTTTTTCAAACTGTGCCAGATGTCTAAATGATGGTCAGCAAAGGTCTTGCAATAAATGTAGACATCAAGGCAAAAAAGCCGATTCTAAAGGGGCATGATTCTAGCATTTTTGCCGCAAATCTATTATTTCAAGAATGCAGAAACTAAATTTGATGAAACTTAAAGCAACCTACTTCTTACCAATTACAACAGTCTGTGGATTGCTGCTCTATGGCGGGTTCTGGATTGGTGATTCATGGTGGGAAAAGTTGGTGAATGCTGCTGGATCAGGAGTTCAGCCCGTTCAGGCAGCCGCTAATTTGGGTGAAGAAACCAAGATCGCTTACCGTATCCAAGTGCGCGATGCGGATCAACAGCCCTTGGAGCGAGCGTTTGTTTCCTTGCAGAGCTACCCAGAATACCAGTGGTTCACCAATCAACTCGGGGAAGTTACTCTGCGTGTTGAGCCAAATTCACACCACGTGACGATTGTGGCCAACGGATTTATTACCCAGACCTTTGCCCTCTCTATGGTAGATGGTCGTGATGAAGTGATCGTCAACTATCAGTTGAAACCCAACCCTTTGCTTGCGCAAAAAGGCCGCTAGCTATACTTAGGGATAGCCTGTAGGCAGATCAAATCTCCAGTTCCTCTGCTTTCCAACCAACAATCATGAGTCACCGCTGGAATCATCCAGCCTTCTTCGCGACGAATCATCCCATAACTTTCACCACCTACCAAGAACTGGCCGTACCCTTTTACACCCATCAATAATTGATAGTTTCCTTTACCTTCAAGTCGGATACGTTGCCCAGTGGGAACACAAAGTCGGAAGGCGTCAAAGTCCGGAAAGTCGACCACTCTTTCACAACGAACTCCATCCCTTTGCCAGATCAACTCAGGTTGTGGAGGTTGATATACTTCGGGTTTCATCCCAGCAAGAGCTTCTTCAGTATTCCAATGATCTTGGGTCAAGACCTTCTGGCCAAACATCACGATCATCCGCTCATAGTGGGGAGTCTGAAATTCAATGACTCTTACTCCATGTTGCAGAGAGTGCATTTGCCAGGTTGGGAAAGACACCACATCTCCAACACGCACTGGACATGACCCAACGTAGGCCTCCGCTGAAAGCCGTAGTTTGGTTTCTTCTTGCTGCAGATGTTCTGGTATGGTTGAGAGCAATTCCTGCATCTCTTCTGGACTAAGCGCTTGAGTCAATCCATAACCACGTTGGCTTCTTTCCTGATCTAAGTGTTCATCCAGCTTTCTACGCAAAGTTTCATAGTTTTGAATCGCTCTTTGGAAGTCTTTTCGATACGCAGACCACCAATCTTCGCCATGTTGTTGCTGATAAGTTTTGAGGAGTTCTGGATGCAGTCCGGCTCGCACTTGTCCAACGCCATCCGGCCAGGCTGTTTCATCAATCGACGTAACAATGTAGACTTCCCATTTTTCCTGATGTAATTCCAGATACAGATCCCCTAAGATAATTTCTGGGACTGGATTCAGGGTTTTCAACAAGATGAGTGGAGGTTCTTGGTGAGCTAGCAAAGACTCTGGAAAAAGATTTAGCGCGTACGGTAGCTCAGTTGACCCCTGTTCATCAATGACGCTGGCCACTCCTCTTTGCTCGACACCCGTGTACCAACCTTCATAGCCCCATGGCTTGGGGATCCTTAGTTCTTGGAGTTTCAATGGCAAATGAGGGCTCTGTAAGACAGCTTGATGAGCCATTGCAATAGTTTCTAACTGGGAGTTTCCAAGCAATTGTTGCTGAATTGCAATGGGGTCAACCGCTGTTTTCCATACACATCCTCTAATGTTGTCTTGCTGGATTTCTAGAAGCTCTTGGTAGGCGCATATTGGTCTTTCAGGTAACCATTCGGCAATTAGACTTCTAGTACGCAATACAAAGAGAGTCTCTGATTCCTGAATCTCCTGCTGTATCCAACGACCAAGAATCTCAGCTGTGATCTCTTTCTGCAGGGGGTGTTCATTGGGGATGTGCAGTAGCCAACTATTCGGCTCCAAGGGAAGGCTCGCGCTACGTAAGTCTGGCCATGCTTCACGAAAGGCAATCATATCCATGTAAATTTCCTAGTGTACGAAAGGATTGGTTTCCTGTATCTAGGTGGCTTCTTTGCCACATCTATTCCATGAGTTCATGCTGCTGCAGACACTACTAGGAGGATTTGTCCAGGGCTGTATCTACAGTCTAATTGCCCTGGGTTTTGTCCTGATTTATCGTGCAACTCGACAAATCAACTTCGCCCAGGGAGATCTGCTCATGCTGGGTGCTTACCTCGGCATGCAACTACAACTATGGGGAGTTTCTTGGGCCGTAGCGTTACTGCTCAGCCTGATACTACTATTTCTGTGTGGTTCACTGCTACAGGTAGGAATACTGTCTTCTTTGCCAAGAGAAAGCCGGATCTTAGTGATTCTACTGACGTTGGGATTGGGCTTTGTTTTACGCTCTCTTGCTACCATGATCTGGGGTCCTGCACCACTTTTCTTTCCGAGTCCTTATGAACAACAGTTGTTTACGTGGCAAGCGTTGGTGATCAGTGGCGCTCAGCTTGGCGTATTGATAGGCAGCATGATCGCCTGGTTAGCTATATGGTGGCTGCTCTATCGCAGCAGGATAGGATTAGGTTTGCGAGCTCTTGCACAAGATTACTGGATGGCACAGGCTTCTGGGGTGTCCTGCAAACGTATGGAAGCCTTGGTTTGGGGGCTGAGCGCAACCCTCGCAGCATTAGGAGGGGTACTGTTAGCTCCGCTTTCATTAGTTCATCCTGAATCGGGCTGGCTGAGTATTAAGGCCTTTGCAGCCGCTGTTTTGTTCGGTTTTGGGAATGTCACAGGTGCTGTCTTTGGGGGCTTACTGCTTGGAATCACAGAACAACTTTCTGCAGCTTGGTTCCCTGATATCTCAAGAGATTTAGTCAGTTACTTAATTTTACTGTTCTGGCTGTGGTTAAAAGGTGCTAGCAGAATCGGTTCAGCAGCAATTGTGTTCTCAGGAAAATCGTGATGCGATTGGGCTCTTTCATTGGCTTTGCGTGCCTTCTGACTATTCCATGGTGGGCGTCTTCCTTTTGGCTGTCCGAAGCTCAAACATGGCTGACCTATACGCTCGCTGGACTGAGCCTGAAGCTTCTATCCAAGGAGGTGGGTCTTATCAGCTTGGGCCATTCAGCTTGGCTGGCAATTGGTGCTTATGGTAGTGCGCTAACACTCCAAGTTGGTGGAGCATGGTGGCTTTCCCTATTGATTGGGGTGTCCCTTGGTGCAATGAGTGGCTGTTTAATGGGCTGGACTACGGATCGACTACAGGGCACTAGCCTGACGGTTTCGACACTGGTTGCTGCCTTGTTGATTCAAGAGTTGTTGCTACTCGCAGAGAATTGGACCGGTGGATACAGCGGTATCTCTGTCGACACGCCTAATTTTCTAGAGGGTAGTACAAACCAACATTGGGGTTACTGGATGAGTTTGCTGGCTCTATCAGGGGCTTGGCTCTGTTGGCAGCAACTGAAAGACAGTACAATAGGCCGTTGTTGGAGAGCTAGTAAGGATAGCTCACAGGCTATGTGCCTAGGAATTAATCCACAACGAGCCCGACAGCAAGCCTTGGTCTGGAGCGGAAGCATCGCTGCCCTCTCAGGAATTTTACTGGCTTGGCAGCTTCAGTATTTGTCTCCAGAAGCCTTCCCATTGACGCTCTCGCTCGAGATTTTGCTTATTGGTTTGTTGGGCCCCAGCAATCTATGGGGCTTACTCTGTGGAGCAGCTCTGGTCCGCTTTCTGCCTCAACTACTTGCGCTAGTTCGCATGAAACTACCCCCTTCTTGGCAAGACTTGCCCGGACTAGAGCCCCTAGTTTTTGGTCTGATCCTAATTTGCTGGATCTGGCAAAAACGCTGATAGTCTCCTTTAGTTCTTCAGCTGCTTGCGCATCCGCTTGAGTGTTTCTCGTGCAGACTCACGGTTTTGTCGATCCAACACCATTCCCTGCCAATTTAGCCACTCCCACATTGGACGTAACTCAGCATGACCAATTGGAATTCGGTGGTTGTTGACCTCTTGGACATAGCGTCTCACCAAAAGTGGAACAGGAACTTCATCCGCAAAGGCTTTGGCTCTTCGAACTGGCTGCCAAATTGGAGCATCCTTCTTTTCTTTTTTGGGAGGGGCTACCTTTGAGGGAGGAGTTTCGGCTGAAGTTGTTTCAACTCTAGGCGCTGTTGTTGGAATGGGCAAATTACTCTGTAAATCATCTGCAAACCTTCGGGGTTTAGTGCGTTGAACAGTTGGGCTGGCTGATGGCTGATTTATGACTGGATTAAGCGAAGCTTGAAGAGAAGAAGCCTGTCCAAGAAAGAGTTGAAGTAATTGATTTTTTTCAGTACTGGCCGTCTGAAGTTGGCGGCGTAGTTCTGTAATTTCTGATCGTAGACTGTCAATGTATTCTCTAGTCAAGGAATCTTGATCCATCCAACGGCTTGTTGTTGGTGGGTTGGAAAGAGAAGCCAGGTTTTCTTTCATGGTAGTCTCGGTGAACGGTGGAATCCGATGTCTGCTATCAAGGGAATCCGATGTTGTAGGATTCAATTCTGACGAGCCTGATCCTTGGTTCGTCAATGACTCAATGAATGCGTTGCCAGATCAGGCATCCAAGTGGCGGCAAATCCAGATGAGAACTGGCACCTTGCCCTTGCCAAAGAGCTTCTTCGGCAACAATGGTTTCCTGTTGATTGAATCCCGAGCCTCCATATTCGGGAGCGTCTGAATCAAGTAATTTGCGGTAGGTTCCAACCTCAGGAAATCCTACCCGGTAGTCAGTTCGAGGAACAGGAGTGAAGTTGTAAACAAATATTAACGGGGATTCAACACTCTTTGCGCTGCGCCGCAAGAATGAAAATACGCTGTGTTGGGTATCGCTAAGATCAATCCACTCGAAACCCTGCCAATCTTGATCATTGCTGTAAAGTGCCGGGTGT
>Ga0160422_10003170_pt1 | contig 10195 bp, 8 predicted proteins | sample Fk160mmetaG_FD_108192 | JGI IMG/M metagenome (GOLD analysis project Ga0160422, IMG submission 108192) | Marine microbial communities from the Central Pacific Ocean - Fk160115 60m metaG | ecosystem: Environmental > Aquatic > Marine > Oceanic > Photic zone | place: The Central Pacific Ocean... | reverse complement strand
TCCTGACAGATCAGTAGCTGTTGCGCCAAGTTCAGTATATGTATCTCCTAGCTCAACTGTAACAATATCTTCACCAATTAGAGTAACTTCTGGAGGTGTTGTATCAACAACATTGACTGTTCTGGTTGCGGTGCTGGTATTTCCTGCCGCATCTGTTGCTGAGTAAGTAATAGTATATGTTCCTAGAGTATTTGTATCGACAGTACCAGATGAGGATACTGTTTCGCCACCATCAGAGGTAGCTCCTGCATCAGTATATGTTCCACCAAGCTCAACAGTAGCAGGATTATCACCAAGAATTGTTATTACAGGAAAAACTGTATCTGGTGGTATGGCAGTATCTTCTGTGATGTTATCTGCTACAACTATACCGAGAGCAAGTAAGATAGCTTCAATTACTGATACCTCAAAGGCTCTCTCTTTAGCGGATCCTACAGGAATACCATTCTCATCAGTTTCTTCGTCACCTTCTTCAAAAGAAACTAAGAAATCTCTTCTTTCAATCAGCAAATCGGTGGTATACCCCTCTAGCCTTTGAGAAATTTCAGACATTCTTTCATCTGAAACCGATTCATTAGCATTCAACGCAGCTGTCGATAAACCAACAGTTAATAGTGATAGTGATAATAGTAATCTCATATATTGTCCTCTAAAAGATGATTATGCATAAAAGTAGATTTAAAAACAATATTTTTGTACATAATGTATGTAAAAAATACATATTATTAGTTTATTGGTCTAAATTTTACTAACAAATTATGCAGTGAATTTTTTCTATTTAGCTTAGCGCCAGGATCTTTCGTTAAAGGACTCCAAGAATAATTTATTAAGTTTCCGAATACAGGTATATTAAAATATATCCCTTTATCAAAGCTTCCCTCCCCAAACTGATTAGTTGATACATCTGTGAACGAAGCATAAATACCAAACTTTGTTCCATTTGAAAAAGACCTTGATAAATCTATCGTTATCCCTTCATCACCTGCAAGGTATTCACCATAGGAAATCTTAGCATCAAAAGGTATGAGTCTGTAGTTTCTATAATAAAAATTTAAATGGCCTGTAACATTTTTGTAATCAAGTGTCCCAAAGCGCATCTCGTAGTCTCTTTTTTGAACCTCAAATATCTCAAAACCTACTGCATAGTTATGTTTCTGAGGAAAATAAAGATACTCAAATCCTATACCATTAAACATTTCTTCTAAAATTCCTGCTGTCATCATAATGTGATGATTTTCTTTTGGAGATAAATGATAATCAAATTGAGCTCTGCCAATAAATGCTCCTTTATCATAATTTTTTAGATACTCTTTGATATCAGATCTCACTTGAGCTGGATAAGTATTTTTTGGTGGATATTGAAGATCATCAAAATTATCAGCTAAAGAATATTTGATATTGGAGGAAAAAAATAAATTATCTAAAAAACTATATTCAATAATATTTTCAACCATTAATGCACCCTTAAAAAATTCCTCTCTTGAAGCCAAGAAGGGTCTCAATGACAACCTGGTATTACTCTTGAACTTCTTTTTTGCTTGCCTTTGATAGATTAATTTTGAATTTCTTTCAAAACTTTCATCATACTCAGTTCGTGCTTTTAGATCTGCAATTCTTAGATCTGTTTTAACTGGCTTTATAAGACCTGCATCATAGGAAGCTCTTCTTATAATTTCATCAATTATATCTAAATTAGGATGAACAAATTGACTCATTTGGATACCAATTTGCTCAGTATTTTCAACAATTTTATTCACACCAATCCCATTTTCATTTAGATTTCTTATAAGTTTTACATATTTGCTATCGCTTTCATTGTGATTAGGTTCCTTATATCTATGATTAGGCCTAGTTTGTTTTGAGTTACTTTTATATGAAATCCTAATTGAAGTAGAATTTCCTCTTTCGGTTGAGATGCCAAAAGTAAGGTTTTTAGTTGGGCTAAAATCTATTCCAAAAGAAAAATCTTGATCAGCTGACTCATATCCTACCAATCCAGGAGTCAAAGTAGTATCGTATTCAAACTTTAATATATATTTCTCATTGATAGCATGTGTAATCCCAAAAAAAGGTGAACTTCTTTCACCTGAAAAATATCTTGAGGGTTGAAACTGTCCTCCTTCACCTTCAGTATTTTCTGATCGATCATAAAAACTTTTATCGATGCTCCCCAAGGGATTACGAAAACTTTCACTGGAGCCATTTAATTGTCCCCATCCTAGACCGAAATGAAAATCTGTTTTATTTATGCCATAACTTCCGACAATATATTCAGAACTATATAAACCTGTTCCAGCAATATCGTTAATACCAATAGCTATGGCTGGCCAAATACCTTCATCTTTTATTCTAATTTTAAAGTTAAATCCTTTGTCTTTATAATCTTGATTACAAATAGGCTCAGACTCATCACCACAATAAGGTCTATTTTGAATATTTGTATAAAAGAAAGAGGCTTCAAGCCAATCAAATGGATAAGAGCTCATTGTAATTTTTTGGTCAGGATTACCATCATAAATAGTGAAGCCAAATGAAGACTCATCATAAAATCTAGCAGTTGGCATGTTTATTAATCCTATTGCTCCATGATTATTTAAAGTATTGAATGTCAGACTATCGGTATGGGAGATTTGAATAAAAAAACCTGAAAGTAATAAGATAGAGAAATATTTTCTCATCCTTTGTTCTAATTAGATAGGCTATCTATTGCGGCAGAAGCAAAAGCAAGATCAGATATAATTTGTGTAATTGGCGCTAGAGAGTTTCTTATTAAAGAGTCACCTGTGTTAATTTTCCTTGGAACAACTATAGTGTCACCTGATTCGAGACCAGAATTTCCTACAAAAACACTTCTACCAGTTTTTTCAACCATACCATTAGCCTTTATGACATAAACCCTTTTTTTATCTGCACTCGATTGATATCCCCCTGCTCTGGATATTGCAGAATCAATACTCATTCTCTCAGCGTATTCAAAAGCAATTGGGTTTAACACTTCGCCGATTACATTTATAACATTTGTTATTTTAGGAATTATTATCTGATCACCATCGAATAAGACTGTCTCGCTTGCGGATGGAGAAAGAGGAGAAAAGTTTCCTGCAACTCTGCCAAGATTTTGTGGTTCTATAGATTGTACCAAGCTTGACAATAATGAAATGTCACCAACATCTTCCCCTTGCTGCACTGCCATCATTAATGACTTATTCAAATTAGCCTCAGCATCGTTAATAGCTTTAAGTTGCCTTTCTCTTACATTTTCTCTTGTTAAAATAACGCCATCAAGAAAAGCTTCTTTTTTAAAGTCACCAACTAATCTGTATAAATCTTCAAGTGTGCTATCTGATTTTAGAGTATATTGTCCGGGGTAGTTGACAGCTCCTGAGATTGAAACATTTATTAAGTCGTTTATTGGAGCTCTAAATGAAACATTATTATATTTTTTTGCAACAAAATTCATTTTTCTATAGTCATTATTAATAATTACACTATCTAGGGGACTAATGTAAGTTGCTTCATTGTTAATATCGCTCATATCAATACCTAACAAATCAACAAATGATTTAACTGTATATTCTCCAATTACCGGTAGCTCAAAAAATTCATCTTTGTAATTTATTCTAAGAGAATATTCACTTATTAATGCACTAGCCAAGTCACTAACTTCGTCAAAATTTCTTTCATCAATTTTTGCAAAATATATTTTTGCATTAGGAAGTAGTTTAATAGATTGATATGTGCTTTTATCATTTAAACTAAATAGAACTGTTGATTTGACTAAATTATCATCATCAAATTGTTCCAAGACTGCCAACCAGGGATAAACTTCAACGAATGTTAAATCTTCTATTAAGTCACTTAAATTATTATATTTTTCTAGATCATAAAAACCGGGTTCCTCAACAGCACCTGATACATTGATGGCAAAATATTCCTTACTTACGTAGCTAAAAATATCCACAGAAAAGGCATTTCTAAGATTGTTATCTAATCTAGCCTTAGTCTTTGTAACTATCGATGCTTTATCAAAATCAAGATAGGAAATAGAAATATTTGATTTATTTGCAGTTTGTGTAAAGCCAAGAGCAAAATCAATAAGATCCTTAACTTTCTCACCTTCAAGAATCTCATAAATTGCTGGACGATTAACTGAGCCCTTAATCTCTACAAATTGGGAAGCTGCATTAATAAGAATAGTGTCTCCTGCTTCAATTGTTAAGTCATTTGATCTGTCACCTCTTATTAGCAAATCGTAGAGATCAAATGAAAAAACCGTTCCATTATTCCTAATTAACTTAATATCCCTCAATGATCCAATTTCTAATATTCCTCCCGAATATGCTAAAGCACCAGTTATTGTACTAAATGGGTTAACTAAGTAAGTTCCTGGAGTGTTTACTGCGCCAACGATAGTTACTTTCTTTGCACTAAGATTCTTTAGGGAAATATCTATATTTACACCAATATATGATTGATTAATCATATTTGTTAACTTATCTTTTGCTTCTTGAAAAGTTAAACCTACCAAATACACTGAGCCAAGCTCTGGAAATAAAATAGTTCCATCAAGATTGACCTCTAAATCAAATCTTTGCTTTCTCGACCCTGTCAAAATTACCTCGAACTGGTCTCTTAAAGAAATTTTATAGTCGTTAGGAAAGGGAAGATCGCCAACTGCAGATAATGATGTAGGCATTTTTGAAAAGAAATCATATCCATACTTGAGTAAGTCGGGCTCTTCAGGCAATTCATCAATTTCCTCAATTTCCTCAATATCTTCGTCTACAAGAGATTCCTCTGTTTCAACTTCAACAGATACTTCATTATTTGATTCTGTAGTTGCTGTTCCTTGCATATATTCCTCAACTACTTCTAACTGCTCCGCACTTAACTCAGATAATAAGTCAGGATCAAAAGACTGAGCTAAAGAAAAAAGTGAAAAAAAAGATAAGCTGTAAATTAAGTAGTTTTTGAAAGAACTCATATCAAATTTCCAATAGACTAAATATTTTACATTTTTTTTCATGAGAATAGTTACGTAAAGCTATTTAAATTCTAATCCAGGTATAGAGACTCCCTTCAAATCAATGATTGGTTTTAAGATCTTATCTATACTCTTTTGGATATCATCATCAGAAAGTGTTTTTGCAGGCGATTGAAAAACCAGTCTTATACCTACTTTGATTTCGCCAAGCTTTTCATTTTCATAATAATCGAAGATAAAGAAATCCTTAAGGTTGTCATCTTTAAAATCTTTAATATGCGAGATGAAGCTATTATATTCAACAAGATTATTTATAGAAAAAGAAAAGTCTCTAGTACTCGAGGGAAATTCTGATACTGGATCATATTTAACAAAATTTATTTCGCCCTCCCTTAATTTGATATTTTTAAAAAACTCACTAGGAATGTCTTCTACTAAAATCTCAGTATAGAAAATCTTTTCTTTCCTTTTAGTTTTGAGATTCTCCCTGGGTATCTCTTCGATATTAAAAACAGAAATATTATTTTTAAGGTTCAATATTTCATTTAGATAATTGCTATTAAGTTTTTTTGAAAAATCTTCATGATTATGCCCTAACCTACCACTTATAATAATGCCAAGTTTTTTTTCTTGAAGAATATTTTTTTCATTTAAATAAATATCACTTATCTCAAAAAGCTTTATTGAATCTCTTTGTCTTCTTTCATTAAATAGCAAGTTTTCTATCAAAGAATCCTTAAGAGAGACTCTTAAATTCTTTCTGTTGGAATCCAGTGGATTGTCAATAAGAATTGATTTTTTATCTTCTTTTTCTGTAAATGGAAAATTAATAACTTCTGAAAAACCATTCTCCACAAAAAAATCCTCAATCATGTGAATCCTATATTGTTCTTTTTCTAAATTATGAGAAAGTTTTATGGGAATGCTTTTGATATTGTCATACCCTACAATCCTAGCAATTTCCTCCGACAGATCATTTTGGGAGTTAATATCATGTCTAAATGAGGGAATCTTTATTTTATCTTTAATTTCAAAACCAAGTCCCGCAAGATAATTAACATACTCATCTGTTGTAAGTTTAGTGCCTAAGATTTTATTTATTCTTTCTGTTTCAATTGGAAGATATCTTTCTTTGATTTTATTTCCAACAAATGAATTCATCCTTAAACTCTTTATGGAGGCATGATCTTGCACAATGCTTACAAACCTTCTCAGAACTATCTCTTGCGATGCAATGTCTACCCCTCTTTCAAACTTGTGAGCAGCATCAGATTTCAAGTTATACTTAACCGCCTTTCCAATAATATCCTCTGGATTAAAGTAAGCACATTCAACCAAAACTTTTCTTGTATTGGTTGAGCAAGCAGTTGACTCTCCGCCCATTACACCAGCAAGACTAACTATTTCATCATCAATTGCAAAAACGCAATTTTTGCCTTCAAGCTTTATTTCATTACCCAGAAGAGTCTTAAAGTTCTCGCCACAAGACCGATTATTAAAAGTCAAATCATTAGTTATAGATTCTCTATCAAAGCAATGTGTTGGTTGCCCTCTTTCATATGAAATATAATTAGAGATATCAGTAAAAAAGTTGGTTTTGTTATTACCTAGTTTTGAAAAATAGTTTTCAAGATATGCTTTATAAGGTGATATATTTTCATCAATTTCAATTTCTAAAAAGGAAATCTTTGGACACGACTTAAATGCAAGATTTTTGAAATCAAACTCTAATATCTCTATATCTGCATCATAAATTTCGTATGGATCATCACTTTGATAAAAGTTATTTAAGTCTCTAGTTAAGCCTATAAGTGATAAGCAATCTCCTCTATTAGGTGTAATTTCAATATCAAATATATCACCATCAATTTCATGCTCATGACCTAACTGAAAAAGTTTTTTTGAGAGAGATTCTTTAGACGGTTTTTCCTTTAATAAATTCAAGAGGTCTTGATATATAAATTTCATTTAAATTGATCCAAAAAATCTAAATTAGATTTATAAAATTCCCTAATATCATTAACTCCATATTTGAGCATTGCAATTCTCTCGATACCCAAGCCTAACGCGAGTCCGCTATATTTTTTTGAGTCAATATTGCAATTATTTAATACGATCGGATTTACAATCCCGCAGCCTAAAATTTCTAACCACTTTCCATTCTCAGATAAAATATCTACTTCAGCTGATGGCTCAGTAAATGGGAAATATGATGGACGAAATCTTATCTCAACTTGTTCGCCAAAAATACTAAATAAAATCTTATTTATAAGATCTTTTAGATTAGCAAAATTTACTCCTTGATCAACATAAATGCCCTCTACTTGATGAAACATTGGTAAGTGAGTTGCGTCATCATCTTTTCTGTATACCTTTCCTGCCGAACTGAATGCAAAAGGAGGATTTGATTCAAGCATACTCCTAATTTGAACAGGTGAAGTATGAGTCCTGAGCACTCTTCTTTTATTTTCTACATAAAAAGTATCATGCATTTGTCTTGCTGGATGAGACTTTTTAATATTGAGCATATCAAAGTTGAACTCTTCACTCTCAATCTCAGGACCTTGGATTTCTTGAAATCCATTTTTAGATAATAGGTTTAGAAGAAAATCTTTAGTTTGATTAATAGGATGGCGAGTACCTATTTTCTTTTTTATAACAGGTGGCTCTATTTTGTCCCTACTAGACATTGAGCTTCTATTTTATAGCAGTTTTTGCTATTTTCTCAAAAGTTGAGATATCTTTAATGGCAAGATCAGACAATATTTTTCTATTAATAATAATATTATTTTTTGATAGCCCATTTAAAAGTTTGGAATATGAAATACCTAATTCCCTTGCAGCAGAATTAATCCTTGAAATCCATAATGACCTGAATGATCTTTTTTTATTCTTTCTGTCTCTAAATGCATACTGCATTGACTTAATATTCGATTGTTTTGCTGTCTTGTATAGTCTACTTCTTGCACCATAATGACCCTTTGTAGAGGCTAGAATCTTTTTATGCTTTGCCTTTGCAGTTTTAGCTTTTGTTACTCTTGGCATATTATTTATTAATTAATCTTGAAGCCATTTTTAACACTACGCCTTCTAGTTTATTTAATCCTCTATTATGTCTTTTTCTTTTTGTAGATTGCTTTGATAATATGTGATTTCTATTAGCCCCACGGCTTTTTACAGATTTAGCAGTCCTCTTAAAGCGTTTTGAGGCTCCAGAATGTGTTTTCAACTTATATCCCATATCACAAATTAATAAATTAGTTATTCTTCTTCAAAGGTGACAGAACCATCAACAGTTGCCTGCCTTCAAGAGAAGCTTCTTGATCTACCTGAGCAATATCAGCCAATTCTTCCTTAAGTTTATTAAGTAGCTCAAGTCCAAGATCACTATTAAGAATCTCTCTTCCTCTAAATCGGACGCTTATTTTAGTCTTATCTCCACCAAGAATAAAGCTTTTTATTTTTTTTAATTTAATGTTGTAATCCCCTACGTCTGTGGATGGTCTAAATTTTATTTCTTTTGTATTATTTCTTTTAACTTTTGTTTTAGAAGATGAAATATTCTTTTTCTTATCAAAGAGATGTTTTCCATAATCTAAAAGTTTACAAACCACGGGATTAGAGTCAGAAGGAGAAACCTGAACCAAATCCAATGATTCATCTCTTGCAGACTCGAGCGCTTCAGTCAAGGAAACAAGTCCCACTTTGTCTCCATTTGCTCCTATTAGCATGACCTGTTCAGCTTTTATTTTTTCATTTATAGGAGTGCTTTTCTTTGAAGGCGCCATAAAAAATGCCTAGGAGGCTGTAACAGACAAGATATATATCATTAAAATTTTAACAAAGGGTTTGTATTAGAGCAGTATTTTTTGACTTTCATTTTTAGTGTTGGATTTTATACTAAAAATTAGATTTGGCAATATTTATGGCTGAACAAATGAATACTCCCAATCCCCATCTTTCTTTTTAAAAACCTCTCTCTTGTTTAGTCTTGATTCGTGCCCTTCCCAGAATTCAAAATAAAAAGGTGTGAATGTATAGCCTCCCCAAAATTCTGGACATTTTTTTAAATCATCATTTTTTATAGAATTATTAAAGTTTTCTATAACTTGGCTATAAGAGTCTATTGGCTTTGATTGATAAGACGAAATTGCTAAAGCATTCTTTTTTTCTGATCTATTTAAAAAATATTCTTGGTTATATTCTTTTGAAGTTTTTTTTATTTTCGCTTTCATCCTAATCTGAACATTGATTGAAGACCAATATATCAAGGCAGCTATTTGATTGTGAGAAATAAAGGAAGCTGCTTTTGGTGAGTTATAGTTGCTAAAAAAAATAAATTCATCATTATTAACAAATTTAAGGTTTACATATCTAGAATCAACCTCATTTGTTTTACTCATATAGGAAGAAATTGAAATAGCTTCAATGGCTTTTTGGTCTGCTTTTAAGGCTTGATCATACTTAGCCTTAAGAACCATGTATGGTTTTTCTTTACTTAAATTATTAAATTGAATCATCGCACTAAATATAAATTATATATCTATTATTTGGAATCAATAATCTAAAATAAAACCTTGAAACGAAAAAAGCTGCATTTTGCAGCTTTTTTAAATGTATTTAAAAGTTAATCAATAAAATTAAGTACTTGCTTAAGGTCTTTTGGTGGATCTGGTAAATCCTTAAAAACTCTCCATGCTATTTTTGTTCTTGGAAAAAGAACTACCCAAACCGTAGCAAAAATTGCTACAAAATAAACATATAAGCTCTTATTTGAGACAAACCACTCTTCAAGAGCTCCCTTATACGGGGCAATAACATTTGCATAGAAATCAACGGAAGCAGTTGCTCCATTCATTATCTCCTCCTCACCACGAAATATAATAGATCCTACTCCTGAGAGACCTGGTCGAACTTGTGTTATAAGGCTTTGAGTGCTCTCTGAGTAAGCTCTGAATGCTTGGACAGTTAGTGGTCTTGGCCCGATTATACTCATATTACCAAAGAAAACATTTAGCAACTGTGGCAACTCGTTTATCTTAGTTTTACGCAAAAATTTTCCTATCGGCAGCACCCTAGGATCGTCTTTCATTGTGACAGTACCAGTTCCAATATTTGGACTTTCTTTTAACATCGTTGCAAACTTAAACAACTTAAATTTTTTACGATTTTGGCCGACTCGTTCTTGTAAAAAAAATATCTCACCTTCAC
>Ga0160422_10003167_pt1 | contig 10200 bp, 8 predicted proteins | sample Fk160mmetaG_FD_108192 | JGI IMG/M metagenome (GOLD analysis project Ga0160422, IMG submission 108192) | Marine microbial communities from the Central Pacific Ocean - Fk160115 60m metaG | ecosystem: Environmental > Aquatic > Marine > Oceanic > Photic zone | place: The Central Pacific Ocean... | reverse complement strand
ATTCCTTTATTAGCCTTTTTTGTATTACCAATTGCAGTTTATCCTGGCGTACCTAAGTAAAAAGATACATGGAGAGTTGTTGATGAATATTTCCAAGTTAATGTTCAAGATGCAGAGATAAAAAATGGGAAAATATATATATAGGCATGGCTAGGACTCAGGGTCCTAATTAATTCACAGCAAATTTGTATGTGAAGACGTGGAATGGAAAAGTTAAAGTGGATTGCGAAAAGTTGCAATATACAATCTCAGCATAATTACCAGGAGCCTTATTATCCAAAAGCTCAACTTACAAAATAACTAAAACCAGTCTTGTTATAACTTGTCTGATAATTTTTGCTTTTTGACTGCTGCAGAGGGTTTTACTCCAAACGAGAATTCACCAAAATGTGTAAATGAGGTTGTTAAACAGATTAAAAGTAAACCTATTAAAAAAATTGTTAAGAAAGGATCCATACAAATTAATTGCGATTCTCCTGTTTGGAAGAAAAGCCTAGATGTAATCAAAAAATCGCTTATAAGATTTTAATATCCAATAACCTATCGCAAATAATACATTTTCAGCGAATCACTACTTATGACAAAATTTATGTGGTTAATTAAGCCTTTGTACAGAGACCCATTCTCTTAATTTGTTAGAAAATATTTCTTTTCCATTTACAATTGGTTTGCAGAAAGGAGGTTGTTTATCGGTTAAACCAAGAAGATCAGCTGTTACTCTTACTTGACCATCGCATTCATTACCTGCACCAATCCCTATGACTGGTATCTTGAGTATTTCTTTTATGCTTTTCGCTAATAATTCTGGAATATGTTCTAAAACTAATGAAAAACAACCTATCTCTTCTAACTTAAGAGAATTCTTCCTTATTTTTTCTTGACTTAGTAAATCATCACCTTGTTTTTTTAATCCTTGGTTAAGAAAACTTTGAGGTGTTAGCCCTAAATGTCCCATGACGGGTATTCCCATTCGTATTAATCTAGAAATCACTTTTTGTGTTTCAGGCTCTGCTCCCTCAATCTTTACTGCTTTAGCTTGTGTTTCTTTTATTATTTGACCAGCATATTCAACTGCCTTTTCTTCTCCACATTGATAACTCAAAAAAGGCATATCACAAACAATCAAGGGTTCTTCTTCTATACCAACTTGGAATCCTCTGCAAACAGCATTAGTGTGGTTAATCATGTTTTCTAAAGTAACAGGTAAAGTTGTTTTATATCCGAGTGAAACCATTGCAAGAGAATCTCCTATTAAGACAACATCTGCACCAGATTCTTGAACCAAGGATCCAGAAATAGAATCCCAAGCTGTAAGAATAACAATTTTTTTGGAATCTTTTTTATATTTAATGAGCTCAGAAGGTAACATAATAATATTTAACTTTTATTTGAAAAGTTGCTATCATACATATTGACTCGGCCTTTCGCGGTTTTAACGCCTAAACATGGTCAGGACTGGAAAGTAGCAGCCATACGGGATGCTTAATACAGGCGAGACATCCGGGTCACAATATTTGGTGAATTAATTTTCTTCTCTTTTATTTTGCCTTAATCTTAGAAATTCTGGTATATTCGCACCTGTCTCTTTATTTTCAGAAATATTATAAAGTGATTGACCTGTTAATCTACTTTTTAAACTTTGTGGTCTATTTATTTCTTTGGCATCAAATCCTGTAGCAATAACTGTTACTTGTATTTCTCCCTCCATTGATTCATCAATTACAGCACCAACTATAATATTTGCCTCTTGGTCAACAACCTCAAAAATCTCTTCTGAAGCTGTAGTCATGTCTTCTAAGGTCATATCTCTTCCTCCCGTAATGTTGATTACGCAACCTTTAGCACCATTTATTCTCGCTGCTTCTAAGAGGGGACTACTCATTGCAGATTGTGCAGCTTCTAGAGCTCTTGATCTTCCTGATCCTATTCCTATGCCTAGTAAAGCTGTTCCTGCTTCCGTCATAACGGATCTTATATCAGCAAAATCAACATTTACCAACCCTGGACAGGTGATGATATCACTTATTCCTTTTACACCCATTCTCAAGACATCATCGGCATTTCGAAACGCTTCTTGAAGAGGAGCTCCTGAAATTACATCTTTGAGGCGATCATTTGGAATTACTATAAGAGTATCAACATTCTCAGCTAATCTGGATATTCCCTCTTCCGCCTGGCGCATCCTTCTTTTGCCTTCAAAAGAAAAAGGTTTGGTGACTATACCAACAGTTAATGCTCCACACTGCTTAGCAACTTCTGCCACCACAGGAGCAGCTCCAGTACCTGTTCCACCTCCCATACCCGCCGCGATAAATACAAGATCAGACCCCTCTAATGCCTGCTGTAATTCCTCTCTAGATTCTTCAGCTGCTTTTTGCCCTATACTTGGATTCCCTCCGGCCCCTAATCCTCTGGTTAAGTTTTGGCCTAATTGTACTCGTTGATTTGCAGATGACTGTAGAAGAGCTTGTGCATCAGTATTCAAGACTCTAAATGAAACTCCTGCGAGATCACTATCAATCATTCTATTTACAGCATTACTTCCACCACCTCCGACACCAATAACTTCAATTTTGGCATTTTGGCTTGGAAGAATTTCACCTGATTGGTTAATGTTTGGGTTGTTTCCGAAGCTCATCGCTAATTTAAATCAAAATTTTATTCCTTGGTGCATTATGAACTCACTCAGCTCATCTGTAGGGATTTGTTGATGAAAGTCCTTAAATAAATTTTTCAGTAATAAGTGGTTTAAAATTAAGAACCCCTATGATCATTGAATTTACTAGAAAATTTATTGTAAAATATGTTCTCAAATATTAGGGTTTGAACACTTTTATCTTAGGGCTATTAATATCTGTGAGATCTAAAATTTCTATTTTTTTCAAGATTTCTTTCTTATCAATTTGATTTTTAATATCAAATATCTGATTTAATTGAGCATCAATATTGGAATGATTAAACCCCAGTAATATTTTTTTTAATTTTTTATCTTCTACAGAGAGGAACCCCTTTTGATTTATTTCGATAGTCTCAAGTCCTTTTTTATTCTCATATGCTTTTAAAATTTTTGAAATTATTCCTACGTATTTTTTATCCCAGCCAAAAACTTTTATTGTAAAAATTAATTTCTCATCAAATTTGGTAAATTGTTTAGGAATAAAAATACCTTCTCGGTCGATAAAACCTTTGATAATTTTATTTCCATATTTTTTTTCAGCATAAGCGATAGGCTCTCTAGATTGGATCAAGATTTTTATTCCAAATGGAAATAATTGTCTATTAATTGAGATGTTTCTTAAAGAAAGATTTTTTTTTAATTCTTTCTCAATGAGTTTTGTTTTTATAAGAATTAATCTAGAAGAGACTTTTAATGATGAATTATCTAATATGTCTTGCTTAGTAATATTTTTATTACCAAAGATTTTAATGTCATTGATAGAGATATCTTGAAAGGATCTAAGAATTAATAATTTCGTCAAAAAGAAAATAATTATTATTAAAGAATATTTCTTATGAGTAATGATTTTTTTTTCTATCACAAATCGCAACGAGACTTTTGCATTAGTTGATCCATCCATTCTCTAGCTTTTTCAGCATCAGAGAATGGAACATCCATCTCTTTACCGCTACCCACAAGTCTTAATCTACATTTACCTTGTGATTCATTTGTTAAAGGTGCTTCACCGGAAGTTAGAGCCATTAATTCAATTAATTCGAGTTTCTTGATGGTAAAAGTATCTTTTTCTTTAAATTCACCAGCTTCAAAAGCACTCCAATACAGTATTCCATTCTTCAAGGAAGCTGCTCCTGAACTATCTAACTTACATAGTTCAGACCCTGAGGCCCAATCTCTAAATAAATTTTGTCTTCTCCTTTCTAACCATCCTAATGCAGTAAGAAGTATGAAAATAAAGAGCAATGGCAACCAAAGTAGTCCATGTAACATTGAAGGAAATTAAATCTCAAAAGCAATTTCTATTAGTCTAGCGACAAGTTGATCAATTTCTAAACCAGAGGCTTTCCATAGTAACGGAAACATACTTGTATTTGTAAATCCTGGGATCGTATTAATTTCATTAAGGAAGACTTTATTAGTTTTTTTCTCCAAAAAAAAATCAACCCTTGCATATTGATCAATGTTTAATATTTGACAACTTTGTAATGTTAATTCTTGAATCTTCTTCTTAAGATTTAAATTTATATTAGCTGGAATAATGATTTTATTTTTATTTGTATATTTTGATTCATAATCATACCAATCTGAGAAGTAATTAACTTCTCCAACTTCAGAAACCTTAAGTTCAGATTTTCCAATTACACTACACTCTAATTCTCTAACTTCTAATCCTTCTTCAGCAATTATTCTTTTGTCAATCTTTAATGCTTTTTTTAATGCAGGAATAAGTTCTGATTTTGAGGATACTTTAGAAATTCCCATTGAGGATCCAGAATTTGATGGTTTTATAAATATTGGGAATTTTAATTGTTTCAATATTTCCGTAATAATTCTTTTTAAATTATTTTGATTACTTAAATCATAATTTTGAATAGGAAAATATTTTACCTGTGGAATATTAAAATATGAAAATATTAGTTTCATAGTTATTTTGTCCATTCCAAGTACTGAACCCAACAACCCCGATGAAACATAAGATTTTTGAGTTAATTTTAATAAACCTTGAATTGTTCCATCTTCTCCGTTGAAACCATGTATCACTGGGAACCAAATATCAATATCATCACAATCAATATTCTTTAAAAAATTTACATTGGAAGAATACTTCTCAGAATTAAGTTCCCGTATATTCTTTTCATTCTTCAATAAAGATAAAGAAATAGGATCTGAAAACCAAAATCCATGTTTATTAACATAAAAGATCTTTGTAGAAAACTTTTGAATATTTAATTTGGAATTTAATGCATCAAAAATAGTTTTCGCTGATTTAATGGATACATCATGTTCATTAGATTGGCCTCCAAATATAATGCCTACAGTTTTTCTTCTTTTCGAGTTCATTCAATTTTTAAGGATCAAATGCAAATCTTACCTGACAATGAGAATGATCTTACCTCTTTGATTTTCACGATAATTTCATTACCTATAAATCTACTGTAATTTTCCCCTTTTGGAATATCAACAAAGGTAAGTCTATTGGTTCTTGTCCTTCCCATAAGTTGCGTTTGATTTTTAGGATTATAGCCCTCAATTAATATACTTTCTTTCGTATTAAGATATCTTTTATTCCTGCTCCTAGACGTTTTTTCTACAAGATCATTAAGTTCATTTAACCTTTCCTTTTTTAAAGATTCGGGAATTTGATTATTCCATTTTGATGCAGGTGTATTTGGTCTAGGCGAATATGCTGCAGTATTTACCAAATCAAAACCAATATCACTTACTAGAGATAAGGTATCTTCAAATTGTTTAGATGTTTCGCCTGGAAATGCCACAATAGCATCAGCTGTGATTGAGGCATTTGGCATAAGATCTCTGATGTTGTCAATAATCTTTTTATATTTTTCAATAGTATATCCACGTGACATCAATCTAAGGATTTCGTTATTACCACTTTGAAATGGTATATGAAAATGCTCACAAACTTTTTCCAATTCAAAACAGGCTTGAATTAACCTTTTAGAGAAATATCTTGGGTGACTAGTTGCGAATCTTATTCTTTTAATATTTTCCACGTCATGAATGTAATGCAGTAAATCTGTTAATGAGGTAAATTCCCTACCCTCAATTAGATATGAAGGGAGATCTCTTCCATAAGCATCAATATTTTGTCCGAGAAGGGTAATCTCTTTGAAATTATTTTTAGCTAATGAAATTATTTCATTTTTAATGGCAAGTGGAAGTCTTGATTGCTCTCTGCCTCTTACGGAAGGGACGACGCAATAAGAACATCTCTCATTACATCCATAAATAATATTTACCCAACCACAAATGGAACTGTCTCTCCTAGCGTTTGTGATGTCCTCAGAAATAAATTTCTCTTCAGTTGCTAATACTTGATTACCTAGCTCAACCCTTTCAAGGAGGTTTTCAAGATTATTTACATGTTGAGGTCCCATCACTAAATCCAATTCAGGAACTTTTCTGAGTAAAGAGGCACCTTCCTGTTGGGCAAGACATCCTGCAATTACTAATTTTAGAGAAGGTAATTTATGCTTTCGTTTTGCTTGTCTGCCTAGATAACTATAGACTTTCTGCTCTGCATTATCTCTGATTGTACAAGTATTATAAAGAACTAAATCTGCATTAAATTCATCATCAGCTTTTTCGTATCCTAAATTTTCTAAAATTCCTGCCATTCGCTCTGAATCAGCTTTATTCATTTGACATCCAAATGTAGTTATCCAGTATCTTCCTAAACCTTTACTGGAATTGAACAAATGAGTTTTTTCTCTGCATTTAGTACTTAACACTTTTTATAGATGAAATAAAAATATCTGATATTTCAAAAATACACTCTAAATTATTTTAACGCCATATTAATTTAGGGAGGGCGAGCGAGGGGATTCGAACCCCCGAATAGCGGCGCCACAAGCCGCTGCCTTAACCACTTGGCGACGCCCGCCTCATAACTATGAATCTAACAAGTAATGAGCAGAATTACATAATATTTTGTCTTTTTTAGAAAAATTTGAATTATTTTTTTAGAAACCTCTGCAAGATTATTGTAAAATTGAATAAAATATTAGTGGATTTTGAATAATTCCGGCAATATTAAAGTTTTACTTCCTAGATGCAACTGTAATCTTAGTAACTCTATAGATTTAAGAGTGAACGAAGAAGGCTTTTCCGCATTTGAGATATATTGGGAGAAAGGATTTGTTTCGGAAATTAAACCTATTCAAAATGACATATCTAAAATAAATAAAATTTTATTTCCAAGATTTGTAGAATCGCATGCTCACTTCGATAAATCATTCTCATGGGTTAACTTTCCAAATTTAAAATCAAATTATGAAAATGCCTTATCAGTAAATCTTGAAGAGCATATCACTAGAACTACGGAAACAGTAATTACAAGAGCAGAAAGATCGCTAAATCTTGCTCTAAAAAATGGTTATAGGGCAATTAGAACTCATATAGATACATATAACAATCAAGATAAAGATATTTGGACAGAGTTGAATAATTTAAAAAAAAGATTTTCAGATGTATTAACACTCCAGTTTGTAGCTTTAGCTCAATTAGAATTTTGGGATTCTCCCAAAGGAGAATCATTAGCAAAAAAAATGAGTTTAAATAATGGACTTTTGGGAGGTGTTGTTGTTCCACCTTTCAATAAAAGAAATACCTTTAAGTTACTATCAAATATGCTCTTATTGGCAAATAAATACAAATTGGAAATTGACTTGCATATAGACGAATCAAGTATTGAACCAGCCTCAGGTATTAAGCTACTTTTAGAAGTTGTTGATAAAATAAAATGCCAAGTTCCTATTACATGCAGTCACTCTAGTAGTATTTTACTTTTAAAAGATTCTGAAATTAATAAGATAGGAAAAAGACTGGCTGAAAAGGATATTAAAGTTATCGCTTTACCCTTAACAAATTTTTGGCTATTAAATCGTAATTCTGACAATTTATCTATTGAAAGACCTGTTGCGCCTGTAAAGCAATTACAAAGATCATTTGTAGATGTATCAATTGGTAGCGATAATGTCCAGGATCCTTGGTACCCATTTGGTAATTTCGATCCATTTTACTTAATGTCATTCTCTATGCCAATTTTGCAATTAAACCCATGGGATAGATTATCATTATCAGCTCTTATAAATGCTCCCTCAAGATTATTAAATTTAAGTTGGGATGGTGTTATAAAAAAAGGATGTCCAGCGGATTTTGTAATTATTAAGGGGAGCAAGTGGGCAGATGTCTTGTCTGGGAATCTTGAAAGAAAAGTGCTAATAAAAGGCAAATGGCTTTAAAAATCAATTATCTTTAGTAAATAATATCTATTTATAAATAATGACTAATAAAATTTTTAAACTAAAAGAAGCATTTAGAAAGATCGAGAATTTAGAAGTTATTGAGAAAGAGTCAGATATTAAAAGACTTTCAAGAGATTTTTATAATTATTCACCTATTTTAAAAGAGAAATTAGATGGATGTGTTGCTGATTTAGTTGTACGACCCAAAAATATTACTGCTGTTATTGATGTTGCAAAAATTTGTTGGGGTTTATCAATTCCTATAACATTGCGAGGTTCAGGGACGGGAAATTATGGTCAATCAGTCCCTCTCAAAAAGGGCGTTGTTATGCAAATGAATTACTTTGATAAAATTGAGCAGTTCTTTCCTGAAACTGGATTCGTAAGAGTACAAGCTGGATGTTTAATGGGTGATTTAAATAAAGAATTAGAAAGAGTTGGACGTGAATTAAGATTAATACCTAGTACTTGGAGAACTGCGACGATTGGAGGATTCATAGCTGGAGGTTCAGGAGGGATTGGATCTGTTCAGTGGGGTTTTTTAAGGGATCCAGGAAATGTAATGGGTTTAGAAGCTGTTTCAGTTGAGAGTAATCCTCAATTACTTCAATTTGATGCAAAACAATCTGAACCTCTAAATCACGCATATGGTACTAATGGAATAATTACCTCTTTACTATTATCTACAGATATTAAGCGTGATTGGTACTCAATTGTTATTGATTGTGAAAGCTTGGAATTAGCTATAAAAATTTTGCAAACTTTTACTAGGTCAGCAATTGAATTAAAACTTGGTGCAATTCTAGAAAAAAATATTGTTGCAGAAATGCCATCATGGTTCAGAAAAAAAAATATCTGTCATAAAATCTTGCTTCAGTCCACTCTGGGAGGTCAAGAAATAATTAAGACAATTTGTAGAGAATATCAATTGAATATTGAAAATCTTGGTAAAGAAAGTGATTTGGAAAATGGAATTTCTGACTTAGTTTGGAACCATACTACACTTCAAATGAGGGCAAAAGATAAAAGCTGGACATATCTTCAAATGCTTTTACCGCTTGATAAAGAATTAGATTTAATTAACTCTGTTAATAAAATAATTGGTAAAAAATTACTTTGGCATATTGAAGCTGTTTCGCAACAAGGTGCACCTAGATTAGCCGCATTACCTGTGCTGCAATGGACAAATGAGAATGAGTTAAATGATATTATCAATCATTGTAGAGATTATGGCGCTTTAATTTTTAATCCACATGTAGTTACTGTTGAAGGGGGTGGATTAGGAGTTATAGATGCTGATCAAGTAAAAGCAAAATTTAAATATGATTCAAAAGGGTTATTGAATCCAGGGAAATTAGAGGGTTGGAAGAAAAATAATTTACACTCTAATTAGTTCGATTTATATTCAAAAACTCTGAAATTAAAAAAATTGAACCTGTTACTACTGGTGTGCAAAAAGGCCATCTATCTAAATTATCTAGGTACTCTAGTGCCTCTAAAAGATTCTTATGTTCATAGATATTATTAAAATTAAAATCTGCTAAAGCAACTACTTCTTTAAGCTTCCAACTTTTTTGTTGGTTTATAGAAACTAGAAGTACTTTATCTTTTGGTTCAACTAAAGCATTTAAAATTTCTAAAATATCTTTGTGTTTTTGAACTCCAATAATCCAATAAATGCCCATCTCTTGGTTTATCCAATGTTTTCTCTCAATAGCGAGAGCTTCAGCGGCTGAAGCATTATGAGCTGAATCAATTAGAATTTGGTGAGATTTCCAATTTACCTTTTCTAATCTACCTTTCCATTTAGTAATAGCTAAACCTTTTGCAATTGTTGTTTCATTAATCTTCATACCTCTTCTACAGAGTATTTTTATTACTTCAACCGCAACAGCAGCATTTTGTTTTTGGAATTCTCCGTTGAGTCCTAATATCCAAGAATCTGATAATGGCTTTACCCAAATTATTTTTGCCCCAATTTTTTTAACTGTTTTATTAATTATCTTTTTTACAGTTTTATTTTGATTACAACTAACTACTATTGCACCTTTATTAATAGCAGCTAATTTTTCATGTGTGATTTCTTCAATCGAGTTACCTAAAAACTCTTTATGGTCAATTCCGATTTTACCAATAGCTATGATTGGCCTATATTTATGTGCCGTAGTGGCGTCTAATCTTCCTCCTAAGCCAGCCTCTAAAATTAATAGATTAACTCTCTTTGAGTCAAAAAACTTTAAACCACAACATATTATT
>Ga0160422_10003166_pt1 | contig 10204 bp, 9 predicted proteins | sample Fk160mmetaG_FD_108192 | JGI IMG/M metagenome (GOLD analysis project Ga0160422, IMG submission 108192) | Marine microbial communities from the Central Pacific Ocean - Fk160115 60m metaG | ecosystem: Environmental > Aquatic > Marine > Oceanic > Photic zone | place: The Central Pacific Ocean... | reverse complement strand
ATTAAGTAAATGTCTTAGGTTAAATTGATCTCCTAAAACTGCCAGTAAAATAAACGCAGATGGGAATCCAAGTGAGAAAAATCTATTAGCTGTTAGAACTTGAGGCTCTGCATAGTCGCCTCCCGTATAAATTGAATAAATCAGTTGGGCAAGAAAAATGGTAATAAGTAAAATTAATCTTCTATCGATTTTATATTTAAAACTATAGAAAATTCCCATAAGAAAAATTGCCAAGCTGGTAAATACAAATGGCTGAAAACCATTTGATATGAAAGCTTGAAAGCCTATCATTAATCTTTCAAAAAGTGATACTCCAGTAACTTTTAAGTAATAAGTTGTTGGAAGAAAATCATTATGGACTAATTTGTTGTAAGACAAAGCAAAAAAACCAGATAGCAACGGAGTAATTGCAAAACCAATCGAATATATTTTTTTTGAAAAGTACGAGACACTTTTTGATTTCAGATTTAATATTGAATATATAGAACAAATCAAAACAATTATTAAGGAGTCGATTCTTGTGAATACCAATAAAATTGAAAGAACTTTATGCTTGATAAAATATTTTATTGTAGCTTTGTTTTTTTTGCACAAAGTTAATCCTATCAAAAGATATGCCAGAAGTATCTGCAAACTGAATTCCATCCCCCTTGTAGACCAATAAAAAATTGGGAAGAAAGTTGCACATAGAAATGCCGAAATTAAGGGAGACCATTTTTTGATTGTTAGATTTTTTGTTATTAGGTATATAACAAAAACAAAAGTTATGTTTAACAAAGAACCTATAAATATAATTGCTAGTGAGGTGTGCTGTTCAGGAATTCCTAAAGAGTGAATTAAAGACATTAAAAATGTCCATAAAGTATTCGAATATCCCTGGGGATTCTGGACATCTCCTAAATTCAATTGAATTGCGTTGTCTAGAGCAAGATTTCTGGCATATCTCATACTAATCATTGCATCATCAACTAAGGTAAAATATCTCTTACCGTCAAATACAAAGCTTCCGCTTAAAGCTGATATTAAGTGGCTGATCCCTAGTCCAAAAAGTAATAGGAAAAAGAAATTATTCTTAATTTGTTTTCCAATTTTTGCTAATCTGTCCATAGAAATTGATCATAAAGTTTTTAAATTATTTATCAATCAGAAAATTTAAAAAAATAATTTAAGGGAAGTGATTTTGTGATTTACTTATTTTAAGTCATAAGCTTTCGCAGGGATAAGTTTTTTTGCGTTATTTAATCATTTATTTGTTCGACCGCTGTTATAATTTTGTTGTGCTTTTAGCTTTCCAAGCTAAGTTCACATTTAGAGCAGTCTTCCCTTGATTATTTGGGTATCGGAAAGTTACTTGGGTCAGCAATTCACCTTTGGATTCTTTCCCTATAACCTACCAACCTATTCCACAAGAGTTTTTTATGCTCTGGCGTAGATTTGTTACCCATTTCGCTGTAGAAGCCACACTGTGTCTAAGTTCCCTGGCGCATATTTTGGCGCAAAATTGGTTATTTAGCCACTATCAAGCATATCAGAGTTTAAATTTGAAAATGCTAGGATTGATTAATATGAATGCTATTACAACTATTTGGGGCAATAGCATAGCTGGTAGAGCACATGCATGGTATGCAGGGGGCAGCGGTTTGAATCCGCTTGGCTCAATTTAATTATTCAATTAATATAAATAGTTTTCAGAGATAGCTCTTAATAACATAACTTTTGTCATTTCCTTTCCAACTTAAATATCTAATTTTGCTCTCTAAAAAGATCTCAGAAATGTTTTTATTTTTTGCAGCCTGCCAAAGTAATTTGGGTTACCAGTGCAAGAAGTTTAATTAAATCTGCTTTCAATTTCCGATGGCCAATTTCAGCTTGGGAGGAAACAATAAAGTAATATAAAAAAATTATTTAATGCTATGCTTAAGGGCAAATAAATTCTGTTTAGTAGATATAAAATTGAATTATTAATTTAATACAAAAATTAAAAATTTAGTTTCTGAATTATCTGAATTTATTCAAGAAAGAAATTTTGATGGCAAAGTATTAGAAAAGATTTTCTTTCCTCAAAATAGAGGGTCTTCTGTATTATGCTAATTATCATATTTAAATCCCCTAAATAAAGAAAATATGAACTTTTAGAAACAAATTAAATAAATATTTAAGGATGTAAGAATCTATGCCCAATGGATCGAAATTTTCAAATAATTGATTATAAATGTATAGATTAAAAGACTCTTTATTTAATTTTATTTTGAGTTCTTAAAAATGTTTTATATAAAGTGCTAATAATTTTTGTAGGGAGTAATGCAAATATTATTCTTAAACAGCAAGATGGAATAAAAAATAAACCATGTAAAAAAGAATTTTTTAGAAATGTCAATAATAATCTTAATTCCGAAGTAACAAGTTTAATACCTCTTCTCCTTGCCCTTTGATCAGTAATTCTCATAGCTACAAGTTCTTTATCAATATTTTTAAATTTAAGACCGCTGTATAATGCTCTTATCCATAAGTCATAGTCTTCATAAAATGGGAAATGCCTGTAACCTCCATTTAGTTTTAATATCGATTCTCTTAAAAAACCTACACTAGGATGATTTATTGGATTTCTAAATATTATTGACCTGCTAATAGATTTATGAGTTAAAGGCATCTTCTTTTTTGTTAACGAAATATTGGGGTTATGTTCAAATTCATAAACATTTGTCCCAACTATATCTACATCCCCTTTTTCTAGTTCAGTAACAACCAATTCAGCTCTTCTCTTAAGATTAATATCATCGGTATCGAATCTTAATACAATTTTTGATTCGCATTCTGACAAACCTTTTCTCAGAGCAATTCCTAGTCCAACATTTTTTTTTATCGGGATTTTTTTTATAGGGAGAATATTTGTATATTTATTTACTAATTCCATTACTTTCTTATTTATAAAGCCATCCAAAACTAAAATAATTTTTTTGGGCTTATGAGTTTGAATTTTAATTGATTCAAATGTTTCTGTTAATTCAGAAGCTTTTGTATTTTTATAAATAGAGCCTAGGAAATCATAATCAGCTAATTTATAAGTAGGGGTTTTCATTTAAAGAAAGTATAAAAGGAAGATAAAAGATTTGAATAGATTGTAATAAGGTTAATTATTTTGATCCAATTTATTTTTTGAGTAATAAATAATGATTTTTAATTTTAACTTAGTGAGCTATTTGGTAAGTAAATCGATAAAAACAGTTACAAACATTAGTTTTAATTTAAATAACGATATAGCATCGCTTAAAGGGATAAATGGTTACATTTAGTTTGCCTTCATTAAGATTTCTAAGATATATTAGATGAATTATAGATTTACGTTTAACGCCATTTTGCAGAAAAAGTTTGTACTTACTTTAAATCACTAAAAAGAAATTTCAATATAAATTAAAAATTTTTAAGAGATAATCAAATTCTTAATACTTTTTTTAATCTAAAGTTTATTAGAGATTGGTTAAAAAATATTTTATAAATACTTATTTGTAAATTAATTTTAAATATATAAAAAACTTTCAAAGTTTTTTAGCTTCTAATGATGTATTTTATATATATGTACAAATTTATAAACTTTGAGAAATATTGATCTTGAGGCGGAAAGGAATTTTGAAAATCAAAAAGCCAAAGGCGGAGATCCTAGAAAAAATCAGTCTAAATATTACTGGGCTATTAATATTCCAATGCGTAGGCATTATTTAGACACATATAAAAAAATAAAAGATAAGAAAATCTTGGAAATAGGCTGCTCAAGCGGTAATGATGCCATTTCGTACACTAAATACTCAGCTTTTTATAGTGGTATAGATATTGCTGATGAGGCAATCAGAAATGCCAATAATTTGAAATTGCAAAATGCTGAATTTTTATGTGTAGATGGGCATAAAATACCAAAAAAAGACGGAGAATTTGATTATGTTGTAGTTAATAGTCTTTTGCATCATCTTGATTTACTAAAGTCATTTAAAGAAATACATAGAGTATTAAAATCCGATGGATGTTTAATTTTTAGAGAGCCACTTGGCACAAATCCTTTCTTTCAGCTTTATCGTTATCTCACCCCATCAGCGAGGACTCCAGATGAAAGACCTTTTACTCGCAACGATATTAGATTAATGGAGAGGTATTTTATTTTACAAGAAGTTGAATGGTTTGGATTTTTTAATATCTTTTCTGCTTTTTTTAGAGTTAACTTTTTTAGAAAAATGTTAACTTTCTTAGATTATTGTTTAAGTAAAACGTTTATGAAAATATTTTTCTGGCAATTTTGTGGATTTGCTTTTAAGAGAGAAATTTAATGATTTATTAAATTAAATGTTTTAAATATCTTTATTATTAATTCCTTATTATATAAATTTTATGCAGTAAAAATTAAAATAATAATTTTTCATATAATTTTATTTCAAATTCACCTAAGTACTTTAATTTAAACATAAGGTTTTGTTTTAGTAATCTGCTTTGAACTTTTAGAATTATTTTTAACTGTTTGATATAGTTATCCACTCAATTGCTTTTATTTAATTCTTATAACTGAGTTCTCTTAATATAAAGACAAAAAAGATTGCTTTTATTAAATTTTTTTTAATTTGCTAATAAAATATAAAAACTGCTTTATTTATTATTCAATTTGAATGTTAAGTATAAATTTAATGTAAAAAATAGTTTTTATAAAATTGATCGAGTTTAATTATAAGTTATAATTTGAATCAATAATTTGTATATATTTTAAGAAGTGAAAAGTACTCATTTTAATGAAATTTACTATGCCTTGAAAATTGATAAGTTACTTTGCAATACATCCATCAGAAAAAATTCTTCAATACTCCTTGAAGAAACTGTAAAAAAATTTTCAAATAAAAAAGTTATAGTTATAGGAAATGGACCAAGTCTCCTTAAAACCGATTTGCGTGATATTCAGAAAAATAGAAAAGATTATGTTTTAATAGCAAGCAATGGTTTTTATCTTTATACAAAAGAGAATGGTATTAAAGCAGATATATATTGCGTGGAGGACCCTTTCCCTGCAGAAGATATGAAGGATGAAATTATGAAATACAGTTCTACCAGAATTTTTCCTTTTGATTTAATTCATATTTATGAAAATTTTAAAAAAGAAATAACTTTTATTGACTTTAGAAGAAGACTTTCATTGTTGAAAATAAGAGGATTTAAATTCAATAGTAATTTTAAAAAACAATATTATTGGGGATCAACTGTCACTTATTTATCTCTTCAAATAGCAGCTAATCTTAGTCCAAAAGTTGTTTTTTTAGTTGGTTGTGATTGCAATTATAAAGTTGATTTAAAAGATAAAATAAAAAGAAATACATTTTTATCCAGTAATGATGATGTTAATCATTTTTCACCAAACTATTTTAAGAATAGAAGATGGCATGATCCTAGAGTAGAAGAAATGCATAAAGCTTTCGCCGCTGCTAATGATTTCTACAATAAACTCTCTATTCCTTTATATAATTGCTCTCCAGGAACAGCCATAAAATCAATAAAAAAAATAAGTTGGAATGAAGCGATAAATAATTACTAAAAAATGGATAGTAAATCTTTAGTTTATGTAGGCAAAAGATCTAGAATCTTAAAGACTATTTACAGCTTACTTCCTGAAGGTAATGTAATTTCTTTTAAAGAAGCTTATACACTCCATATTAAAGATGGTTTGATAGAAAATAAATTAGTATTATTTTCTCTACCTGAAAAAAATAATATAAATGAGTATTTTGAATTTATTAAAAATGTAAAATGTGTATTTTTAATAAATATTTCATCTACATGTATTTACTCTAGATATCATTACGATGATTCTTTTTTTAAAAAAGTTCCTAAATATGTATATATTAAAAGCACAGCCCATAAGTTAACAAATGAAAGATATAATTCAAAGAATATTATTCTTGGAATATTAGATCAAAAAGCACCTTTCCCCAATTACCCATTTTCTGATAATTTTAGAATTGCTAGTGACCTAAAAAATACTATAAAAAATTTCAATGATATAAAAAGAGATAATCTTTATAGCTTTGATATCCTGAGACCGAAAGTTAATAAATATAGATTTATTCCTTATCACTTAAGAATTATTATGAGAAAATTTCCATATGGGATACCATTGTGTTTTGATTTTCTATATAAGATTCTAAAACTAAAAGCAAGATTCTATACATGTATGAGTTCGTTTCAATTTATTGATAATTTAAGGATTGGAGACGGGGCTTTTGGAACTGCATCGGCATCATCTAACGAAGTAATATTTTTTTCTGGTAGAAGGACTGCAATATCATCAAATGATTGTTTAAATACATTTACAGGATATGAACAAATAGGATTAGATAAATATCGAAATGGAGTAAGAACCTTTGTAAAAAATGGAAAGATATTTAAAGAATGGATTTTAGCTCCTAGGATAAGAAATATATTTAGAAATGCTTATGAATTTCATGTAGAAGAAATTAATTGGCATGAAGAAAATAAATTTTTTGAAGTCATTTGTAAGAAATTTGATGATGAAGTAGTTTTCTTTGTTAATAAAATTAAGCTTGCAGCAGGGACCTTAGAAAATACTAGATTAAGTATGAATATATCTAATGATATCTCATATCAAGAAATTCAGTTTTCCGATCACTTTAATACTTGTATAGGTAAGGTAAATTTTGATGAAATTTTGAACAAAGGATATTTATTAACTACATTTCTACCTTTTATTTTTGTCCGTAATAATTTAATTCCAATAAATAAAAGAGAAAAAAATTTTGGTTTTGCGGAATTCCGTATAAATACAGACTCAAAAAATAAGTTAGTTGCAGTTTTTAAGAAAATACTTTCCTATATTTTCAATAGGACAGGAATTGTATTTTTAAAACCTTCTAATATAGATGTTTGGGTACAATTGACTACTGAGAATATGATAGGAGTTGAATTAAATGATAATTTAAAGAACAATCTAATATTAATTCCATACAAAAACTCAAATCTTATTGACTATAGAGAAAAACTTATAAATTTATCTATCGAACAACTAAAAATAATATTTAATTCTTTTGAAACTTGTATTAATCCATTTTTTCCTAATCATCACTTATGGGGTGGAGGAAGAGTTCTTGATAGTGAATTAATAAAAAAACTTTTAGAGGAAGGAAATCTTAAAATTTGTGGCAGCCCCTCAAAAGAAGAATTAGGCCCGTTTCATCATACAATTAGGATCGCAAAGATTTTAAGAAAAGAATTTAATTAATTTACAAATTAAATTTAAATCAAATTAATAAATGGAAAAAAATCAAAATATATCGAATAGAAATTTTAAAAAACAGATGTTTGATTTGCTAACTTCAAATATTGTTGATAAATTATTAAATTCAATAAATGTTTATATTTTAATAGCTTGGATTGGTCTTTCTGGGTTTGGTACATGGTCGGTTTTAATGTCTGTTTTATTAATATTTGACTCAGTATTTTCAATGGGAGTTAGTACTTATTCTCTTGAATATTTAATACAAACTAAATCTAGAAATAAATTTAAAAAATTAATTTATATAAGTTGTATATTGTTAATTATAAAGTTTTTATTTCTGATATTTTTTTCACTTGTAAAAGATTATAAATTTCTTGATCCTATTGGAGGTAATCTTACGTTAATTAATCTTGGGCTATTTTTATGTTTTCAGGAAGTAGCTAAAATTTTACAAAGTATTTGTCAGATTAATAATATTACTCAAAAGATCCTTTATTCTAGATTAATTCAATCGGTTATAAGAACTTCATTCTTACTAGTATTTTTTTATAAAAAACTTCCATCTATCTTTGCGCCATTTCCTTATATTTTATCTGTATTGTGCTGTTGCATATTTTTATTGATATTTTCGCAAAAAAATTCTTTTAAATTCAATTTCAATAGCCTTAAAAATATGATTATTTATTATCGTTTAAACCATTTTTATAGGGATTTTATCCCTTTTATAAAAAATTCATTTCCTTTTGCAATTTCAGCAATGACCATATTACTTTACTTGAAGTCTGATATTCTATGTCTTCAATATTTTTCTATTGAAGAATCTAAAATAGGAAATTATTCATTTGCTAGCTCACTAGCTTCATCTGTTTATTTTATTCCTTTTAATGCTTATAGAGTTTTACTATCTTCATTTAATGGAACAAATTTAAAAAGTGTTTTGAGTAAATATAAAAAAAGAATATTTTTTGTGTGTTTTTTAATTTTAATATTACAACAATTTACATACTTTGGAATTAATGCTTATTTACCAAAATCTTATCCTGAAATTATTTTTAATACTGTAAATTTATTGACAATTCTTTCATTCGGATTATTTGGAATATGTCTTAATGAATATAGTGCTTTATCCTTCGCCTTAATAAATAAAAATTGGCTAATTAATTTAAGGAGTTTATTAACTTTCTCAGCTAATATTTCTTTGAATTTATTGTTAATTCCTATTTTTGGTATCTTTGGAGCCGCAATTGGAACTACATTAGCATTAATATCTAGTGGTCTTTTCATGCTATTTCTAAAAATTTATACTTATAAGCATTTAAGAATTAATAATTATTTGCGATGATTTATATTAATAAATAATTTTTAATTTTTGTATATTCCTTGGAAATAAGAAATAGATTTTAAAATTACTAAATGCAAATATCTTTTTTATTTATGGTAGAAGCCAAGAATTATACGGAATTAAATTATTAATTTCACCAGTTATGTAAATATTCCTAAAGAAGTACAATACAGAAGTTGTATAAATAAAAATCTGGGCTCCAAAAAATCTAAAATAATTTAATTTATTAATAAACTCTATTAATGCCAATATTAAAAAAATTAGATATGGCGACATAAACCTAACGTATTGAGCATATGTAATAATCCCGCTTGAAAAAATAATCAAGGGTATAAATATACATGAAATTAATGGCGCTCTTATATATTTAACTCTCTCTTCTTTTTCATTTAATAATAATAGATATAAAAAAGCTGATAATATTGAAAGAGGTAATACGCTAATCAAACCTATACCTTTCCCTTGATAAACTTCTTTAAATCCAGAAATTAGATAATGATCTGGGAATGGGAAAAATGAATAAATATTTATTAATATCTCAGTAACTGCTGAGGTATCAATTTTAAAGAAGGCAATTATTAAGGCAATAAATACAATAGTGATTATTTTTGGGTTCTCTATAATGTATTTTTTAGTGTATTTATCTAAGATAAATACTATTAAGGTTGTTATTAAAAATATTATTCCAAGAGAATGTGTTGTGCCAGCAATTAATAATAAGAAAACATATGACGGTAGACTTTTTTTCTTAAAAAATATTGCCATTGCCAAATAAGCAATTGAAATACTTAAACTTGACCTGATAACATTAAAAGAAGATAAGTAAAACAAAGGTATTAATAAATACAAGCCCAATGCTTGTTTTTGTAAATTTGGATTTGAAAATGTTTTTATAAAATATAAAGTTGCTAAAATTGTAATTATTGATGTTATCGCAATAATTATTCTAAAACTATCAGTAAAGCTTATTATTTTGATTTGTGAAATGAATGTTATGAAAGCATTAAATGACCAACCTGCAAAAAAGCCTTCATCTCCATTTGCACTAAATCTTCTTATTTGAGATAAATATGAGTTGTAATCTAAACCAATATCAACTCTTGTAGCAGAAATTAAAATTGCAAAAAATATACAGAATTTTTCCAGTAAAGCACTAAATAATAAAAATTTCTTTGAACTCGCAGTAAAGTATAAACATATAACTAAAACACAAAGAATAATATAGTAAATCATAAATAATTTTTTAAAAACTAATATTTTAAAATTTTATATTTAGGTTGTTATTTTAATGATATTACATTAATGATATTCTTTTAAATATAAGCAAGTATCCTTTTTTGCACACTTTGATCTTTTTTAAATGATATTGTAATGAAGATAATGAAATTATATACGTACATTTTTTTATTTTTTATAATTTGGCTTAGCCCTGTAAAAGATTTAAATTTTGATTTATATTTAAAAGATTCCATATATTATTTTTTTAATTTCAAATAAAAGTCTTTTGAGTTTCTTGGTTTTGGTTGTGCATTAAGTAAATTACAAGCCAACTCAAGACGAAAATTAAGGTCCTTTAATATAGATTCTCTTCTATCACTTTT
>Ga0160422_10003165_pt1 | contig 10204 bp, 7 predicted proteins | sample Fk160mmetaG_FD_108192 | JGI IMG/M metagenome (GOLD analysis project Ga0160422, IMG submission 108192) | Marine microbial communities from the Central Pacific Ocean - Fk160115 60m metaG | ecosystem: Environmental > Aquatic > Marine > Oceanic > Photic zone | place: The Central Pacific Ocean... | reverse complement strand
GTCCTTGCTGCCGATAAGAATGACAGGACGGCCAACCGCAAAGATACCCTGCAACTTGGAAGGAACCATTGTGCCATCCCATGCTGGATTCAAGGAGACTAAGTGAACGTCCGCACTCCTTAGATGAGAATTCAGACGTTCCTTTGGCTCATACCCGTGCAGCTCGACTGGCGCGTCAGGAAATTCCTGCTGGAACCTTTCAACTTCCACCCGACGTTTTCCGTTTCCATGGAAAGTGAAGCGAACTTCCTTTTTTCCTACAGAAGCGTTGGGACTCTTTGCCACTTCCAGTATTTCATCAAACAAATGACCAAGCCCCAGATTTCCAGAATACATAACCACCAAATCATTACTACCCCAACCGCGTTCATTTCTAACCTGATTTGCTTTCTCATCCAGATCGTCCTCTTCCACCTCTTTTCCCCAAAGAGCGATCCACCCCGAGGGTGTATCGTCTTTGAGGTATCTTGCCACTCGGGGTTCCATGTCAGGCCCCAGAGACCAAACACCTGCGCATCGTGAGCCACCAAACCCTATACGAGTGAAGCATTTCAGTAGTTTCTCATTCCATCCACCTGATCGAATTATTCCGTGAGCGACTAACACATCTGGATAGAGGTCCATGACCCAAGAGGCATGGTCACCACCACGAATTTTAGAGATCAAGCGTGCTATAACGGAAAGAAATGGCGGCGTGGTTAGAGCGATAAATCTCTCTGGTTTGGGAGAAAGAAAGGCAAGTTTCCAGGCCACTCCAAGGTAGAAACCAGCATAATCCACCAACTTTCCTAGAAAGGTTTCACGACCGAATCCAGTGGCTCCAATGCGCAATACTTGATATTTTTTTTCCTCTTCTTTGCTGCTAATTGCTTTGGTAATCTTGGCATATCCTCCTCGCGCGCAAACAATCGTCACCTCATGCCCCTGCATAGTTAGCTCCTCAGCGACACGCTCTACCATCAAGCCAGTGGGCGCTGCATCAGGCGGAAAGTATTGATTCAAAAGCACAAGGTGCATGAAAATTATTGGGAGCGTTTTCGTTCGGACCAAAACCTCAACTAGCTCCAGCTCGTCTCGGCAATTCGCCTGGCTTGAGATCAACTCGCCTTCGCCACTGTTGCGGAAAATCAGGATGTTGACGGTCGATGAGACAATTCCCTAACACCAGAACATCCATATCTGTTCTTAAGAAACACGAAATTGCCTCTTCAGGAAGTCTTACCACCGGTTCGTTTTCATTCAGCGAAGTATTTAATATAATAGGGACTCCTGTTTTCTCGAAAAATTTCGTGATAAGCGCATGATATCTTGGGTTGGTTTTTCGTGAAACTGATTGCAACCGTCCACTCCCATCGACGTGAGTCACAGCAGGAATCAAGTTCCGTTTCTCTTTACGAATCGGAAACACTTTTTCCATGTAGGGGGTCGCTTCATCAATTTCGAACCACTTGCCCACTTCTTCCTCTAAAATGCTCGGAGCGAACGGCCGAAATTTCTCCCGGAATTTAATCCGGAGATTAATGATATCCCGCATGTCAGTACGGCGCGGATCTGCAACCAGAGATCGACTTCCTAGCGCGCGCGCTCCAAACTCCATTTTCCCTTGAAACCATCCCACGACTTTCCCAGCGATCATTCGGCCCACTGTTGATTCCAGAAGCTCGTCTCCTTCCAAAGCCTCGAACGGCAGTCCCACCTTTCGAATGGCTTCAGCGCATTCAGAATCGGATGAACTGCAGCCCCAATATGCATGATTTTGAACGAACCCACGCGGATTCCCAAGGACCCTATTCCAGACATAGAAGGCAGCGCCAAACGATGTGCCATTGTCTGCAGCTCCAGCCGGGATGTAGACGTTCTCAAATGGTGTGGCCGTGGTGATCTTACCATTCGCCACTGAGTTCATTGCTACGCCACCAGTCATGCATATGTTGGGGCATTTCGTCTTGTCGTACAGACGATTGAGCATGTGCAAAATGATCTCCTCGGTCACCACCTGAAGAGATTTCGCGATATTGTCATGACGGTGTGTCATTTCTTCATCCTTTTTGCGCATCGCTCCCATCTCCTGTTCCAGGCGCATACTGTGAAATGGCTCCACGATCGGGGCGCCGCCGTTCCAAGTCATTTTCACGCCCCGCTTATGATGGGTAAAATAATCGAGATTCAACTCAAAGACATCGCCCTTGGGACGTATCACTTTACGGAAAAAATCGGCAAACTCCGGCTCCCCATAGGGAGCCAAACCCATCACCTTGTATTCATCGCCATAATAGGGAAATCCGAGATACATCGTGATCGTACTGTAAAGAAAACCAATTGAGTGAGGGAACCAAACTCGATCAAATTCAGCCCATTGTGTCCCCCTTCCCATGGCCGTCATAGTGCTCGTGAAATCACCCATCCCGTCCACTGAAAGCACCGCTGATTCCTCATAGGGTGAAACTAAAAAACCAGCGGCTACATGCGTCTCGTGATGCTCAATCCGGTGAAACTTCGCCTTTAATTGATCCGCAGGTAAACCCACGGCGTTTGCGAATTGAGCCTCTAACTTCAGGGTCTTTGCTTGGCGCTTCAACCGATCGATAATTGCCTGCAGTGAGGGCCGGTTTTTAAATGCGAATGCCATGCGCTTGCTGCCGTTAGCGCGCGGGTCAAAGGAAATTGCAACGTGATCCAAATCTAGCGGGTTAACCCCGCCCTGCTGAAGACACCAGCAGATTGACTCTGTCGGGAAGCCAGCCCAGTGTTTAATCCGATTAAAGCGCTCTTCTTCGACAGCTGCAACAAGTTGACCGTCGACAACTAAACAAGCAGAAGCGTCACCGTGGTAAGCATTGATACCGAGAATAGATGACATGAGTAATGGGGGACGGACCTTATCCGGTAGGAAAATTGTTTTTTGGTAGTGATCAGGTAGCTCCTAGATGCACAACTGGGCATGAAAAATTGTGGTCTCGGTACTGTTTTAGAAATATTTGTTACCTAATCACAATCTGTTTCAGTAGAAGTTGTCATTTTCAAGGGCCCATCAAGCATTTCGTTCATGATGGAAAAAGCATCAAGACTACTCTTCCACCCAAGTTTTTCTAATGCATCTCGAGGGTCCCCATAATTTTCGATAATATCGTTTTTTCGATGTAGGCTTGGATCATCCTTTATTGCCTCTGGTGAGACTCCAACCTGCTTAAATACATGCTCTACGAGATCTCGTAGGCTTACAGAAACTCCCGTGCAGATAATAAAATCCTCTGGTAGTTCCTGCTGGAGCATCAGCCACATAGCTCTTACGTACTCGGGTGCATAGCCAAAGTCTCGTTTGACATTGAGGTTTCCGAAGCTAACAGACTCAATTTTTTTTGCCTTAAGGTCGAGTGCTGCTTGTATTAGTTTCTTGGTAAAGAATCCATGTTTTCGGAGAGGAGATTCATGATTAAATAAGACGCCTGAAACGGCAAACAAACCGTATGATTCCCGATAAGACTTTACGATCTGATGTGCTGCCACCTTCGAAACTGCATAGGAACTTAACGGATTGAACGGTGTGGAAAGAGTGATTGGCAAAGATGACACGTTTCCATACATCTCACTGCTTGAGGCGTTATAAAAGTGGACAGATTGAGATAGCGTTCTGATGGATTCGAGTAGATTAATTACCGAAATTATATTATACTGCAGGGTGTTGGCAGGATTGTAAAAAGACGCTGCGACGCTACTTTGTGCAGCAAGATGATAAACCTCATCAACTTTGTTGTCGCGAAAGAATCTATGAACCTCATCTGCATTTGTTACATCGATCTTGGCTTGCTCAATTTCTGAAAAGATTCCTAAGGTTTTGAGGCCAGTTAATTCTGATTTCCGCTTGGGATTGATGGCGCCGATCACCGTATAATCCCTCGTTAAAAGATACTGGGCCAGGTAGGCACCATCTTGTCCGCTAATTCCGGTGATTAAGGCTCGCCTTGTTTTCATTGCCCGTCAGGGTTACGATAGAGCTTTCGATAAAGAGCTAAGTACTTTTCAGCGATTTGTTCGATTTGAAATCGCTCAGCATTTATTCTTCCCTTTTCAATCAATTTATTACGAAAGCTCGAATCTGCAATTATCCTCTCGAACCCTGACCGAATTGACGATATAGAATAAGGGTCAACTAGAACCGCTCCGTCTCCCGCTACCTCAGGCATGGAGGATGTGTTACTTGTGACAACAGGTCGTCCAACTTTTTGCCCCTCAATAATCGGCATTCCGAAACCTTCTATCGTTGAGGGAAATGAGACTATGTCTGCCTTTTTGTATTGATAATAAATATCTTCATCCGTAAGGTTTGTCATACTCTGATAATCAATAGAATTATCTACTAATGATTGTTGATCCTCGGGAGATACGTTTCCAACAATAATTAGATTGCACTCAATTCCCTTTAGAGATCGGGCTAGTCTAGAAATATTCTTATTAGGAGTTGATCCAATTTGAAGTATTTGAGGTTTTCGATAGTCTAAATTTCGGGGATAGTATTTATATATTGGTGACACCGAGACCGGAATGACGTGAATTTTTTCTGGATACAGATCTGGAACCCAATGCAGAAGGTCTTGTTTGGTATATTCAGAAATCGTCGTGATCGCTTTTGCCCTTCGAAGGGGAATACTGTAAAATAACTTTTTAAGAATCTGTTTTCGGATTCCCGAAAGTTGGTGTAACCGGCCGCAATCAAGAACCGTAACTATGCTACGTCCTTTATCTAACCCTAATGCTGCAAAATGAATATCTCCTGTAATATGGGTGATGTCTCCTTGGTTTTTTTTAGCATATTTGATTATTTGTAGCCGCGGAAGTATTCCAGAACTGTAAAACGGCACTATTTTTAGTGCTGCAGAAATATCTAGGTTATTAAGTTCCTCGCATACCCTTGGGAAATAATTTTCTATACTATAGTGAAAGCTCTTGGCTCTTCGCTGAATAAGATTTATTTTCACAGCATGTCCTAGGAGGTGATGTTTGAGGGCGACTGACCTTCTATGCACTTCTCGTAAAGCTGCGAAAAGTCAATGGCGCATTGGGCCCAAGTAAATTCTGTCGCAACAAGCTTTCTGCCGGCTTCTCCCATCGCTTGAAGTTGATCACGTGGGAGAGAAAGTGCCTCGGCTAAGGCCTCGACAAGACCTGATACAGAAGGCTGAGTCCACCATCCCGCTCCCACTTCGGAGATTCTATTCCACGGAGCCGCCTGAGTAGTTAAGACAGGGAGGCCGTAGGAAAGAGCCTCGGCAATTACTAAACCGAAATTTTCAGACAGCGTTGGCAAAATAAACAGATCTGCTTCCCGGTAGGCTTGAGCTTTTTCTGTTCCTCGCAGTTCTCCACAAAATTCAAAGTCAGACTCTAGATTCCGATCCTTAATCATCCGCTTTAACTGTTCTAAATGACCGTCTTGATCTGGGCCCGCAATTTTTACTTTCCAACCTCCAGTTGAAACCTTGGACCACGCTTCAACTAATAAGGGCAAACCTTTGATTGGGTGAATTCGTGATAGGAAAAGAACTGTCCGTATACGTCTTTCTGAGATCCTCTTATGTAGGGCTGGAAGGTCAACACCCCAAGGTATATTGACTACTGCACTTGAAATACCAAGGTTACGACACTGGATCTTTTCCACTGGCGACGTAGTGTGAATTATCGTCGTGAGATTTAAGAGCCTTTTTTGGTACAATCTTAAAGCAATTTTTTTCTTAACAGCCTTATGAGAAAGGCACCAAGCATCAAGCATGCCGTGCAGGGTGGTGACGGTCGGAATACCCAAGCATGCAGCTCGGAGTAGCTTTGATGCGAGTCGAGGACTCCAAATGCCATGAAAGTGCACACAATCAAAGCCTGGATGCCGTCCGGTCTTTTGATGAGATCGCACAACTTTAACGCCATGCATCCTGAGACTCTTCGATAAGGAGCTTGTGGATGACTCGATGCCACCTAGCCGCTTCCTTTTGGGGAGTTCCTCGAAAAGAATTCTCATTGAGAGTGGCTCCTAACAGCTCTATGTATCCTGCCGTGACGTAGTTTTACTTGTGGGTAGTAAAAAGTTTTTACGTAATAGGAGGTGATCAGGAATATCGCCGCGCAGAACACGCCTGACTTGACAAGATGATTTAGAATCTCGGCTAACGCTGTTTCTGCCTTAAGCACCTCAAAATAGACTTGCGGCATAAGAAGCAAAAACAGGCAATTCTTTTCGACTATGTAGCAAATAAAGTTGTAACCTAAAGCGATTCCCAGCGCCATAATGCCAACGAACAGAACCCCTCCGCTCTTCCCAAAGTTGACCCATCCCTCACCGAGAAGACTTATATTCATTGACGTATTTCGGGGAACATTCACATCCGTGTATCTAGACATATAGCTACTGTCACCGGCTTGATACTTAGATCCAGCGATGTATCGAGGGAGTAAGGCAGCAACCACGGCCTCCTCAATGGTGTCGCCATAGGCATGCGGGACTCTTGAGGGAACGTGATCTAGGACTGCTGAAATAATCCACCCCTGATTAATGCGCAGTATAATGTTTTCGAAAAAGCTACTCCTCTCTCTGCGGAATTTTTGACTCCAGACGTTGGAAATCTCTTCAATTACCGAATACCTTTCGCCACTCCATACCTTTGTCCGGTAGTCAGACTTTAAGCCTTGAATGGTCACACCCGCTGCAACAGCGAACATGACTAGTGTAAATTTGAGGCGACGGCTTCTTTTGCGTGATGAAAACCAAATCGATAAAAGTATACCAGACCAGATTATGAGATCATGAAACATTGCGGATTGGGCTGACCCCAAGAGGGTAGGGACTAGAAAAAAGAAACAGAGTATCTTCCCGATTCGCTTTGGATAGAAAAAGAGAAGTGTGCAGCCAACGTAGCAAAGGTTAGAAACAAGATATACAACGAATGTAAGATAGCTTGGCAGAGACGATGATAGTATAGCGAATACAGTAGACGCGATACATAAGGTAAGCCCAGGTCTCAAAAAGCGACCACGATTAGACCTCTTGAACAGCTCCTTGGTTGAAAATTGTAGCCGCCCAGCAGATAATCCGAGAAGATATAAGCTTGTTCCAGGGATTGCGTATGCAAAATAGGTTGCCGAATCAATATACATTCCCATCTGAAATTTGATTCCATAATCAGCCTGGTAATACAGCAGCGGTCCTAAAAGCCATTGAAGGCAAGCGATAAACCCAGCTATCTGTAGGAGAGGCGGTCCTATATCAAGGGCTCGCCACACTTGATAGGCAGAGACCAAGGTAAGAACTAAAACTATAAGAGGCGCCAGAGGGAGCTGAAGATAACCTAAACAGGCCGATAGACAGAAAATAATTCTGGCAGTGCCGAGGCTGATTGGGGCACCAAGAAAAGGATCTTGGAGTATTGGTGCATGCCTTTGCTCTATGGGAGAAACCATCAGTAGTTATTTACGGATTTCGAAATCGCCTGAAGGAGTTGGCTTGTGGCGGTAGCTACGCTATGGCTCGCGCTGATTTCGGAAAGACTGTTCGCAGTGTTCTCGTCACACCGTGCTAAGAATAGGCTCATCGCGCGGACAAGGCCTGACGGATCGTTTGGATCAAAGCGGTAGCCGGTAATACCCTCGCGAATCATGTCAGGTGCGCAACCGGCTTGGTTGCTGACGACTGCAGGAGTGCCACAGGCCATGGCCTCGTTCACCACTAAACCCCAAGTTTCGCTACCATCGGATGGCAAGACCAGGCAGTCAGCGGCAAGGTAGTAGGCTGGAAGCTGGGATTGGTTTTGAAATCCGGCAAACCGTATTGTTGAAGTTGAACCATTATCCTCTGATACCGTCTGAAGGTCGGGTAAGAGAGGGCCGTCACCCACCAAAATACCATAAACTGTCTTTTCTTCTGTAGACCTGTTTAACATATGGATGGCTTCGATAAATAGTAGAGGCCTTTTCTTTCCTATAAACTTCCCGACAAACATAAAGACTGTCGCAGCAGCAGGGATACCAAAATCCTTCCGGATTTGGGAGGCAGCTCGTATAGCCGACCGTTGCCGGGCCCTCGCGGCGAAGTAATCAGTATCAACGAAGTGCGCTACCTTGAAAAGGCGTTCAGGTTTGACTCCATGGCTAAGAAGATATTCTTTGTTGCGTTCGCCAGGGTAAAGGTGACCACTATATTGCCTTAGAGCTATTGGATAAATAATTCTCTTTAGCAGTTTCTTAATTTTTGAGTTCGTGATGCCTGCTTGAGAATCACCCCTGCAGAGAACAGGCAAGCCGTTAATACGTCCATAAAATAGCGCTTGGTGGTAGCTAAGATAATTCCAACCGTTTACGAGTACTATATCATAGTTTTCCTTTGTTAGAAGTTTCGAAAGTTCGGGAGTATTTATGCCCCTGTAATGATGGATACCTGGATCCTTAGCCACATTTGCGATCCATTTGAATTGATATCCCTCCAAAAGTGGAATATCCCATTCAAACTCTACTCCGAAGCCTGCGGTGGCTTGTTCTGAGGGTGTAACCTCATGACAAAATAGAACTTCTACCTGTAAATGACGAGATAGCTCTCTATAGAGAGGAATCCAATATTGAATTGGGTGCGATACTACAATGGCAATCCTTATTTTTGAATGTTCAAGGAGGGGCATTAGAAAACTAGTTTCGCTAGTGTGGATTTACACGCGTGGTAAAGGTAGCGAAAAAATTAATATTAATAATTTGTTGAGTGAGAGGATAAAAGACGCTGATCTTAGGAAGTGGTTTGAAGGCTATTGAGGACGATCTGCATGAGCTTTCATCACAATAAAATCCAGATGGATAGATTCGAACATAAATATAGAACAAGCTGGTATTTTCGGTAAGCCTACTTTGACCGTAACCAGGTCAATATTTAGAGATAATCTACCGGTTAAAATAGTTATATGGGATCTTGTTGAAGGGAATCTCGATACCAGTCGAGCGTGGCTTGTATGCCTTTTCGGATGCCAATTTTCGGTGTCCAACCTAGCCGTTGCTGTATCTTCGTTATATCAACGACCCGCCGTCTTATATTGTCGATGTCTCTCTCTTCACAATATTCAACATCCACAGGATTTCCGCATTCTCGAATTAGATGTACCAAATCATTTACTGATGTCTCGACTGAGGTGCCGAGATTAAAAACATCTCCCAAAGCCATTGGATGAACTCCGGCTAGTAACGTGGCCGCGACGGCGTCTGTAATAAACGTATAGTCGCGTGTTTGTTCACCGTCTCCAAAGATCTTTAGTGGGGAGCCGGTGAGGGATCCATGGATAAATTTTCCCAGGACACCACAATATGAGTTCTGAACCGTCTGCCCGAATCCGTAAACATTTGAATACCTGACCACAGACGTTGGAACGCCATAAGACCTTTGGTATAGAAGCGTGTACTGCTCGCCTAAATATTTTGTCGCTGAATAGTGACTGAGAGCTATCGTCTTGGTCTCTTCTGGGATTGGTCCGGTAGAGGTAGTCCCAAGAACTGAGCAGGAGCCGGCATAGATAAACCTTTCGAAATTGGGATCAGACCGATGTCGCAAATGAGACAAAATTCTAAGTGTGCTTTCGGCATTTACTTTTAGGTCGGCAATCGGATCGGTTCCTGAGCTAGCAATTTGCTTGCAGGCTAAATGAAAGATATAGTTAACGCCATCAAGGAGTGGTAGAAAACTGTCTGTATCTAGAATGCTCTTTTCATAAAACTCTGGTCTGTTAGGTAGTGTCTTAACAACGTCGGAAGAGCTGTTTGAGCAGTCGTCTACTAATATAACGTCACACTCGTATTGACTCAATAATTCGTTTGCAAGGTTATGTCCAATAAAGCCAGTCCCTCCGGTAATTAGAATTTTCTTTCCGTTATAAGATAAGTTAGAATTGGTCATGGTTTTTTATGCGTGAAGTAAAAGAATAAGACATTGCTTCAGCTGTATGGTCGTGAAGAAGTTCATGATTAGGATCAATTGGTTGAAAGTTGCTGCGAGTTGTTAACAGATCTTCGATCATAATGCTTAGGTCATTAGCTTGTGCCATTGGGCCTTGATCAGAACCGTCGCCGTAAGTAACAAGAAACTCGAAGCCAATTTTTCTGAGAAAATTACATGGAAATGATTGTTCGTGAAAAAACGCGACGAACGGCTTGCCGCACATTATGGTGCCCATCAGCTTTGAGGCTG
>Ga0160422_10003164_pt1 | contig 10210 bp, 7 predicted proteins | sample Fk160mmetaG_FD_108192 | JGI IMG/M metagenome (GOLD analysis project Ga0160422, IMG submission 108192) | Marine microbial communities from the Central Pacific Ocean - Fk160115 60m metaG | ecosystem: Environmental > Aquatic > Marine > Oceanic > Photic zone | place: The Central Pacific Ocean... | reverse complement strand
TTGTGGGTCGATGAAGCGTGACCGTCCGTATTTGAAGCTAATTTTGCATCGTGTAACGCCATTACATTGCCCCCATTAAATACACTACGGTAAATACACATATCCATACGATATCGAGGAAGTGCCAAAACAGACTTAAGCAACTAAGTCGAGTAACAGTTTGCTCACCTAAACCTCGGCGGGTTACTTCAATAAACATGATTGTCATCCAAATAAGGCCCGCTGTAACGTGCAGTCCGTGCAGTCCCACTAACGAGAAAAACGCCGTTAGAAACGCACTTTGCTGCGGCCCGTTGCCATGCTCAATAAGGTGGTGGAATTCGTACACTTCCATACCAATAAAACACGCACCCAGTGCCCATGTCACCGCCAGCCAAGCAAGGGCGCCTGACTTGTTTTGTCGGTGAGCACATATCATGGCAAAGCCAAAGGTAATGCTGCTTAAAAGCAGAGCGGCTGTTTCAACTGCAACAAAGTTGAGCTCGAAAATATCTTTGCCAGACACACCGCCCGCCGTATTCATAAACAGCACGGCATAGGTGGCAAAGAAAGAAGCAAACAACAAACAGTCGGTCATTAAATACAACCAGAAACCAAACACGGTGTTGTTTTCATGATGTTCTTCGTGTGCGTGTTCATGCGGCATTGATGCGGCGCTTGATGTTGCAATAGTACTCATGAGCGACCTCCCACTGTATTGGCACTTAAGTGCGTAGCTTCAACTCGTTCAACCTCATCTACCTGCACGTAGTAATCAACATCCGAGGTATAGCAACGCTTAATAAATACTCCTATTCCTGCCACTAAACCGACAACAGCAAGCCACCAAATATGCCAGATAAGCGCAAAGCCCATCAGGGTAAAGCTCATGCTCATGAAAACTCCGGCTGAAGTATTTTTTGGCATATGAATAGGTGTGTATTTTTCAGGCCGTTGATACGAATCGCCGCGCTCCTTCATATCCGTCCATGCATCAATGTCTTTGATGTGAGGAATCTTGGCAAAATTGTAAAATTGAGGCGGTGACGCCGTTGACCACTCTAGCGTGTGACCATTCCACGGATCGCCCGTTGTATCGTTAAGCTTCTCTTTGTTTTTGAAGCTTACAAACAGCTGAAGTAGCTGGAAGAAAATACCAATTGCTATAACAAACGCACCAAATGCAGCAATGTATAACCAGATATTCCAGTCAGGATTGTCGGTGTGATTTAAGCGGCGTGTCATACCCAAAAAGCCAAGCACATATAGGGGCATGAACGCCAAAAGGAAACCAATTTGCCAGCACCAAAAGGCTGCTTTTCCGGTTTTTTCGTCAAGCTTAAAGCCCATTGCTTTCGGGAACCAAAAAGCAAAGCCAGCCAGATAGCCAAATACCGCACCACCAATAATGGTGTTGTGAAAGTGCGCAATGAGAAATAAGCTATTATGAAGTACGTAGTCAGCACCTGGAATAGCAAGTAACACCCCTGTCATGCCGCCAATGGTGAAGGTCACCATAAAGCCTAACGTCCACAGTACAGGCACACTCAATATTAAGCGACCGCGATACATGGTGAATAGCCAGTTAAACAGTTTCACGCCCGTGGGTACGGCAATAACCATGGTCATAATGCCGAAGAAGGCATTAACATTGGCGCTCGAACCCATGGTAAAGAAGTGGTGCAGCCAAACAATAAAACCAAGAATGGCAATGGCACCCGACGCATACACCATCGATTTGTAGCCAAACAGGCGCTTAGCGGTAAACGTAGATATAACTTCTGAAAAAATACCAAATGCAGGCAGTACCAGAATATAAACCTCAGGGTGTCCCCACGCCCAGAACAGGTTGATATACATCATTGAGTTACCGCCGGCTTCATTCGTGAAGAAGTGGAAGTCCATATAACGGTCTAGGGTTAGCATGGCTAGCACAGCCGTAAGAATAGGGAACGAAGCAGCAATCAGAATGTTTGCCCACGTACAGGTCCATGTGAAAATAGGCATTTGCATTAACTTCATGCCGGGCGCACGCATTTTAAACACGGTCACTAAGAAGTTTACGGCGGTTAGCAGCGTACCGAGCCCGGATATCTGCAGGGCCCATATGTAATAGTCGACGCCAACCCCGGGACTAAACTCCAACCCGGCTAGCGGCGGATAAGCAACCCACCCTGTTTTTGCGAATTCACCTAACCCCAAAGACACATTTACTAGAATTGCGCCACCTGCGGTCAACCAAAAACTTAAGTTATTTAAAAATGGAAACGCCACATCGCGAGCACCAATTTGTAGTGGCAAAATGATATTCATCAACCCAATCATAAACGGCATCGCCATGAAGATAATCATGATAACGCCATGGGCTGTGAAGATTTGGTCGTAATGCTCTGGCGGTAGATACCCGGGCGCACCATTGGTTGCCATTGCAAGCTGAGTACGCATCATAATAGCGTCGGCGAAGCCACGCAGCAGCATGATCATAGCCAACACAATGTACATAATACCAAGACGTTTGTGGTCGACAGACGTTATCCAATCAAACCATAGGGTTCCCCACTGTTTGTACTTGGTGATAAGCATGGCTATGACCACACCCACCACTGCCACAACAGCAAGTGTCACCATAATAATCGGCTCGTGATAGGGCACGGCCTCAATAGATAATTTACCTAATAAAGACATGGTTATTGTGCATCCTCTTGGTGATGGCTGTGTTGCATTTCAGGCATGGCGTGATGTTCGCCCATGGCGGCATTTTCCGGCTTGTTGTAGAAATCCATAGAGCCGTGATCTTTCATGTATTTCATAACAATGTTATGAAATAAAACGTCATCGACTTTGCTGAAATAGGTCACCGGATTGTTTTCGCTTGGCTCAGCAAGCTGCTCGTAGGCACCTGACGTTAACGATGTTTGCGACTGCTTAACGCTGGCAACCCACGCCTCGAAGTCATCCTCGGTAGGTGTGGCAATAGCGTTAAACTTCATTCCAGTGAATCCCGCACCGCTGTAATTTGAAGAAATGCCTTTGTACGTACCTGGCTCGTCGGCAATAAGATGAAGCTTGGTTTCCATTCCCGCCATGGAATAAATCTGGCTTCCTAGCTGAGGAATAAAAAACGAATTCATGGTGCTTTCAGAAGTAATCTTAAACGCAACGGGTTTATTGGCTGGAAACACCAATTCATTGACCGTTGCGATACCTTGTTCAGGGTAAATAAACAGCCACTTCCAGTTGAGCGAGACTACTTCGACAGTAAGATGCTCTCCTTGACCTTCTAGCGGCGCATAAGGGTCGAGTGCGTGAGTAGAGCGCCAGGTGATCACACTCAACGACACGACAATGAGAATTGGAATGGACCACACCACCGCTTCTATTTTGGTTGAATGTGCCCATTTAGGGGTATAAATTTCGAAATCGCGACTAGCGCGATACTTCCACGCAAAGTAAAGCGTAAGAAAAATAACGGGAACAACAACAATCAGCATGAGGATAGTGCAAAGAATAATCAGGTTCTTTTCATCCATACCCACTTGCCCTTTAGGGTCAAGCACGCCACCGCTGCAACCGGCCAACGTCAGCCCTGCACCAGCAACAATTAAAGTAAAAAGGTTACGAATAGACAAAACAAGTTCCTATAACCCACAAGTTGAACGGCGATGACTGGGCCGCTTAATAGAGAATGGCAGCGTTACAGCATCGAAAAACACACCGGTAAAGCTTTGTCACACATACTGCGCAACGCTTTCGGCGTTAAATAATTAAATCGGAGACGTTTAACTAAAAAGTGGGGGCGCTCTACTGCCAACCGTCTGAACAAAAGGCTGGGGGAATGTAGGGCAAAGGTAAGGAATAGGTCGGCGCTGTTTTGTTATTTGCGCCTTTGCTATAGCCGTGGCTTTTACCAAGAGACCAACTAATACTAATGCAATAGTGGGAACAATAAATTGCGAAAGCGTGTGATTGGCCAGAGCAATGAAAAAAGGCTCTACAACCAAACTTTCATTAAACGCACTGACAAATTCTGCCGAGTCAGCCAAGGTACCACTGATAACTAGCGCAATGTTCAGCAGTAACACCAGATTAGCCAACCACAGCATAGCGCCTACACCACTGGTGTAGTTTATTGCGGGTCTAATCGAAGAATTCAGTTCGTCTAAAAAAACGAAAGAACGTGGTGCCATATAGAATGTAATGCCTTACAAGAACAGTGCTCTAAGTTTAACGCTGCTTCCAATGAGAATGAGAAAGCAGGCGTGGCAGAGTAATCTCAAATAAGGACAAGTACAAGCCACCTATCGACAGGCTAAAAAGACCTAGTAATTAAAACACCAGACACAAATGACTATTTTATTAACATTCAGAAGGTAAGACTCTGCTTCCACAGATTTATCGTCGCCCTTAGTACAGATGTCACGCATTTATTCACTTTTTCGCTCGCTGAGTCTTCAACTTGCACCTCGGCAGCACCTACACATGTTAATTTTTTGTTTTAAATATACAAAATTAAACCGCTTACCGGACGCGGTTGATAAAGCGTTAACCTTCTTATAGATGCGATGAGTTGCACGACAGTTTTCTCCCTTTTCTCAATGTAATTGATTTAAAAATCATCAATAATTTAAAATGCCACCGGTAGCATTTTGTTTAATTCGTGTTAATATCGAGCAGTATTATCTTGATTTCGGGACCGCAAAAAGATGGAAAGGTATGTAATTCCCAGTGTTATGCAGGCGCTGCAGCTATGTCAAGCCATCGCCGAGTCTCGCTCGGGGTTAAGTGCCTCTGAAATTGAGTCAGCGCTTAAACTACCCCGCACATCAGTATTTAGGTTACTGAGAACATTAACCAGCGAACGGGTAGTTGAAAAGCGTGGTACAAAATACTTCTATGGCACACGCATTTACGAAATTAGCGCCGCTAACTCGCGCAGCAGATACGTTCAGAGAATCACTGCACCTGCGCTTTCGAAACTTATAGCTGCAACCAACGCTAGCGCAATTATCTGTACATTAGGCGACTACTGCGCGTTTGTAATTGACGTTTTAGATGCCAGAGAAAAGCAAATAACAACAATAAGGCCAGGGACAAAACTGCCCTTATTTGAATCTGCTGCGGGTCATGTCATGTTGGCCTACCATCCCAAGTATCAAAACATGAACGACAGCACACACCCCGCAAACTTTGATGAACAACAAGCCGCGAAATTACGAGCAACAACGTGTACCAGAGGCTATGCCGTCAGCCACTTCGCACCGCGCAACGTAACGCTTGTTGCCGTGCCAGTCTTCATGCGAGATGGAGAGCTTGTATCAATTTTAGCAATAGAACTAGAGGGTATGATCCACGACGTTAAGGTGCTCCAAGCATGGAGCGCTAAACTCAAAGACATCGCCCGCCAACCAACCACCGGTGCCCACCCTTACGAGCAGGACATGCAGTAATGAAATATATTCCAATTCAACTGATTGTCGCTTTCGTCGCGTTTCTCGCCTTGTCTAACTGTCACGCACAATCATTGGCGTTTGAAGGCGCGCTGGGGTTCGGAAAATACACGCAAGGTGGAAACCAAGGAAAAGTGTTAGTTGTTAGCTCTTTGTCTGATAATGCCAAAAGCCCACAAGAGGGAACATTGCGATGGGCTATTGCGCAAGACTATCCCAGACTGATTGTCTTTAATGTGTCTGGCGTGATCGCGCTAGAAAAGGATTTAGAAATAAAACATGGCAACGTCACCGTTGCAGGACAGACATCTCCCCACGGAATTGTAATTTCTGGCGCATCAACAAGCGTTGAAGCTAATCAGGTCATTATTCGACACATGCGCTTTAGGCCGGGGAAAGACAGTGAAGAAGGCGATGCAGTAACCGTTAGAAATACCACTGATGTCATTATCGATCATTGTTCGCTAAGTTGGTCAAAAGACGAGGTAGGCTCTTTCTACAATAACCAACGCTTTACACTGCAATACAGCATACTATCAGAGAGTTTAAACAACGCGGGTCATCACAAAGGTAGCCATGGCTATGGCGGCATTTGGGGTGGCAGTAATGCTAGCTTTTTGCGCAATATATTGGCCAATCATACCAGTAGAAACCCGCGCATTAACGGATGGCGACTGAACCCGCCTTACCCACAGCAGCAAGAATTCGTTGATATCAAAAATAACGTTATTGCCAACTGGCAAAAAAACTCAGCTTATGGCGGCGAAAACGGCACCGCAAATCTGGTTGGGAATATTTATGCCCCAGGCCCCGCTACGAAAAAGCTATGGTTTTTCCAATTATGGGACGATAAGGAATCACTCACTCGACTTTATGTTGCTGAAAACGTGATGAAGGGCTATAGCGACATGTCTGAGGACAACAGTAAAGGCATAGATGTTAAGAGCGCCAAAACCGGTTCAAAGAAAGAAAAAGACGTAATCACTCGTTCTCTTTCAACGTCGCCTTTTCATCAGAATGAAATAGATAAATTAGGCGATGCGCAACTTACTGCACAGCAAACATGGACAAGCTTGATTGAAAACCAAGACGTAGGTGCTAATCTCACCCGCACAGGTAAAGATCTAGACCCTGTAGACTCGCGCATACTTAAGCAAATACAAAGCAATCAGTACACAAGCAAAAATGGGATAATTGATAGTGAATTAGATGTGGTTGACTGGTCAATTTACAGCAGCTACTTTACTGCCAACCCCGCGCCCTCTCTTACTTTTCATGAAGAAAACTCATGGCGGGTACTCGCAGGAATCCCAACACTGTGATCACTAAATATTCATATATTAATAATTTGTGAAATAAACGTTAAATAATAATGCATTCCTAAACTACAAGATCAATACTGCCACCGGTGGCATAGCAAACTACAAATACTACAGCTATGTCGATTTTGGAATTTAGGAGTTCAAAACATGAAAGTGTTTCAATGGACAGCCCTCGCTCTAGCCGTGTCCACGGCGTTTTCCACCATGGCGCAAAGTACTGCACCGGCTCAGGAAAATACCGAGCAAACTGAAACAAATGAGACCCCTAGCGAAATTGAAGTAGTTGAAGTAAAGGGTGTTAAACAGGCAGACCTTAAAGCGCGTGACTTAGAACGCATGAAAAGCGGCTTTAGCTCTGTTATTTCTACCGATGATTTAGGCAATTTTGTTGATCAGAACGTGGCGGAGTCCCTTCGACGACTGCCGGGTGTTACGCTACAGCGCTCTGAAGGCGAAGGTAAGTTTGTCACCGTACGGGGCTTAGGACCCGGCTTCGTATCCATAAATATGAACGGCGCACAAATGTCTGGTGCAGGCGAAGAACGGAAAGTGGGATTAGACGCACTTCCTGCTGACCTTCTCGGTACCATTGAAGTGCTGAAAACACTCACCCCAGACCAAAACCTAAATTCCATTGGCGGTACAGTCAACGTTAAAGCAATTTCAGCTTTCGATCGCGGCAAAAACACATTAAAAATGCGTGTTCAAGACGCATATTCAGAAGCGCGCGAAAAGCACTCTCCGAAATTTAGCTTAGACGGCACCCAGTTTTTCCTCGACAACACCTTTGGTATTGGCTTTGCCATCTCTCACGAAGACCGCAAAACCCAGATAGACGAAACGCGCCACCACAGCACCAATGAAATGAAGTTTTACACCGCCGACTTGGGTAAAACAGAAGAAGAAATTGCCCAGGGTGACGAAATTCTTGCACCTTCTCAGTTAGAAGTTCGTCGCGAAATTGCAGGAAGAACTCGCCAAGCAGCAGCACTAAACCTCGAATACAAGCCCTCTGCAGACGCCTACTATTATGCCAAAGGCACGTTCACTCAGTTTGAAGATGATGATCGCGCACAGCGAGAATTTTACGATTTTCAAGATGCAGGCTCTGTCGGAAACGATGAAATTGTATACGTAAACGGCGCTACGAAAGAGTTTATTCTTAGCGATATAGACGTATTCCACCAGCATTTCCTACAAGAAAGTAAGAACAAAACCATCACGTTCAGCTTAGGGGGCGAAAACCGTATTGCTGAACGCTTCGTGTTTGACTACGAATACGCTCAATCTCGCTCTGAAGAAGACTCCACTGGTGACCGCCGCGTTCAATTCCGTGAACGAGACCTGATTGTTTATGGTCAAGGCGGTCGCGACAACATTAACGCCCGCATTTTAAGCCCACAGGAAGCTGCTGAAATCGCAGGTCTAACCTACGACCCGGAAAACAGTATTTTTGGAACGTCGGGTAGTGGCGATGGTTCTGACCTTTCAAATTATCAATTCGATAACCTGTTTTTAGAAGGCGGAACGCGAATTGATGAAATTAAGACAGTGAACCTTAACTTGCGAACCGACATTTTTAATGACTGGTTAAACACCATTAAATTTGGTGTGCAGGTGAGTGAGCGCGATCACGTGCGTGACAAGGACCGCTGGAGTTTCGACCCTTCTGCCGGCGACTGTAGCGACGACGCATGTATTGCCGCAGTGAATTCTACCCTTGCCGACTATGACACCCAGATTCCTTCAAACAGTGCATTCCAGCTGCCGTTTGAAAGCCGCGCAGTTGTCGACCAAATTGTTGATGCCACTCGTCAAACGGTTGAGCCTGCCACAAATGGTGAAGTGTCAATAGAAAGCACTAAGGGCGACTACAGCATTACCGAAGATACGCAGGCTGTATACGCAATGGCAGAGTTGCCATTAGGCGCAGATGCCACACTAACAACCGGCGTTCGCTGGACTCAAACCGAGTTCTCTTCTACCGGCTTTTTGTCTTTAGAGAACGATGACTTTGAGTTTAATGGCGCAGGGGCTGGTGCATTGGATATTGCTATCCCTCTTCCAGAAGCGTCTATTAAATACAGTGAGTTTTTCCCTAGTGCACACATTAAATGGGAACCGAGTGAAAACTTCTTAGTGCGTGCCGCAGCATGGACGAGTTTTACTCGCCCGTCGTTTAAACAAGCCCGTGCATTTGCAGTGTTTGACAGCGATATTGAGCTTTGTCCTCCTGGTTCTGACGATTGTGATGACAGTCAAGGTGGCGCATCGCTTCAACAGTTAAGCCAGTACGTGTTGGGTTCTGATAATGCGCTAGATGTGGGTAACCCTAACCTCGTTGCAATGACGTCTATTAACTACGATGCGTCAATTGGCTGGTATCCAAGCGAAAACCTCTTTATGGAAGCGGCAGTTTTCTATAAAGACATCGACAACTTTATCGTAGATGTAAACGGAATTGGCATGGCGCTTAATGACCTGCCGCTAACGCTTCCGGTAAACCAGGTGACTGAGTTTGTTATTCCGCAAGATTTATATCTTAACGAGATAAACATTACCGTTAACGGCAACAAAGCCTCGGTTATCGGGTTAGAGCTTAGCTACAACCAGTACTTTGAAAATGGTCTATTCATTCAAAGTAATGCCACCATCCTCGATAGTGAAGCCACGCTGGATAGCAGTATTCGTCAAGGCAAAGTGGCACTGCCCGACCAAGCTGATACCACCTTTAATCTTGTATTTGGTTGGGAGAGCGAAACGTTCTCAGCTCGCTTAATTGGTAACGTGCGTTCTGAAGTTCTTGAACAAATTGGCTCATGCCCAATTACTGCCGATCTTAACGACCCGAAAGGCTGCAAGATTTGGGGCGACCAATATCAAGATTCGGTTAAAAGCTTAGACTTTAAACTTCAGTACGACATTACCGAGTACGCACAATTGTACTTTGACGCCATCAACCTTACCGAGGAGTCTGACCTTCGCTACTTCCAAGGTAACGCGTTAAGCGGCGGCAACATTCTGTACCAAAAAGAAGAATACGGTCGCAGCTACCAGCTGGGTGTAAACATTAAGTTCTACTAATTGTCTGCGCCGGGGAAACCCGGCCTTTTCCACATAATAAAGCTGGAGCGGGCATGTAGTGCGGTAGTACGCCCAGTAAAATATGGAGATTGAGTACCATGAAACTCACGAAAATTGCTGCCCTTATGGGCGGCGTTATTCTCGTTACCGCCTGTGGCGAGAAAAGCTCTACCAATGTAACCCTCCCCCCCCGACCCAGCACTTACTGGCGTATTTGTTGATAGCCCCGTTGAAGGAATCAATTATTCCTCTGCTTCTGTGGAAAACGGCACCACCAATGCGCAGGGTGAATACTCTTACTTCAGAGGCGAACAGCTCGCTTTCAGCATAGGTCAGCTGGCGTTTCCAGAAACCCCGGCATCGAGCGTTATCTCTCCT
>Ga0160422_10003163_pt1 | contig 10210 bp, 8 predicted proteins | sample Fk160mmetaG_FD_108192 | JGI IMG/M metagenome (GOLD analysis project Ga0160422, IMG submission 108192) | Marine microbial communities from the Central Pacific Ocean - Fk160115 60m metaG | ecosystem: Environmental > Aquatic > Marine > Oceanic > Photic zone | place: The Central Pacific Ocean... | reverse complement strand
TATTTGTCCATGCAAAAGTAACAAATAAACCAAAGAGGACTGTAAGAATTGCTTGTGATAAATAAATAGTTGATCTTGTCATTGGTAATGCTGCAACAAATTCAAACGTTCCATCTTCTTCTGCTTTTGAACCTAATTTATTTAAAAGTATGATCGTTGCTGTACCAATTAAAAGTGGCACAAATGGAACCAGAAAATAAGTTGTTACCATTCCCTCTAATGTAAAAACATTATCCCAGTCTTGTATTCCAAGCAGATTCATAACTGTATCATTCTCAGACATACCCCTAAAAGCTTCTCTTTGTCCATCAATTAGTAGGCTTTCTACGCTTGAATTTGCAAAAGCCAATGGAAGTATCAATAGGTACGCTCCTCCTGATATTGCCCAGTTTAAAATAAATTTTCTTGGTACGGTAATCATATATTTAAGGTAATTAAACATTAGATTCCTTTCTGTCGTAAAACGAAAAGAAAGCGTCTTCTAAATCTTTTCCTTCTTCTTGTGCTTTGCTTAAAAATGTTTCATAAGTTTCATCATAAACTTTGACACCATCTCTTAATACCGCCATTGACTTTGCAACTTTTTCAACTTCAGAAATTATATGGGATGATAAAAGTATGGATGCTCCATTATTAGAAAATTCTTCAATTATTTCAAAAAATGACCTCTGGTGAAATGGATCTAAACCAGAAGTTGGCTCATCTAAAATTAAAGCCTTTGGTTTATGCTGTACTGCTAAGATTATCGCCACTTTTTGTCTATTTCCTTTGGATAATTCTTTTAAAGATTGATCTACTTCAAGCTCGAACTTCTCTGCTAATTCCATTGCGTATTCAGTAGTTTGACCTCTCATGTCAGCACCAAGTTTAAATAAAGATTTAGAACTAAGATTTTGTGGAAGTTGGGGGTCTCCAGGTAAATATCCAATTATTTTTTTTGCTTCAACAGGATTTTCTAATGTATTGATTCCTTCTACTGAAAGAGAGCCTTCCGAAGATCTCAAAAAACCCATTAAACTTCTCATCGTCGTTGATTTTCCTGAACCATTAGGACCAAGTAAGCCTTTTACTTCACCATTATCAACAGAAATATTTATATCTGACACCCCTTTGCCGTTTTTGTATTTCATTGTTAAGTTTTTGATTTCTATCATGATTTTATCTTACAAGTTAGGACTCATTATCTTGAGAGTTTTGCTTTTTTCTTAGCCAGGTAAGAAGAAGAGCAGGAATTAAAAACATTAACATTTCATCCCAACCTCCCTGATGAAGGAAAACTGGTGGACTGTTTGTAAAAATTAAGTTCATAGATAACTCTGTACTACCCATCTCGAAATATTTATTAATGAACTTGGAACGAGACCAAAAAATATGGTCAATGCTGCCAAAGAACTTATTAATAAGTATTCAGTCTTTTTCAATTTTAGTGTTTCAACCGGAGTTTCTGTTTTTTCAATAGTTGCAATCCATATAGGTCTTAGATAGAAATAAAAACCGGCGACTGTAGATAACAAAAGAATAGTTACTAAAAGATATTTCTCATAAGCCCACAGGTTTGTAAGCAAAATAAACTTTGATACAAAGCCACTTGTTAAGGGAATTCCTGCAAGTCCAAGCATGAAAATACAAAATGTCGTAGCAAGAAATCTATTGTTGATAATCAATCCTTGGATTCCTTCAATTAGAAAATCAGATGACAATCTACCATTAACTATTGAAAAAATTGCAAAAATTCCAGTTAATTGAATGATATATGTAAATAGGTAGAACATAGAGGCACTCGTTCCATTTACTCCAGAAACTATACCTGAAAGTATGAATCCAGACTGCACTACCCCACTGTATGCCAAAAGTCTCTTTAGATCTTGTTGCACCGTTGCAAAAACTGATCCAATAATTGTTGAAAGTATTACGACAATTAGAAAGAAGGAGTCGAACTCATTAGGCATCAACCTCAGAGAAACTTGACATAATCTAGCAATCACAATAAACGATGATACTTTTGCAATCGAAGCCATGTAACCTACATATCCTGTCGGTGAACCTTGATAAACATCTGGAGCCCAAGACTGAAAAGGAGCTGCTGCGATTTTAAATAGCAAGCCAACAAAAATTAATATCATGCCAATAGATGTAGTTAAAGGAACTACATCTGGACCAACATAGCTTAAAGCTAGAGCAAAATTATATACACTCTGAACAGCAAACGATACATAAACTAATGAGACTCCATATATTAAAATGCAAGAAGCAAGAGAACCTAAGAGAAAATATTTTAAAGAAGCTTCATTACTTAATTTATCGCCCCTATTTAAACCAGCAAGAGCATATAGACTAATGGAACCTATCTCAAGACCAATAAAAAGCATAATGAGATTCTCTGAATCAATCATTAACATGAATCCTGCAGCACTCATTAAAATTAAAATTATTGCCTCTGTTGTCTTTTCTTTAAGTAAAGAGGACGATTCCCAAATTGGAATAAAGTTGAATAATAAAATTAATGAAATTAAAACATTGCCGAAAAGAGAAAATTCATCTAATAGAATTTTTTGAGTGAAATAAGAACTTATTCCATTTTGTAAAAATAATCCAAATTTCAAAAATACGCAAAAAATTGTGAATAATATACCACAAATTGTTATAACCTGTTTTACTGTTTCATTTGTTTTAATAGTTATTGTAAAAAATAATAGAATTAGGGCCGTAATAACTAAAGTTATTGTCGGAGAGATAACAATTAAATTAAACCCAATTGCTTCTGCAACTGCACTCACTTTGAAACCTCAGTGTAAATATTTATGGTTTCAAAAATAACGGAAACATCCTGGACTACATAACCTTCAATGAAACTTGGATAAATTCCTATAAATAGCATCAAAACAAGCAATGGTCCCACTGCAATAATTTCTTTGGGATTCAGATCTGATAGAACGGCATTTTCATCATTATTTAATTGGCCATTAAAAATTCTCTGATAGGCCCATAACATATAAATTGCTGCAAGAACTACTCCAAAAGCTGCCACTGATGAAAGAATCTGAAAAGTTGGAAAGCTTCCCATTAAAATCATAAATTCACCTACAAAACCATTAAGGCCTGGTAATCCAATAGAAGCAAATGAGGTAAATAAAAATATTGCTGCATATAAGGGCATAGATTTCTTGATACCACCAAAATCTGAAATCCTCCTTGTATGTCTTCTATCATATAAAAACCCAACAAGCATAAAAAGTGCACCTGAAGTAATTCCGTGGTTTATCATTTGTATGATTGCCCCTTCTAAACTTAAATATCTACCAGCCGAAATACCTAACATTACGAAACCCATATGACTGATTGATGAATATGCAATAAGTTTTTTAATATCAATTTGGACGATAGCTACAACCGCTCCGTAAATTATTCCAAATACAGATAAGAAAGCGATTAAAAATTGATACTCGAGAAATCCTAGGGTAAAAAATGGAATTGACACACGTAACAATCCATAAGCTCCAACTTTTAAAAGAACACCGGCTAAAAGGATACTTCCTGCAGTTGGTGCTTCTACGTGTGCATCAGGTAACCAAGTATGTAGTGGGAAAAGAGGAACCTTAATAAGAAATCCAAAAGTAAATAAGAGGAATAATAATTTCGATTGATTTTCAGTAAAAGTCATATTTGCTATCGTTTGAAAATCTAAAGCAAAGGCCCCGGAAGACTGATAGCTTAAAACTCCTGTATATATTGTCCCAGCTAATATGAAAATGGATCCAAACACTGTATACAAAATAAATTTTATAGTTGCATATCTTCTGTTCTCTCCACCCCAAATACCCATTAAAAAATACATTGGAATCAATAAAGCTTCAAAAAAAATGAATAAAGAGACTAAATCACCAGCTAAAAATACTCCATTTACTGATGCTTGTAATAGCATTATCGATCCTAAAAAGCCCTTACTTTCTCCATGTGTTTGATTTACAGAAAGGACCGACAACAGAACAAGTAAACAATTCAAGGTTACTAGCAAAAAAGACATTCCTGAAAAACCAATGAATAAACTTATCCCGTATGCACTAATCCAAGAAATTGAATCAACGACAATAAAACTAGATTTTAAATCTTGATTAATAAACATATAAAGACAGAGGCCTAGAGGGACCAGACTTAAAAAAATTGTTAGTGGTCTAAATAATTCGTTTCTCTTTTTAGGAATAATAAATATAAAAATAGAACTGATGATGGGAAGGACGATGAAACTATAAGCTAAGCTAATCAAATTAATACTCCTGGAGAGAAAAGATATACAAAAATTAGCACCAGCATAAAGAGTCCAAAATAAACAACATAATTTCTTACAAGACCTGTTTGTATTAAGGAGATTTGCTGAGATGATTTAAAAAAGGATTTAGCAACTCCATTAATTAATCCATCTATTGTCATAGCATCAAAAGTTACGGCTACTCTTCTTGAAAAAGCTTTTAAACCTCTTACAAAAATTGCATTTCCAATCTTATTTAAATAAAGAACATCTTTGGATAGCTTCATAATTTCATTTGTTAATGGAATCTTCAGCTTAAAGTAGGCAACGATATCAAATATATAAATCAAATATGCAAGACCAAGTCCAGAAAATCCGGCGCCAATCGACAATAGTGCCAAAATTGCTAAAGTTATACCCTTTGGTAGATGAGTTACTTCTACATTATGAAGAGTTTCATGTAACACTTTTTCTAAACCATGAAAGAATGGAGTATTAATAAAACCTATAAATATTGAAAAAATTCCAAGAAGTATCAATGGTCTTGTCATATTTTTAGGAGCTTCTTTAATTTCTTCATTACTTTTATCAGGCTCTTTAACAAAAATTAACAGCCAGTGTCTTCCCATATAAAATGCAGTCATAAATGCGGCTAAAAGGGAAAGAGCCCAGAATCCATAATAAATTCCTCCTTTTGAAAAAACTGAGGCAAGAATTTCATCTTTAGACCAAAAACCTGCCAATGGTGGGATACCTGAAATTGCTAAGGTGCCAATACCCATCATTGCAGCTGTAATGGGCATTCTTTTTCTTAAACCACCCATTTTGTAAATATTTTGCTCATGGTGCATTTCATGTATTACTGCCCCAGCTCCGAGAAATAATAATGCTTTAAAGAATGCGTGTGTAACGAGATGAAATATCGCTGCAACATATGCTCCTGCTCCAATTGCAATAAACATAAAACCAAGTTGTGAAATTGTTGAATATGCTAGAACTTTCTTTATATCATCTTGATTTATCGCTGAGAAAGCTGCAATTAAGGCTGTTAAGAGACCAAAGCTAATTATCGTAATTGCTCCCAGTTCAGAGAACTGTAACATTGGAGAGATCCTTACAAGCATAAATACCCCTGCAGTAACCATAGTTGCAGCGTGAATCAAGGCGCTAGCTGGTGTTGGTCCCTCCATCGCATCTGGTAACCAGCTAAATAAAGGAAATTGTGCAGATTTTCCAAAAGCTCCTAGAAGTAAAAACAATACCATGATATCTAGGTTTTCAGGTCTAGCTTGCAAGGTTGAATCAAATATAGTTAAGAAATTAAATGTTTGAAAATGATTTAATATCATCATAAGGCCTATTAGAAATCCAAAATCACCAATTCTATTTAAAATAAATGCTTTATTGCCAGCTTTAGATGCAGATTTTTTTTCTGACCAAAATGATATTAAAAGATAAGAACTTAACCCTACAAGCTCCCAACCAAAAAACATCACCAAAAAATTTCCTGATAAAACTAAAAGTAACATTGAAAAGACGAAAAAATTAAAATACTCGAAATATTTCGTATATTTTTCATCTTTACTCATATAAGAGGTTGAAAAAATTTGTATTACAAGACTTAAACCACATATCAAAACCATCATGACTGCAGACAGGCCATCAAGATAAAATTCAAAAATTATTTCTGGATTTGGGAACCATTCAAATAACTCGAATTTTAGAGGTTTAAATTTATCTAAGAAAATGTACCCAAAGAGAAAAAATGATATGCCAACTGATAACATTGCTGCATTCAAAGTTACAAAATTTGTTAACAATTCATTAAGAAATTTACTCGTTACTTTTAAAAATAAAGAAGTAAGAAGAGGAATTAGAATGACACCTAAAATTAAGATTTCCACAATTACCCTTTCGAAGCACTCAACATATCTACAGAAGCGGATTCTTGTTTCTTAAATATAGAAACAATTATTGCAAGACCAACAACTACTTCAGCAGCTGCAACAACCAGAACGAAAAAAACAGCTATTTGTCCATCTAAAGATCCAAGATGTTTTGAGGCAGTTATAAATGTTAAATTAACTGCATTTAACATGAGCTCGATACACATAAACATAATCAAAGCATTTTTTCGAACCATCATGCCAATAAAGCCAATGGAAAATAAGATTGCTGATAATGTCAAATACCAATCAGAGGTTACTTCAATCATTAGTATCAGTTTTTTTAAAATCGTAGGCTAACGCTAATGCAGCAGTTGTGGCAACTATCAAAAGGATTGATATAACTTCAAATGGAAATACCCATGATGTAAACATCAATGATGCTAGTAATGAAGGAGTGCCTTCAAGTGAATTTTCAGATTGTGCAAATAATAGATTCCAATTAAATCCACTTTGCAAACCGACAAACGTTACTACTGATATTAATAATATTAAAGTTCCTGAAATCAAAAATTTTTGTCCCTTAATTTGCTCTTTAGTTTGTTCAGGTTTGTCAACTCCTATCATCATTATGACAAAAAGGAATAAGGTCATTACTGCACCTGCATAAACAAGCATTTGTACCATGGCAACAAAAGTGGCATTTAAAGTTATGTAAAGAATAGCCAAAGATGTCAGAGTTAGAACTAAACCCATTGCGTTATGAACGGGGTTCTTTGCAAAAACTACAATTAGCGCTCCGAGAATCATCATAGAAGCCGGTATCGCAAAAAGTAGTAGTTCTGTCACACTATTCTTCCTCTAAAAATTGACCTTTTTCAGGTTCTCTTTTTCCGACTCCAAGAGATCCTGTCCAACTTATAGTATTTTGATAATCTGGATTGCCATTAGATGATGTTGCTCTCATCCAACCATCAGCTGTTTTTAATTCATTTAAATTTGTCAATGGTGTCTGTTCTTCGTGAGCATTTGGAATTCCACTTTCTCCTACCAATAAAACTTCTTTATCAAAGACTGCTTCATCTCGTGAACCAATACTCATCTCAAACAACGATGTCATTGTAATTGCCTCTGTTGGACAAGCCTCAACGCATAGACCACAATATATACATCTGAGCATATTTATTTCATAAATAAATCCATATCTTTCACCAGGACTTACAGGTTGTTCTTCAGGGTTGTCTTCACCACGTACATATATACATTGTGCAGGGCAAGCACCGGCACATAGTTCGCATCCAATACACTTCTCCATGCCATCTTCATACTTGTTTAAAACATGTCTTCCATGAAACCTTTGAGGTTTGTTTCTAAATTCTTTTGGGTATTTATCAGTAACAGATTTTTTAAATAACTCTTTGAACGTTACCTTTAAACCTTTTACTAAATCGTATCCTGTACTCATATTTTTTTTAACTCCAAGGTAATCCAAAATCTCTGATAGCTAATACAATTGCCGAAATCATAAGCCAAATTAATGATATTGGGATGAGTCTTTTCCACCCTAACTCCATTAGTTGGTCATATCTCAATCTTGGAAGTGTTGCCCTGATCCAAAAATAAACAAATAGTAGTCCAAAAGTTTTTACTCCTAGCCATAGCGTAGGCATGAGTGCTGATAAAAATGGTGGAAGGATCCCTTCAAATGTCGGTCCTAGCCAACCTCCTAGAAAAAAAGTTGCTGTTATAGCGCACATATTAAACATATTTATGTACTCAGCTAGAAAAAACATTGCGAATCTAAATCCTGAATATTCTGTGTGAAAACCACCAACTAATTCTTGTTCTGCCTCAACTAAATCAAATGGAGCTCTGTTAACCTCTGCTATAGAGGCAATGAAAAAGATTCCAAATGCCAGAAATTGTGGAAAAATATTCCAATTTGGTATAAATCTTACGATTGAATCAATAATTGGTATTGTACTTGATAAACTGCCAGCTTGGCTTTCAACAATCTTTGACATAGACATTGAACCTGAATACAAAATTACAGGGACAAGTGAGAGGCCCATGGCAGCTTCATATGAAATCATTTGTGCAGATGCTCTTACTCCGCCAAGAAGTGGGTATTTTGACCCTGATGACCATCCAGCTAACACGACACTGTATACTGCTAGTGAACTTATTGCAAGAAAGAATAAGACACCTACATTGATATCAGCTCCCACCATATTTATAAATTTTGATTCCCCACCAATTGTTAAATCAAATCCAGGACCAAGTGGAATAATCATAAAAATTAAGAAGGATGGGACAAGAGCAACGATCGGAGCAAGAAGATACATAGCTTTATCAGCTTTCATTGGTAAAATTTGTTCTTTCAATAAAAGTTTTATAGCATCTGCAAGAGTTTGAAGTATTCCAAAAGGACCTGCTCTATCAGGACCAACTCTAGACTGCATTCCTGCTACAACTTTTCTTTCTAACCAAATAAGAAGGATTGTATTGGTAAGTAAAAGACCTAAACCTAAAAGTGGTTTTATGAATGCAAGAATTAATTCAACTGACACTCAATTGCTCCCTGCTATTTGCTACTTCTAATTCAACTTTCTTTTGAGGATCGAGATTTTGAAAACCTCTTCTATTGATTGGAATTATTATGAGATTATCTGGAAGTGAATCATTAATGTAAACGTTTACCTGAATAGAGACATCATCTTGTGTTAAAGTTACAACATCATTATTTAACATATAAGATCCAAAGTAAGTTGCATAGTTCATTTCAATAAATCGCTCAGATCCAAGCATCGAAATAGAAGGTGAATTAATTTGTGATGATGAATCTCCATAAAGCCTGTGTACAAACAACATTTCAAGATTAATTAAATTGATGTTTTCGATTTCAATATTGATTGGTTTATAGTTTAAAATACCATCTAGATTCTTAGGTTTATCTAAGTTTTCAAAAGATGGAAGTATTTCTTTATCAATATATCCATCACACATAAGTGAATTCAATTCTATTTCGGATTCAAAAAGTTTTTCATTATCAATTTTATTTAATAGCATCGACCAATACTCCCAATCACTCAATGCTGAGCCTGGAACAGGAAGTATTTTATTTTGCTTTAATATCCTCATTTCAAGATTTGTAACAGTGCCTTCTTTTTCTCCATAAGATGTTGAAGGAAGAATAATATTTGCTAATTCTGTAGTTTCATTTAAAAACATATCCAAAGCAACTACAAAGTCCGAGATAATTAATCTATCTTTTATTTTTTTACTTAAAACAGAATTATTTACTGGATTTGCACCAATTGTGAATACAAGATTTCTTTTGCTTTCATCAAACTCATTAACAAATTCATTCAATCCTTTTACGCAATCTATATTTTGTAATGCACCAAAAGTATTTCCCTTTGAAAAAGCATTAAGTACTTTAAGGTTTGATTTTTCATCTAAATATTGAAATAATTCTGTAATTGGTTCAACATCTTGAATTGGAGACGATTTACCTAAAATTGCAACAACATTCTTATCGAGTATGAATTCTTCAAAATCTGGTATCTCTGATATTTCAACATTAAATTCGAAATTTTTATTAATTATTTCTTCGCCAAAATAATGTTCTGTTAGTTCTTTTATTGCAGTATTTGTATGACCAAATATCAAAAGTTTTTTTCCATTTTTTACTGCTTGTTTGATACGTAAATAAAGGGTAGGTAAATTATCTTTTATATCTTGAGACCATAAAATTATTGTATCTGCAAGATCTAAGTCTTTTATTTCTCCAAGTTTCTCCTGATTTTCAAAAAATCCTTTGTAAAGATAATCATCACTAAAGTAAATATTTATATTTTCGCTGTTGTCATTTTTTTCTTTTAAATCATTTACAAAATTGTTTAATGCAAAATATTCTTCATTAGTACTGTTTGCACCAACAATAAAACTTACAGAAGATGTTTTCTGAGAGAATATTTCATTGCTGATTAAATCCATTGATTCATTAATACTTATTTCTTGTGTTGAACTATCAATGAGTAAAGGTAACGTAATTCTTTTATCAGAATGTAGATAC
>Ga0160422_10003161_pt1 | contig 10213 bp, 11 predicted proteins | sample Fk160mmetaG_FD_108192 | JGI IMG/M metagenome (GOLD analysis project Ga0160422, IMG submission 108192) | Marine microbial communities from the Central Pacific Ocean - Fk160115 60m metaG | ecosystem: Environmental > Aquatic > Marine > Oceanic > Photic zone | place: The Central Pacific Ocean... | reverse complement strand
GGAATTGTATTTATTATTTTTAAACTAATTTTTATTAATGAAGGTATAAATATAGTAGAAAATTTACCAGTAGAAAATAGTGAAATAATTGTCTCTGATTATGATTTATGGGAATCAAATAAAACAAAACTTAAAGGTATTATTGAACTTTCCAATAACATTGAATTAGTATCCTCAATAAGTGATTTGATAGACTATTCCTCTTTCTTGCGAACAGAAGAGGCTGCAGAACTATTAAAAAAGGCTGAAAAAGGAAATAAAGAAACCTTAAATAAAATTCTTTCCCAAATAAATAAAAAACTTTAACCTCCCTAAATAAAGAATCTTGAAATTCATATGAGCATAGCGAACATTTATTTCCTAGATAGCGAACATATAGCGAACAAATTAATATTGTTATTAAGGTAAATTGAGGAATAATGAAAAAAATTTATTTTTTAAGCTCTCTCTTTTTATTTTTCATTCCTTCGGTACATTCAACCCCAGAAGTTATAACTGAATATGATGAAAAATATTCAGAGGTTATTGAATTAATCATGGAAAAAAACAAAGTTGATATAGAAAATAGAGGTTTATATCAATTTTCTTTTTTAAAATTTAAAAACAATTGTGAAGCTGAAGTGAAATTAAAGCACTATTCTCCATTAATAGAAGTTTTTAAAGTTGATGTTTGCAAAAAAACTTCAATAGTATCAATAGCAGAATAAAGATAAAATTTCATTAAAAACACAGGGGGTAGGATTTAGGGTAGTAAATCCTACTTTTTTCTTTTTTATGCTTCCATATAGTTCCATTTGCTTCCATTTAGGTTCACTCTAAACCTCTCCCTCTCCGTTCTTAATGTTTTCTAGAGAGTATCAGGAAGTCCTAAAAGGTCTTCTATGAGATCGATCAGAGAGGATACTAAGTCTCCTGAATTCCTATATAGTGCCACAAAGAAGAGGGTTTCAGGGGTTAACACATGGGGTGAATTAATATTTCTGTCAAATGATAGAAACTCTCTTAATTGAATACTTCTGAACTATTAAGAGGGGGTAAATTTTTTGAAGTAAGGTGGGTATTAAATATAAAACTGTTGCAGGGGGAAAAATATTTTAAATTAATTTATAAATTCAATATCATGATTATATTTTTGTATAAGAAATTATTTTATACGAAATCTCGAATACTTTTATCTCCGTTTTATTGTTTAGTGAAGTGGTTTAGATTAGAAAAAATTGGAATATAAAAGAATTTAGGACTATATAGGGTTCTTATTTTTCTTAATCTGTTTAACTATATTTTTGTTTGATATTGCTTATAGTAGATAAATCTAAAAAAACTCATAAACAGACTAAAAAATACTAAGATTTTAATAAAAAACTAATTCTATAAATTTGTTCACTGCTTTCCTTTTTCCTTAATACTTTTTTAAAATTGAATACAAGAAAGATTAAAAATATCATTCCTGTTTAGAAGCATTCCATGATCTAGTATCAAATCAATATGGAGATCATTCGCATACAGAATAATAGATTTTGATTTCTTTAAATTACTTAAATTATTTAAAATCATTTTTTCAACTGTTTCAAAACCAAAAGGATTAAACATAAAAAGAACAGAACTTCGAATAAATTTAATTTTTGTTGCATCGTTTAACTCAAATTTAATATTCAATTTTGATGATTTATTTTCCAAAAACTTTTGTTTATTTTTCTCAGCAAGTTTTAATAAATTAGAGGAGCAGTCAAAACCATAATAATACTTAAATCTATAGTTACTAGCGAAATATAAAGTTGAAATACCACTCCCACAACCTATGTCAACTAAACCATATTCTTTAAAATTAAAATCTGATGGAAGTAAATTTATAAGTCTATCAATATTTTTTAACCAAACTACTTGAAAATCGATAGAATCTTTTTTTTGTTTTAAAGAAATATCTAAATCTTTTACCTCAATATTTTCAGAACCTAAAAATTGGTTCTGAGATATCCAAACTTGATTAAAATCATTATTTTCTTTTCTTGTTTGATCAGAGAGATATGAATTACGCTTTAGCATAATTTCTTTTAAATTTTCATTAATAAATTTATAGTAATTGACATTAAATTATCAAATATATATCTTTTGAAACATATTTTTAAATAAAAAAATCAATATAGTGCCACAAATTATAGGCCAAAAAGGGGTTAAATATCAATCAACTTAGTTGCATTTAATCCGAAAGTTAGTCAGTCTTTATAGAGTGACTACTACTCTGAATACTTTTATCTCCGTCATTATTCGATTTTAAGAAGTAATATACAGCCCTAAAATGCTTTTATCACAAGAAAATGGACAAAGTAGAATGTCTTAGATGCACATATTTTGCCATATATTTTTTCTCTATCTTGTTAGTATTATTTTGGTAAACAAATCTTGATTCTTGGTGATATTTTTAGAATAGTAATACTTATGAAGGATTATGTTTGTATATAATTTTGAGTTTTTAGAAAAATCTTTGAATGATACTTTTCTGATTTCTTCTCAAATTTCAGTTAAAGATTTTAGGTATAATAAATAAAAATTATGCTAATGATTGAAGATATTTTCCAAGCAAATGGCATTACCATTAAAAAAGATGGAATCTATGGTGATATATCAGATTATGGTGAGCAAGAATTAGAGGTAAGAGTAAGGAAGAAATTTGCTAAAAATCATTTTGATTATTATCTTGATCATATTTCAAAGCATCATAGTATACCTGTCATGGACAAAGAGATAATAAGATTTCTGGAAACTATCCCTAAAAATGGAACTATTCTTGATATTGGCGGATGCTGGGGTTGGCATTGGCGAAAGATTAATGAAATTAGACCAGATATTAAGGTTTTTATAATTGAACTTGTAAGATCAAATTTGCACATTGCAAAAAATATTTTAGGTAAATTAATAGATAAAAATATTTTTCTAGTTAATGGAAATGCTATAAATTTGCCCTTTAATAACAATTCTTTTGATGGTGTTTGGTCAGTTCAAGCGACCCAACACATCCCTTCATTAGAATTGGTTTATAGAGAAGTATTTCGAGTTTTGAAAGTTGGAGGATTATTTGCTGATTATAATCTAAATAATTCATATCTCTCAAAATTAATTTATATTTTATTTGGAAAAAAATATTTGGTAGAGGGTATAGTTAATAATCAATTTTTTTTAAGAAGGACAACTGACAAAAATAGATCATTATTAAATACGATATTTAAAACAAAAGTTCGCAGTAGGTATACAGAAATTTTGTTTCATCCAGAATATAAGTTGTCCGTTGGAAGTAGAGAAAAATCTCTATTTGGGATGGTGGATTCGTATCTAGCAAACTTTGGTTATTTATTGCAACCATTTGCAAGGCAGAGATCTTTACATGTTTTAAAATTAAAAGTTATCTAAAACTTCTTTCCTTTAGTTGTCACCTCTTAAAATTACTATTGTCTTAATGGGAGTATTTATTATATTTACACAAGGATATGTGGTCGCGCCATTAATCTACTCTATCTTTTAATTTCATGAGTATTCGTATAAGGGACGTTGTTATAAATTCAATACTAATTGTGTTAAGCGCATTCTTAGGGTTATTGATCCTAAACCAGTTTATTCTTTATTTCTCAAGAAACAATAATCAACAGAAAAACTTCCCGCGTAAACTTCTTCAATATCTTGATCCTATAGCGCGTTGGACCTACCCTGATTATAAAAATTTAGAATCAAATAAAAAGGCTCTTTTTATTCTTGGGGATAGTTATGCAGAGGGTGCAGGTGATTTATTCTTAAAAGATTCCTATAAGTACTCTGTTGGACATTTTCTAGATAATAAGTGGAGGAAAAATGCAAATATTTATCTTGTAGCCAATAGTGGATCCAACATACCCGAACAGTTATATTTGCTAGAAAATCATCTAAAGGGATATTCAAGCAATCTAACTGGTACTCCTATAAAATCTAATAATTTTAATATCTTATTATATTTTTATGAGGGAAATGATCTTGAAAATACATTTATTAGTAAAAATGTCTCATATCAGCTTTATCAGAGTAAATTAAGATTTAAATTACCAATCTTATATGCATTCCGAATCGCAAATGATTTGGCAAGAAAAAAATTATTATCGATTTTCACAAGACAATTATCGCTTAACAAACAAAATAATTTACGCAATAAGATATGTATTGACTATATTTGTCGCAGCATGCCGCCTCTGCAAACTGCTTCTGCAGGACTCTCAGATAAGCAAATTATTAATGAAATCAGATACCTTGAAGATTCTGTCAAAGAATTCTCTTTAAAGTATCCGAATGCAAATATGTGCTTGGTATATATCCCATCTCCAGCTACGATTTATTCTCCAAAAGAAGATTTCTATTACCAGAAATACATTCCAAATAAAGCCCTTAAGACTGACTCAAAATTAAATAATAAGAAATCATTGTTATTAAGAAGAATATTGAAGAATCGCCTTGAATTTGATTTTATGACTATTGTCGATTCTACTAAAACATTTCAAAAACATGCACGTAGCGGATTCATTCATGGAACACTTGATCCTAAACATTTCAATGCCTATGGCTATAAACTTTTAGCAGATGTAACATCTCAAGGATGTTATCTAATGTAGAAAAACAATACTAGAAATATTTCAGCAGTTTCGTCCTAGCCTTATAATTCAAAAGAAATATTTAAATATTTATTTTACATAACCTTTAAAGATTGGTTTGAAAATATGGGGAAATTTATGTCTATCTACTCTATGTCTTTTCGCTTTAATTAATGGTAACTCAATTTAGATTACTAAGGGTGTACTTTATCCATAAACTCAAGTTGACAAGAAATTTATAACCCTCATAAATTATATTAATAATTAAGATGATTTTATCAAAATCATTATTAGAGAATATTTTGAAAAAGTAAGTTTGTATTATTTAAAAGAAAATTAATTTATGAAACTATCTTAAATATTGAATTAAAATCAGCTTTTTTAGTGATTAATCTATTCTAAAATTAGATTCTAATTACTCAATTCTTAGTCTTTTTTTCCTTTTACCCATATTTATTTGACCTTCTTCTATAGTCTTGCCTAGATAGATAATTTGACATGCCCATTCATAAAAATGAAAACCATTATCTAATTTCTCAATATTAAATTCAAAATTCTTTAAATCAAATATTTCTCCTTTATTAAAAGTGAATTCACCATATATACCTTTCCAAGAATCTTGAAATTCTAAATAATATTGCTCATCATCAGTTTCCCAGTGATTAATTGAGTATTTTTGGGTTTTCTCAAAAGAGTTAGTCAAAATTAAGTCTTCAGGATTTAAATCACCCCTATATATGCCTAATTTTTTTAAATGCCTAAATTCAAACCTCTCCTCTTCTTTGCTATCTAAATTTCTTAAAATCATATACATAGAATTTGAAAAACTTAGAAATTTTTGTTGAACTTCTTCAATGCCTTCCTCTAATTCAAAATCTTCCTCATCTAATATTGCTCCACTGCATGAATGACGACCAATATAATCTAATAGTATTTTCCCTACAAACCATCCGTTACCAAATATTATTAATTTGCGAATTGAATTTAAATCATTAACAGACATGTTAATAATATTTTAAATCTATGAGTTCAATATTATTTTATATAAGAAGTTGCTGGTGTATTTTGAAGATTAATTGTATTAAGTTAATAATACTTGCGATAATAAAACCTAAATACATTTATCTTTGCCACAAGTATTTTCAAAATCATAAATTTTTTAATTTTTTGTTTTATATCTATTACAGATTAATTACTGATATATCTCTCATTTAGATTACTAATATAATTTCTGTAATTAAAAATAAAATATTATGTTTTAAATAATTTCTTATAAATTTTTTTTAAATCAATTAAGGAATTTATTATAAAATCTGCTCCTGCAGATTTAAGCTTAGATTCGTAATTAGATTGTTTTTGAACATTTTCCGCAGTTTTTAAATGCGGAGGTGTTATGCCTATGCTAAAGAACCTTTGAGAAGGGTATGCTTTTTTAGCATTAATGACTGTTTGGATATCAGCGATAGTATCACCAACATATGCGACTGGAGGACAATTGCTTCCAAAATCTTTTTCTAATAATTTATTTGCTAACTTAAGAAAACCTTCGGGATTTGGCTTATCAGGTGCATCGTTCATGGCTATTAAGGGTGGATTAGTAAGGCTAAGTCTGTTTTCTAAAATAAATTTGGCAGAGGGTAACTCTGCACCACTTACAAACCCCCATTTAATTTGATTTAAGGTAAGAAAATCAAAAAAATTTTTATCTACTAAAAGTTGTTCATTATTTATAAACCCAGACCATGACATATGATCTTTATTCGGATTACAACCGAAGTAAAGTTTCTCAAAATTTTGTATGACATTATCTCTTGAGGGCAGCTTCAAAGTTAGTCTATTTTTATTAATAAATCGTTTAATTAGTTCAAGAGTTAAATCCCAATCATTGTTCCATATTCCTTCATTCTTTAGTTCATCAATTTCATAAGTGCTTGGTTCCCAATTGCAATATTTAAGTACAGTTTTTTTTACTGAGAGTCGATAGCTATTAGTCACGTCTCTTATGACGCCATCTATATCAAAAAGTATTAATCCTATGGTTTGCAATGTGTTCGATATATGCTTGCTATAGACATTATATGAAGGAACAAAGTAGAGAAGAAGTGATTTTATACCTTAATTTATTTATTAATAGGCTATTTGAAAAATATTTTTAGAAAATACTATGTTTTTAACATAGAAAAAGAACGTTTTAAAAACACAATAATTAGAACATTAAAAAAAAGTCAAAATTATTAAAATTATTAAAGAATTTGTAATTTAAACTGTTTTTATAATATGTTTTTGATACAGTTAAAAATATATTTAATAATAATTGAAGAATAAATTCATTAGAAAGAAACTTCTATCCGAAAAAAAATCCAATAAAAAGCTCATTGGTTATGCAAGATCCATAGATAATGAAATTGATTATTTAAATAAACAAATTTATGATTTAAGTAAATCTGGATGTGATAAAATTTTTTCTGAGATTATTAGTGCATCTTCAGAGATCAAACCAGAACTCCATAATGCATTTAATGAGTTGTCTCCGGGAGATATTTTGATATTAGATAAGTTAGATAGAGCTTTTTATTCTAAGAAAGATTGTATCCGAGGGTTAAATATACTATTAAAGAATGGAATAGATTTAAAAATTTTATCTAGTAAATTCTCATCATCTGAAACATATGAACCTTTTCCTTGCATTCTAAAGATTTTATTGGAATTAGAAAATTTAGAAAATGATATTTCTGATGAAAAGAAGAGAGAATTGCTTAAAAATAGAAAAATTACTGGTTTAAATTTAGGCGGGAGACCTAAAATTAGTAAAATAAAAGAAACATTAGTATTACGTTTACGAAGTGAAGGATATTCATATAGAACTATTAGGTCTCAAACAGGAGTTGCATTGTCAACAATAAGAAGAATTATTCTTGATTCAGAAGTTAATAATTAAATGATAGATAAAAAACTTGAAAAATTAATAAAAGAAATCTTTAAAGATGTAGCTCTTCGTTTATATGAACTAAATTATAAAGATAGAAATAGTTTATTAGCTGAATATCGAGAATGGATACATGAGGATTTAGAGAATGATAAGATTTTAATGATTCCTTATGAAGCTTATACAATTAAAGTAAAAAAGTTTTTTAAGGAAGATTAATAAGTTTTAATTAATTCATAAATTCATAAATTTCTTTTGAAAATTTAGGTAAGAAATGATTATCATCTGCAAATTCTTTTCCCTCTGTAAAAACCACAAGTAATGTTTTACTTTGATTTTTATTGATCCACCAAGCTGCATCATGTCTAGCCTCTGACATCAAACCTGCCTTACTCCAAAAAGGTATCTTTTGAGGTAAACCCTCGCCTAAAAAACCATTTATTTGACTATTGTTATTGTTGTATTGAGATTGTTCATTAATTTCTCTAAACAAACAATTCCTTAAATTTATATTTTTTTCATTAAAACTAATATTCTGCATGATTTCTTCCATAATTCTCGCAGTCCCATCAGTTGTCATGGCATTTCTGTTTTTGTTATGAGTACCATAGAAATCTTTTTCCCTTCCATATGGGCGATCTTCCCAAGTCTTTTGACAACAATTGAAATCTTTTAATTCTTCCCAATTTAGATTATTTAACCAATCATTAATGATTGTTCTTTGATATTTCCATCTATTAAATATTTCTTTTTCTAAGGAGGGTCCACTAGTTGTTCCAGTAAGGAGATCAACAATAAAACTTGTAGCATCATTACTAGAATTCTGAAGCATTTCTTGAATGGCTTTATCCACTTGTATATCTCGTAAAATTGTCTTATTTTCTATCCAGTTAAAAATTGCGAGTGAGTATACTAATTTAACCATACTTGCAGGGTAAATCTTTTTACGACTATTGATTCCGTATCCATAACCTTGTTTAGAACTTTCATCATAATTTATCCAAGTTACAGCAATATTATGAAGTTTATGACTATATTTTTCATGGCATATTTTAGTTAAGGTACCATGCAGAATGGATCCTATTTTTTCGTTTATATAATAAAAAGACATTGAAAAAAAATATATGAATACTTTACTATTATTTAATCAAACAAATTTTTCGACTTCAAATTGGTGGAAATTTAAAAGTAATACAATAGGGTATAAGGATGAACTAAGTACTCAAATAGTTACTGAAATAGCTAAAAATAGGTGCTTTAGGCTTGTAGAGGTAAATTTAATAAGAAAAGATCATAAATTTAAATCAAGATATTTAGTTCAATTATTTGAAGATGGCTATTTATGTTGGATTAATATTGAAGGATTAGAGATTGAGAGATGTTCTAACTATTCTCAAAAGAGATTTATATGTGATGAAGTATTTATTCAAAATAAAATACCTTTTATTTTAGATTGGATAGATTTACAGTCAAAAGAATTAAATAATTATAAGTGGGGAGGAACTTTAGGACCTGATTTCGATTGTTCTGGCCTCATTCAGGCAGCATTTATGCAGCAAGAAATATATATACCTAGAGATTCTTATCAAATCATGCGTTTTTGTAGGCATATTTTAAATTTTCCGGGAAAAATTGACCAACTGCAAATGGGTGATCTTTTATTTTTTGGAGATAATAATGTATGTAATCATGTGGCAATATACTATCGTAATGGTATTTATTACCATTCTTCAGGGGTTGAATTTGGAAGAAATGGCATATCTAAAGAAAAATTATTTGAATCAGACAATGATGATAAAACTTCGAGATACTATAGATCTAAATTAATATGTGCAGGAAGAGTTACCAGATCATATTTATGGAATAAGACCTTGAGGTAACTAAAATAATTTATCCTGCGCTTCCTAGGCTTTTAAGCATTGGCATTATTGTATCAAGATGCAATGTCCCGCAGATAAGCCATGCAAATACAGCGCCTCCACATCCTCCTAACCAAAAGCCACTAGTAAAATCATTACAACCTTCTCTTGTGAAAAGATCTTTTGGTGGATTATCTACAGTGCAGTCTTGAGGTTGAACATTTGGGGCTTTGCCTGGAGAATTATATAGAAGTAATAATGCAGTTAATATATGAACTGCTCCAATAGCACCCAATAAACCAACAGTTAAAGCAAAATCTGAATTCCTTAGTGGACCTGTCATAGTGAATGGGCCATACAATAAGTAGCCAAATGCTGCTCCAGTCTCTAAACCTCTAAAATTATTTGAAATTCCTGATCTATAAAAAGGTAAATTGTTAATAAATGCTTTTGTTACATATCCACTGTTAACAGGTGTCTGTAAATTTCCTACACAAGGATCAGTAACAGTTTTAATTTCCCAATTTTTTGCTGCTCCATAATCTGCGTCATCTAAGAATTGATCTTCAGTTCGAATTTGATCAGTTGAATTAGATTTGTTTGGTAGTGAATCCATTTTTATTAATTTAGAGTTTGATTTTTATTCAGTTGCTGTGATGTATCTTCCAATTAAAACTATAAAGACAGCTGGAACAAGAATTCCTATTAATGGAACAAAAAGGGATGGTAACCAACTTGCAACCATATCAGAAGACATAATTTAAGATATATTTTTATTACTCTAGTTGAAATAATTTCATATGTGGTAATTATATTACTAG
>Ga0160422_10003159_pt1 | contig 10223 bp, 9 predicted proteins | sample Fk160mmetaG_FD_108192 | JGI IMG/M metagenome (GOLD analysis project Ga0160422, IMG submission 108192) | Marine microbial communities from the Central Pacific Ocean - Fk160115 60m metaG | ecosystem: Environmental > Aquatic > Marine > Oceanic > Photic zone | place: The Central Pacific Ocean... | reverse complement strand
TCGATTCGGCGGATTTTTTCCGCGTCCGCTTCAGCGAGAGTCTCAATCTTGGATTTCTCGATCTCCGCTGGAACGACAACGTTGGCATACTGCGTGGCTTTTTCACGCGTAGCTCGGGCTGCTTCCGCTTTCTGCTCGGAAGCATAGGCTTCTTCAAGCGCCTGTGCACTCTTGACCTTTTCAGCGGCGGTAGCAAGACGCAGGGCCTCGGCTTCCTCAACCTGTCGGGCGGCGTCCGACTGAGCCACTTTAATCTTGGCGACGTTCTCCCCTTCGACAGCGGTGGCCTGTGCAGCGGCAACCTCAACCCGCTGCTCTCTCTCTGCGTTGTTCTTTCCGATCTCACCATCACGTTCCTGTTGGGCGACACTGATCTTGGCTTCATTGATAGCTCTGGCGGCAGCTTCCTTACCGAGGGCCTCGATGTAGCCGGACTCGTCGGTGATGTCCTGGATGTTCACGTTGATGAGACGAAGGCCAACCTTGGTCAGCTCGACCTCAACCCCGGCAGTGATCTTCTCGATGAGAAGATCTCGGTCCGCATTGATAGACTCAATATCCATGGTAGCAATTACCACACGCATCTGACCAAAGATGATATCCTGGCCCAGAAGGCGGATCTGGTTAAGATCGAGTCCAAGGAGACGTTCAGCAGCGTTTTCCATCACTCCCGGTTCGGTAGAGATTCCAACCGTGAAGGTGGACGGGGTATTGACCCGGATATTCTGTTTCGACAGTGCGCCCTCGAGTTTGATGTCAATGGGAATCGGAGTCAGATCGAGAAACTGGAAGTCCTGAAAGATGGGCAGGACGAAGGACGCGCCTCCATGGATACACTTTGAGGAGCCGTCCTTGCCGGTTTTACCATAGATCACAAGGATGCGGTCGGATGGACAGCGCTTGAACCGCGAGAAAAAGAACATGATTGTTCCCAAGCCCACGATGAGCAGGGAGGCGATCAAGATCAGTCCGAAGGGAGATTTTCCCGCCTCTGCTCCGTTTGTTTGTGCGAGCCATGTAATGTTTTCGATTAGCTTCATTTTTGGTTATTACTTGTGTGTATTTAGGGGGAATCAGGATCAGAGGGGGCGGTTCCCGATTCGGCTTCAGTCTTGGTAGAATCGGCGACGGCTTCGCTGCTGTCGCCGGGACTTAATTTTTCCACCAGTAGAGTTCTTTTATCTACCAGCTCCACTACCTTCACGGCGGTGAGGTTCTCAAGGCGCTCCTCGTTGTCGCTCAGGGCCTTGACCGTAGCCATACGGCCGTGAACGAGGATCTCGATCTGCCCGAGTCCTTCGCGGCGGGGAGGAATAGGAACGTAGACACTTCCAATCTGATTGAGTGCTTTGGTGTAATCCATGGTGCCGTCTGCACGCAGACTGTAGATCCACCGCATCAGCAGGACAAAGCAGGCGAGTGTTCCCCCGCCGACAAGGGTAGCCGCGATGAGGGCGACGGGAAGGCTCTGGCCGCTGTCAAGGACCGTGGCTCCAGTCCAGCCAAATCCCGTGAAAAAGGCCCCGATGCCACGAACCGAAAACATTCCGGCCGCACCACCGGATCCCACATCCAAGTCAAAGTCGGGAATGTCGAACGCACCCCCAAACAGCAAGACGATCATCTGGATAAAAAGAACAAGGCTGGAAGCCATTCCAATCGTGACGAAGGTTCGCATGCCCTCCGGTTCCAGATTCTGCCACCACTCAATCACTTGCATAACGCTCGCATCAGACCGTATTGGATCGATTCCACAAGACAATCCGAGTCGCATCGTGTCATCTAAATAGGTGCTGCAGGAGAAATCCATTACAGAAAGAGGGGTTTTTTGTAACCGGAGAGGCTCCCGAAATGGCAGGAGCTGCCCAGATGTTCCGCCGGAGGTCAGCCCTCTCTGATGTTGGGAGCGATCCAGGCTTGCGGAGACGCTGGTCCGGCGTTACACCACCCCGGAGGGAGTGTATTCCTGGAATGTCGCTTGCTTTGCCCGGTCTGCCGGCCGGGTAGACGAATAGAAGCCTCCTCCTCGACGCCAGTCGAAAGCCAATGTAGCTCAGGGGTAGAGCAGGTCATTCGTAATGATCAGGTCGCCGGTTCAATTCCGGCCATTGGCTCCACTGGTGGGCTCCTCGCTTTGTTGTGATCCGGGGAAGCCCCGCTACGGTGCCACCCGGGAGTTGATTACCGACTGGCTGAGGTTCCCGTTCACGTCGAAGAGGTTGACGATGTAGATCAGCGGTTGACCGGCCACGAGAGGGCGTGGCGCGGTTGCGGTAAGAATCCCGTCCCTTTTCCTGGCACTCTTCAAGGAGACGTCTCTCACGAGAGCGTCGATCTGTCCGCCGCCACGCTGAAGGATGACAAGGGGCCCCAGTCCTTTGTTGTCGCTCATTTTGAGCGAGAGTTTTACGGTTTTTTCTCCTGCCTTGGGAGGGCTCGCGATCTTGAATTCCTCGATAAGAGGGGCCTCGGTGTCGCTCTTGTCGAAGGACTCGCTGAAGAAGCGGCTGACGGCTGCCATCCGGGCATGGGCGGGAGAGAAACGGACGGGGCGTCCGGGAGAGGCCTCCCGATCGAACATCTGTCCGAGCTGGTCGTAGCCCCGCATCATGATGTTCCGGGGGTCCCGGGTATCATGCAGCATGCCGAAGATGTGGCCCAGTTCGTGGATCAGGACGCCGTTACTAGTCTGGGATTCCCGTTTGCGGGGACGCGCGTCTTCGCCGGCCACCCTTCGGACAGGGGTCTCGTCCATGAAGTAACGGATCTGCTCCTCGATGGTTGAGGCAGTCACTTCTTCCCGGAAAATGTCACCGGAAACGCAGGCGAGACCGGAGTAAACATGAGGAATGGGGCGGGCCTCAGCCACTGCGCCGGCCTCGGAAAAGACGAGAGTGGGCCGGTTGCGGGAGTAGCCGGTGGTTTCCCAGATTTCCTGTTGCTGGGTATCCAGGAGGCGATCCACATCGAAGGGTTCTCCAGTGTAGAAGGTGGATGGGTGCTTGGCTTTGACCAGATGGACCTGGAGCCGTCCATCCTCGGCGAACTCGAAGTCGAGACCTCTCGTCCGGTGTCGGTTGGCCTTCATTTCCCTCCGGTAGACGTCGGCTACCACCCGCATGAGGACCTCGCATTTCTCCCGATAGCCCTGCTTTACCTCCCTGTCGGTGGGGACGAAGTAGACCAACCTGACCTTGTAGTCTTTCCCGAGGTCCCGGAGGGGAGGTGGAAGTATCAGCGAATGATAATCAATGGTATCGGGTGCTTTGTTACTGTCTCGCTGTGCCATCAAACCAAGTCCGAGGGTGAGGGAGAGGACCGTAACGGCGGTAAGAAGGGCGGGAGGACCAGACGTCATAGAAGCTCCAATCCAGCAGTATTTGTCCCGGGTGACAAGCTTGCGAGCGCTGTTGCCATGGGGGACTTACCTGAAGGATGGGATTAGTCAAAGAGGGAACGAATTGCCGGTCCAAATTGATCTTTTGGGTGCTTCTGCGCCCGTTAGTCTGGGGGCGTGACGGAGAAGGGATCCGATTCATCGAGGCCGGTTACTCTGGGGCCCGCGATTGCAGTGGTAGTCGGTAACATGGTGGGGACCGGGGTGTTTACCAGCCTGGGCTATCAGCTGGTGGATATTCAGTCCGGCTTTGTTCTTATGGCTCTCTGGGCCCTTGGAGGAGGGTGCGCCTTGTGTGGGGCGGTTTGCTACGGGGAGTTGGCGGCGGCGTTTCCCCGCTCGGGCGGGGAGTATCATCTTCTCTCCAAGGTTTATCATCCATGGGTGGGGTTCCTTGCCGGCTGGATCTCTGTCACGGTAGGCTTCGCTGCTCCGATCGCTCTTGGAGCGATGGCTTTTGGGACGTATTTTTCGTCGGCTCTTTCTCTCGGGGAGGAGGGTTGGCCCCGGGTGCTGTCGATAGGGGTGGTCCTCGGGGTAGTTGCCATCCATCTCCGGCCGATCCGTTTGGGGGCGAATTTTCAGAGTGTCTTCACGGGCCTCAAGGTGCTGTTCATCCTCATCCTGATTGCAGCATGTTTTGTAAATGGCGGAGGAGAGAAGGTAACCTTCCTTCCCCGTGAAGGTGATATCGCCCTTTTGCTGAGTCCGGAATTTGCCATCGCACTTGTCTTCGTAATGTATGCCTACGCGGGATGGAATGCGGCTACCTACATCGTGGACGAGGTGCGAGATCCACAGCGGACGGTTCCTCGTGCGCTAGTGGTGGGGAGTATCCTGGTGACCTTGCTCTACATGGGGTTGAATGGGGGATTTCTCTACAGCGCTCCAATGGCAATGATGGCAGGGGAGATGGAGGTAGCCAAGGTAGCTGCAGATCATGTCATGGGTCCAACCGGGGGCCGGGTGATGGCAGGGTTGATTTGTTTCGGATTGGTCTCGATGCTGAGTGCAAGTGTGTGGGTGGGCCCCCGGGTCGCTCAGAGGATGGGAGAGGATTTTCACCAGTTGCGTTTGCTGGCCCGTAAATCGTCCTCAGGGATTCCAATGAATGCGATTCTGCTCCAGACCGCAATCGTGGTGATCCTGATCTTGACGAGCTCGTTTGAGACCGTACTGGTCTACATTGAGCTTCTTCTGGTTCTGTTCGCCCTGGTAACGGTGGCAGGCGTATTCTGGTCGCGGATCCATCATTCCGGTCTGTCACGTCCGTTAAAGGCATGGGGATATCCTCTGACCCCGCTTTTTTTCATCGGGGTGAATGCCTGGATGATGGTTTATCTCGTCAAAACCAGGCCCATGGAGGCTCTCTGGGGTCTATCGACCCTTCTGGTTGGGGTGGGCGTGTATTTCCTCGCTCGGCAGGGCAGCAAGGAGTCGCGACCGGCCGTTGGCCAAGGAAATTAGATATTGTCAGTGGAGTAAAAGTTCTGGGTCGAGTTTGAAGGGGTGCTCGGATAGGAAACTGCTGATGCCGGATCTGAAGATGGAGCAGGAGTTGATTCGGAGTGGGATGGATCCGGTGGCGGGAATTGATGAGGCCGGTCGCGGGCCATTGGCTGGTCCGGTGACTGCTGCCGCGGTTATCCTCCCCTGTGGATATGAGCATGCTCTGTTGGACGACTCCAAGAAACTCACGGCGAGAAGCCGGGATCTTATTTATGAGGAGTTGACGAGTGATCCAAGTATCTGCTGGGGCGTCGCCTTTGCCGAGGTGGAGGAAATTGATGCGCTGAACATCCTGCGTGCTACTCACACCGCGATGAGACGAGCGGCCATGGCGCTTTCCGCTCGACCCTCCTTCTGCCTGATTGATGGCCTGGATGTCCCTGGGTTTCCCCTCGATGCGAGGGGCGTGGTGAAGGGTGATGGCATCAGTCTGTCTATTGCAGCGGCGAGCATCATCGCAAAGGTGAGCCGGGATCGCCGGATGCAGGAGCTCGCGGAGGAGTTTCCGGTCTATGGCTTTGAAAAGCACAAGGGCTATGGCACGAAAGCCCATCTGGAAGCTCTCAGGGAGCATGGCCCCTGCCCGGAACATCGGCGCTCTTTCGCTCCGGTGGCAGAGTTGGCCGGGTAACGGAAAGGGGGCTTGCGAGTATCTTGGGCAAAGCCGCTTTCCAAGATTCGTAATGTGCCCGTTCCTTATTCTATTTCGAAGGTATCTGGAGGCCGGCTGCCAGCTCGCGTCCTTCTGCCGGTTCCCTGCATGGAGAGACTCATCCTGACTGCGACTAATCGCTGGTGGCTCTGCAACAGTTATCTTAGAGTGCGTCCATAGTAATGAATTGGATTAACCTTAACCTGTTCTCAGTTGTGATCGCGGGATTGATGCTCGGTGGTTGCGCCTCAACTCCGGATGAAGAGGCTCCAGTCCCGATCCAGCCCGAGCCGGCGGTCATTAACGACCGGCAGATTGTCGGACAGATGACGGCCAAGGTGACGGAGATGATGGACTCAGGCTCGGTCGTGGAGATGAAGACGCTGATCGATAAGTTGAAAAAAGAACCGAAAGCCAAACTGCAGTTATCCGACGCCGGCGTGGCAAGTGTGGACGAGGCGCAGAAGGCGGTCGTTGTGGTCGGCGGTATTTACAAGTGTGACAGGTGCCCTGACTGGCATGTTGCTCCGGCAAGCGGGTTCCTCATCGCGGAGAACTTGGTAGTGACGAACTATCATGTTGTGGACAATCCGGAACGTTCCGGGTTGGCTGTTCGGCTTTTTGATGGTCGGATGTTCATGGTCGATGACGTAGTGGCATCCAGCAGGCGATATGATCTTGCGGTGTTGCGTTTGCCCAAGACAGGTATCAAGCCAATCGCGTTGGGATTATCAGCCCCGGTGGGGGCCAAAGTTGATCTCATCAGCCATCCGAACCGTAAATTTTACACGTTGAGCGAGGGCAGAGTGGCTCGTTATTTTGTGATACAACGCAACCGCAGGCCGGTGTCGGCTATGGCAATTACTGCGGACTTTGGGAAGGGCTCGAGCGGCGCGCCAGTGCTGAATGAGGACGGTCAGGTCGTGGGCATTGCAGCGAGCACAGAGTCGCTCTACTACACCGAGAATGAAGGCATCCAAAAGAACCTGCAGATGGTTTTCAAGAACTGCGTGCCGGTAAGCCAGTTGCGTGAGCTGATTGAGGGTTGAGAGTGGCGGAAGTCGAAGGCGGGTGAGGATTTAACTCATCACGTCCTCCACGATGTTAACGAGGGGTTTTTCTCCCTCTAGCAGGAGGACCTCCACCACGTCGAAACGCCATCTGAGATCTCTGGTTCCGAGCAGGTGGAGCCACGCATTCGCTCCTCGCTGCATGAGCTCCTTTTTTCTTGTGTCGACAGCGTCGAGTGGTCGGCCGAATCGCTCGCTGGTGCGGGTTTTCACTTCAACAAAAGCGAGAGTGCTTCCATCCCGGGTGACAATGTCGATCTCTCCCCCTTTTGGGCCACGAAAATTCCGGTAGAGAATACGGCGACCCTCAGACCGTAGATGAGAACTGGCTACTTTTTCGCCAAGTTCTCCAATGGCGATATGGTCTTCGCCTGGCGGGGGGCAGGGCCGGTTGAGGAGGGGGCTGAACTTCTTACGGAGCCTGAGGAGGACTGCTCTTAACACGGATTGGGAGAATCTGGGTTTACCCGGGTAGTTTGGGGAGCAGGTCGAGGAGATCCCGGTAGCGGGTGATATTGAAATCTCGCTTTTGCTCAACCATGGCCTCGGATTCATCGGCAAGGCAAAGGGAGATCATGAGCTTGGCCTCGTGTTCGTCGATTGTTGGATCCTCGAGGAGACGACGGTAGGTTTGCCCGACGTAAGGAGTCTCGGAAGAGGAGAGCTGCTGCTCCACGGCAGGAATCAGTTGTTCAATGCTGTCATCCATTTTTCTCAGGCCACCCGATTGGAGGGAGTTCCAGCGATCCAGTTTTTCAGGTTGTCCACGACGCCCGCAAGAAGGCGGCGACGAGAATCAAGGGACAGCCAGGCGGTATGAGGGGTGATTATGAGATTGCGGTCTACAAGGTCCGGGGCGAACAGGGGGTGGTCAGGGCTGGGAGGTTCTGTGGAGAGGACATCAAGGCCCGCGCCGGAGAGGTGGCCGCTGCGGAGAGCCTCGGCAAGGTCGGCCTCATTCACCAGAGGGCCCCGACTGACGTTCAAAAGAAGGGATCCCGGTTTCATGGCAGACAGGGTGGTCCGGTTGATCATGTGTTCATTCTCACCGGTGAGAGGGCAATGAAGCGAAATGACATCGGAAGTGGCAAAGAATTCTTCAGAGGAAACGCGTGGAAGGTCGGAACGCCGGGAATTGGAGGATCCCTCACGGGCGAGAACCTGGACTTTCATTTCGAGGGCCTCCGCGATGCTGGCGAAGGCTGAGCCGATTTCCCCAAGGCCGACGATGCCGCAGGATCTGCCCGCAAGTTCCATGATGGGGTGTGTCAACCGGGTGAAAATCGGCGATCGAGGCCATTCCTCGTGTTCGTTTGCAAGTCGGTGAATCTTGGTCGCAAGGGCAAGAAGAAGGGCAGCGGTATGCTGAGCCACGCTCGGAGTAGAGTAGCCAGCGACATTGCAGACCGGGATATCTCTTCCGGCTGCGGCATCGAGGTCCACAACGTTGACTCCGGTGGCGCATACAAGGATTAATTTAAGCCTCGGGAGTGATTGAATGATGTTGGCATCCAGTACGACCTTGTTAGTAAGGATGACATCGGCATCGCAGCTCCGCTCGACTACCTGTGACGGATTAGTCTGGTCAAAGTGCGCAAATTTTCCGAGCGCCTCCAGTGAGGCAAAGTCTATGTCGCCTCTCGTCAGTGTCGAAGCATCGAGGCAGGTGATGTTCAGGGCTTTCACGGTGTTTTATTCTCTTCTCCGATGATGCGGTCCTCCGAACTCAGGGCCTCCTTCAGGGCGTGAGGACTGGAGTTGCGAATAGTATCGAGACATAGCTGATTTGGAAAGAACGGTTCAAATTCGTGCGGAGGAGGAGCCTCGTGTGTGGTGAACTCACCCGTGGAGGGGTGGCTGAATCCTAAACGCCAGGCGTGAAGCATGAGGCGGTCTACCTGTGGCGATTGCCGTTTGGGATTTGCGTAGAGCTGATCGCCCACCAAGGGGCAGCCGATGTGTTTCATGTGGACCCTGATTTGATGGGTGCGACCGGTATGGAGATGGCACAGGATCAGGGCCCATCCGGTGGATGCAGACCGGTGCAGGACATAATAATCCGTAATGGCAGGACGGCTCGATCCTGCCCCCGGATTGAGGACTGCCTGCATCTGGCGTCTTACCGGATGGCGGCCAATATGAGTAAAGATCGACCCCGAGGGCTGAACCGGAGATCGCTCTGCAATCGCGAGATAGAGCTTGGTAGTTTTTCTGTCCGCGAATTGGTCGAGCAGGGATTGCAGACCCTTGTCACTTCTCGCCGTAACGATGCAGCCGCTGGTATCCTTGTCGAGGCGGTGCACGATGCCGGGGCGCTCGATCCCGCCGACGCCGGGGAGTCTGCCCTCGCAGTAGTGCAGAAGGGCGTTCACAAGAGTTCCGTCAGGATTTCCCGGTGCAGGATGAACCACTAGTCCGGTTGGCTTGTTAATGACAATCAGGTCCTCGTCCTCATGGAGGACCTCGAGGGGAATGTCCTGCGGAATGACTTCTGAGGGTTCCGGCTCTGGAAGGGCTACGGTTATGGAGTCGCCTCGGTTGACCTGAGTCTTCGGTCTAGCCTTGGCACCATTGACCAGAATGTGCCCCTGCTTGAGGAGAGCCTGTATGCGGGACCGTGAAAGATCAGGCAGTTCCCCAACGAGGAAGAGGTCAAGTCGTTCTCCATGGGATGTCTCGACCGTGATCGTCACATGGACAACGTGAGCCAGGAGACGACAAGGGGCAAGTAGGGAGGTGTTGATCGAGGAACGCGCCTTGCCACCGGGTCCCCGTTGGACCTACCCTGAGCGAGTGACAGACCAGCTGGAAACCTGCCCTGAGTGTATGGGTGAGATGAATGTCGCCGAAGTTGGTCCCTTCAGCCAGGTCACGTGCCCGGAATGTGGCAAAGAAGTGATCGTGAAGACAGAAATGGGATCCTATCGCCTGATCCGCTGTATTGCTCATGGAGGAATGAGTATCATCTACGCTGCCCACGACACCGCTCTCGATCGGGAAATCGCGGTCAAGGTACTCAATGAGGAATACTCGGCGGATGAGAAAAGAGAGGCGGCATTCAGAAAAGAAGCACGACTCACCGCGACTGTCAGTCATCCCAACATCGTTGATGTTTATACGGTCGGACGAGCCTACGGGCGCTATTTCATAGCAATGGAGTTGGTTCCGGGTGAAAGTCTTGAGGAGCGCATGGCCGAATATGGGGCCCTCCCGGAGGATGCGGTTGTGCGGCTGGCCCTGCAGGTGGTTGATGGCCTGCGTTCTGCGAAGAGTGCGGGACTCCTCCATCGGGATATCAAACCAGGGAATATTCTGATTGCCGAGGATGGTTCGGCCAAGTTGGTCGACTTCGGGTTGTCGCTCCTTACCGACGGCGGGACAGTTCATGCGGAAGAGATCTGGGCTACTCCAACCTACGTGGCCCCCGAGGTTCTGGAACAGGCGGATGAAGATCATCGGGCAGACATGTATGCCCTGGGGTCCACTCTTTATCATGCCCTCTCGGGATCCCGGCCTATTGAGTTGCAGGAAGTGACTAACAAGGCCGCCCGCGAGTCAAAACAGGAAATAGTTCCTCTGAAAAAGGCAGCGCCGT
>Ga0160422_10003158_pt1 | contig 10227 bp, 4 predicted proteins | sample Fk160mmetaG_FD_108192 | JGI IMG/M metagenome (GOLD analysis project Ga0160422, IMG submission 108192) | Marine microbial communities from the Central Pacific Ocean - Fk160115 60m metaG | ecosystem: Environmental > Aquatic > Marine > Oceanic > Photic zone | place: The Central Pacific Ocean... | reverse complement strand
GAGCCACTTTTGGAACGCCGCCAATCGGCATGCTCGCCGTGGCTCCGGTGGCACCACCGGCGATGTGGCGGTCGAGGTCGGCATGGCTGATGCGGCCCGCCGGCCCTGAACCAGCGACCAGTTGGAGGGCGATGTTGGCCGCACGGGCTCGTTGCCGAACGGCAGGCGAGGCAAGCGCCTTCGTCCCTGCTGCGCGCTGGACCGGCGCGGCGGTTGCCGGCGCTGGGGCGGGAGGCGTTTTCACAGGTGCCGGTTTTTCTTCGACAACCGGTGCAGGAACTTCTTGAACGGGTTCGACCGTTTCCTCCTTTTCTTCCGTCGCTGCCGAAGCGTTTCCTTCGCCTTCGACATCAAAGACAATGCAAACACCGCCTACAGGAATGATGTCGCCGGCATCACCGACCAGACTGGCGACGGTGCCGTCACAGGGCGCAGGAATTTCCACGGTGGCTTTGTCGGTCATCACGGAAAGAATTGGGTCGTCTTCCTTGACGGTGTCACCCACCGCTACCATCCACTCAACGATTTCACCTTCAACAACGCCTTCGCCGATGTCGGGCAGTTTAAATTCAAATTTTCCCATGTCTATTCCTCTTGTGTTCTTCGTATGGCTTCGGCAATTCTCTCAGGGCTGGGAAGGTAGTCCCATTCCGTCGTGTGCGGGAACGGCGTGTCCCACCCAGTCACCCGTTCAATGGGTGCTTCGAGATGATAGAAACATCGCTCTTGGATGGATGCGCTCATTTCGGCACCGAAGCCGCTGGTTTTTGGCGCTTCATGGACGATCACGCACCGCCCGGTCTTCTTGACCGAGTTGACCACAGCGTCCCTGTCCCACGGGACGAGTGTTTGCAAATCGATGAGTTCGCAGTCCACGCCGGAATCTTCGATGGCTTTCTGGCAAACATGCACCATGGCCCCCCAAGCGATCACGGTGCAGGCTTGACCTTCGATGACCACGTCCGCCTGTTCAAGCGGTATGCTGTAGTACTCCTCGGGGACCTCGCCGTCGGGATGGCTGTTCCAAGTCGGTACGTTGTGTGGGTCGCCGTAGAACGGTCCTCGATAGCAGCGTTTTGGTTCAAAGAAAATAACCGGGTCGTTGCATTCGATGGCGCTTGTGAGCAAGCCCTTGGCGTTTCTTGGGTTCGAGCAGTACACGACCTTCAGGCCGGGGGTGTGGGTGAATTGAGCTTCAGGGGATTGGGAATGGTGATGGCCGCCTTTGATACCGCCTCCTGCAGGCGTTCTGAAGGTGACGGGCGTCGAGAATTCTCCGCCAGAGCGGTGCCGCAGTTTGGCAATTTCGTTGACGATTTGGTCGTAAGCAGGGAAGATGTAATCCGCAAATTGGATTTCAGCCACGGGTCGCAAACCGTTGATGCCCATGCCCATGGCGATGGCTGCGATGCCGCCCTCGGCCAGCGGTGAATCGAACACGCGGTGGGGTCCGTACTTTTCTTGAAGCCCTGCTGTCACACGGAACACGCCACCAAAATAGCCAACGTCTTCTCCGAAAATAACGACGTTTGGGTCTCGCTCAAGTTGGTGCTCGAGAGCGGAGTTCAGTGCGGCGATCATGTTCATTTTGGCCATGGTATCACCTCACTTTCCAAGTTCCTCTCTTTGCTCTTGAACGTGCCAAGGTACGGTTTCGTAGACTTCCGTGAAGATGGTCGAGGCGGGCGGGTAGGGGCCCGAGGCGAGGTCGCCAAACTCGCAAGCAGCCTTGTAGGCCGACATGACTTCGGCGTCGATCTTTTCTGCAAGCGCCTTGTCTTTCTTTTCGTCCCAAACACCGATGCTCATGAGGTGGTCGCGCAGTCGCTCAACAGGGTCGCCTCCCGGCCAGCATTCAAACTCGTTGCCGGGTCTGTAAGCGGATGGGTCGTCAGAGGAGGAGTGCGCACCCGCCCTGTAGGTGTAGACTTCGATGTGGGTTGGTCCAAGACCGGCTGAAGCGCGTTCCCGGGCCCACTGGGTGACGCTGTAAAGTGCCAAGAAATCGTTGCCGTCAACCCGCAACGAGGGAATGTCATAGGCCAGGCCACGCTCGGCGAAGGTTCGCCCGCCCGTGGCCAAGGAAACGTGGGTTGAAATCGCCCACTGGTTGTTGACGACGTTGAGAATGACTGGCGGCTTGAACGTCGAGGCGAAATTCAGGGCGTAGTGGTAATCGCCTTGAGCCGATGTACCGTCGCCGAGCCACGTGATGCACGCTTCGTCATCGCCTTTGTAGGCGCTGGCCATGGCCACACCAACCGCTTGCGAAAATTGCGTGCCAACCGGCGAGGAAATGGAAATGAAACGGCCTTCACGCCAGGTGTAATGGACCGGCATCTGGCGCCCGCGCACGTTGTCTTCGGTGTTGCCGATGCAGTGGCAAATCATGCTGACCATGTCCCTTCCCCTGACGAATTGAGCTCCCGGTTGTCGGTAAGACGGGAAGAGCCAATCCTGTTCTTTGAGCGCCATGGTCTGCGCGATGGCGATGGCCTCCTCGCCGTAAGAACGCATGTAGAAGGAGAGTTTGCCCGTTCGCTGCATCTTCATCATTCGGTCGTCAAAAATGCGCAGGCGCATCATGTATTCAAGGCCCTGAATGAGGGTCTCTCCGTCGAGGTTTGGGTCCCACTCCCCTTTGGCTTCACCATCATCGGTCAACACCCGAATGAGGCCTTTGGCGTGAGCCACCGTGTCTTCGGTGGTGCAGGACGCCGGGTCCGGTCGCCCCAAGTCTTCGGGTTGTTCTTTGAACGAACCACCAAAACTCGGTTCATCTCCCGGCCGGAACGGAGCGACACCAATCGTGTATGGCGTGGTGGTAACCGTGCTTCGTTCCGTCATTGATTCACCTCAGGTGACTTCCGCCTTAAGGGGTGCCGGTGGAGGGATTTGGGTCCTTGCCACCCGCACAAAGGCACCGAGCATGGTTTCGGTGTTGTTTGGGTCTTGTGTTTTCCTGACCAACAGACCGGCTTTGTAGGACGAGCGTACCAACGGGCCGCTGGCAACACCAGAGAAGCCCAATCGGATGGCGGTCTCCGCCCATTCGTCGTACATCTTGGGGTCGGGGAAGCGGTCGACGGGCAAGTGCTTGCTGGAAGGGGCGAGGTATTGCCCGATGGTGACCAAATCCACGCCGGCTTCTCTCAACAACACCAAGGCTTCGTCAATTTCTTCGTCTCGCTCGCCGACACCCACCATCAACGACGATTTCGTGATGATGTCGGGTCGCAATCTCTTGGCTTCCCTCAGTATTGAGAGCGATTGCGTGAAGGAGGCCCTCACGTCGCGCACCGTGCGGTCAAGGCGTGGCACGCACTCCACGTTGTGAGCAAACACCGACAAGGGGCTGTCTTCCAGAAGGTGGGCCAGCGCTTCGAGGTCCCCTGCCAGGTCGGAACACAAGAGCTCCAAGGTCAGTTCTGGGCTGCGTTCAGCGACAGCGGCGATGCACTTCTTGTAATGGTCGGCTCCACTGTCCAGAAGATCGTCCCTGTTGACAACGGTGATCACAGCGTGTCGAAGGTTCATCGAAGCCACGGCATCAGCCAGATGCTGCGGTTCATCGGCGTCAAGGGGTGGAGGGCGACTGACGGTCCCTACAGCGCAGAATTTGCACCCTCTGGTGCATTCTTGTCCGGCCACCATGAAGGTGGCGTCGCCGCTCGCCCAGCAATCGTGAATATTGGGGCAGCGTGCCTCTTCGCAGACCGTGTGGAGTTTGTTGTCTTTTACAGCGGCTTTTGTTGTGTTGAAGATGGCCTGCTGCTCTCCATTTGGCAACCTTGTCCGGAACCAATCCGGCAAGCGTTTCTTCGGCTTCACCTGCGGTGATGCCGTCGCCATTGGGAGATGTTTAACCGGCATCAGGTTCGCCTCTGTGTCACCCCAGTTGTTGGACATCAAAAAGGTGTGTGGGTCGCTTGGCGCCTGCCATACCCTCTCCAACGCCAATACGAGCCTTCATGAATTGAATTGGCCAGCGTGAACTGTGGAAGACAAGGTCGTGCTCATCACCGGTGCGGGACAGCGCTTGGGTGCCGCCGCTGCTGCGATGCTCATGGACGCCGGATGCCACGTTTTGATTCATGTTCGCTCTTCCGTGGCGGAAGCGAAAGCCATTGTCGACGCAGCCACGGCTCGAAACGGGTCCGTTCGCGGCACGGTGCTGACGGCGGACTTGACGATTGATGACCACGTTGACACCTTGCTCAGCGACGTCAAACAACACCCGCTCGTTGAAGCAAACGGGCTCTTTGGTCTTGTCCACAATGCCTCGTTCTATAGCCAAGGAGATTTTGAAAACATACCGTTGGAAACCTACCGTTCCCTCAACCGACTTCACATGGAGGCGCCCTACCACCTCACGCAGTCGCTCTTGCCCGAGATCGAACGAGCGAGCGGCTCGGTGGTCGCCATCGTGGACACGTCTTGGGGCCGAGCTTGGGAGGGTTTGGCGCACTACACGTCCAGCAAGGCCGGTTTGCGCCAGTTGATGCTGAACCTCGCTGGAGAATTGAGCGGCCGCATCCGTGTCAATTGTCTGGCTCCGGGAGCCATCATGGCGGCGGACTGGGAGGCCGAACACTTTGCTCGCGTTTTGGAAAAGGTACCGTTAGGACGGTCAGGCGAGGCAAAAGACATCGCCAATGGCGTTCAATTTCTTCTCAACCACGGGTCCATCACCGGGAACGTTCTTCACGTGGACGGCGGCTGGACGCTGAACGAATGAAGAGATTCCTTCAAGTGCCCCATCTTGGCGTGGTCACCATACGCAGGGGTGGCTGAGTTGGTCAAAGGCGCCGGGCTTAAGATCCGGTCTCGTATGAGTTCGTGGGTTCGGATCCCACCCCCTGCACCACAATCGGTCCCCTAATGAAGGGCTGAGATGGTTCTTTTTCCGCACAAACCATACAAAACCGTTTAACCCTCCCTTGACCACGCCGAATCGGTGGACTTGATGCTTGTTAGCGAATCCGGAAACAGCCGCCGTTCTCTGGCCGTGGGCATGGTGGTTCTTTTCTTGTGTTCCCTGCTTGCCGTCATGGCACCTGCTTCCCCGCTCAGTCAACCGATTTCCCAACTTGACGAATCACCGGTTGTCGCTTCCTCGTCGGTTCCTGAACAGACTTACGAACTCTACCTCGATGCGCCCACCTCAGAAACCGGTGGCCAGGGTTCGATCACCACCATTGAGCCGAACAGCGGGCAGGAAGAGGGCAGCGCCATCAGCGGTTTGGAATTCCGTAGCGCAGAAATGATCAGCGATCTGTACATCAACGGAAGCGGGGCCTCGAACACGGCCAGGCTTTCCGTGTACATCCAGTTCCGAGGCGCTGAGGGCTCAACGGCCGACGTGACCTTTTCGCTCAAGTCGGGCGACACTCAGATTTCGTCGGAAAGTCGGCAGTTGGAGGACGCCTGCTCCCCCAATCCGTTCACTGGCGGAGGTTGTGACTGGACCATCATCGAGGTGGAATTCGATGCAGGAGCAAACGGTTTCATGGTTGCCAAGGGCAAGCAACTCAAAATCCGCATTGACGCACAAGCCACCTGCGAGGGCAACACGGGCGGCATTGGTGGCGGTGATTGCGCCGTCGACATTGCCTTTGGAAAGATGGAAAGTTCGGGCGGTTACTCAAGACTTCAAATCATGACCAACGCCTTGTCGGGTTCAAGCGTGAGGGTCCACAGCTGCAACGAAGCGTACGGTTGCAACTGGAACGATGCGCAAAAATTCGAATGGTCGCCCAACCATCGCCCATCGTTCCGAGAAATGCAATTTTCCGTCGAGGTCAGGGACGCCTTTGGCAGGGACGATATTGAGGAAGTCAACCTCATCATGGACACACCAAACGGTGCCAACGTTGTCTTTGAGAAGAACTTTGAAGACGACGACTTCAAACTTGACAACAACGGTCTTGTTGGCAATTTCACGTACACTTACGAAAGCGGTATCGCTGCGGGCGATTACCCTATCCGACTGCTGGTCGAGGACGTTCAAGGCCACGCTGTCGTTTTCGAACACCCCGGCATCACCATGCTTGAGAACGACATTTACCTCACGCTCCCGTCAAATCAACCAGACGTTGTGTTGTTTGCTCCAGGTGCCGTCGTTCAAGTCGAGATACTCGTCGAACACACCGGCTCTTCATCAAGCAGCATCGACGTTGTGTTTGATTTGGAAACCAACCTCCCTTCAAGTTGGTCCGACCCGCAGTGGAGCGCTCCAAGCAGCACCTACACCCTCAATGGCGGGGGGTCTTCGGTCATCCCTGAACTGCAACTCGAAGTGCCCGAGGGCGACTTGGATAGCGCCCCCGATTCCTTGGACATCGAAGCTAGGGTCTACGCTCAGAACGAACTGGGTCAAACCGAAGAAGTCGCCATACGTACCGTCTCGCTTGATTTTGAGGAGGTTGATGTCTTTGCGCCGCCAAGAATCTTCGTTTACGAGGACGATGAGCATCAGAAACAAATCGCCGACTCGACACGTGAAGACGCCTACGACGAAACCTTGTCTCACTATGTTGATGCCAACGAAGTCGGCGATTTCTACATCGATGTTTTCAACACCGGCTTCCAAACAGACTCCTTCAAAATACGTATCCTTGAGCAACCAGAAGACTGGCAGTACCGATTCTACGACAACGACACGGGCTTTGAACTCGTGGAGGAGGGGATTCATCACATCACCCCCGACATCGGCTCAACCCAGATCATCACCATTCGCATGGAGGTCTATCCACCAGCGGATCGCGACGGCGTGGACATTGGTTTGTTTGAGTTGGCGGTGGCCAGCAAAGAAGATTCTGAACTGCGAACCGACGTGGCCTTCACCGTTCACCGTACCTTTGGCATACTTGTTGAGGTGATCTCCGACAGCGACGGCACGGGTGAAAACAATCCACTTGGGCAGGTTGGGCCAATCGTCGGCAATCAGCCGGTGTTTTTCAACCTCAGAATCACCGATTCCAGTGAGGTGGGATCGGGAACCACCACGTGGAAAATCGTTAACCCAAGGGATGTTGAACAGAACTCCGAAAACAACCCCAAATACACCTCTTGGGACTACACCATCACCGACGGCAACGACACGAACTTGGTGGCCGTAAACCTTGCACCGGATGAATACGTGGACGCCACACTCGATATTGTTGTCAACGGCCAAATGGAAGCCGGAGAGCACACCGTTTACACCCGCATCATCGAAGAGGGTGTGGAAACAGAAGACGCTCGGTACTTCGACCTCCCGGTGAAGATTCTCATCAAAGAAGAGGTCATCGCTGGCAAGATTGAGATCACCGATAAAACGGAGAAATCAAGGTTCTCGCCCGGTGAACAAAAGAACCTCGAGTACCGCATTAGCAACCAGAACAACGTGGCCCTTGGCGTGGTCATTCGATTGGACCAACCGCAAGGTTGGGACGGCACCATTCGGACCACATCCAACCAACTCGGCGCCGATTTCCTCATCATTACGCTTCCCGCTTATTCCTCGAAGGATTTCAGCGTAACCATGCTCGCTCCGGACGAACTCAAGGACAGCGAAGAAGTTGCCTTTGAGTTCCAAGTCACACCGATGGACAACGAGACGCCGTACAGCAGCAGCTACATTCAGCAGTTTACCTTCTCGTACATGACGCAATGCACCGGCGTTGGTTGCCTGGTGCAAGAACTCGTTGACCCTGAACCGCAGACCATTGCGTTCTACGTGGCCATTCTTGCCATCGTGATTTATGCACGGGGCCGTCAAGGTGGTCAGGAGGACGACCTGTACGAGGATGAGGAGATGCTGGGCGAAAAAGAAGCCCCTGATGCCTTTGCCGAAGGGGAAGAAACCCCACCGGAAGAGGACGAGCCGCTTGAGGACGAAGACGACGATGTTGAGCTGATTGGAATGCTCGATGAGTTGTGAGCAATTCGGCCTTTGGAATGCCGGTTGTATGAACATCGTACCATTTCCCTTATGAGGCATCAGACGCACCCAAACGCGTGAGACCCATGCGGAGAGGCTCAAAATCCAAGGCGGCCGCGCTTCGTCCAGTCTTGGGCGGGCGCAAGAAAGCCCTCAAGTCTCTGCTGCTGACGGTGTTGATGCTGACGTCCACGCTGGCCTCCATTCAGTACTCCGCCGTCAACGTTCAAGCCGCTTCGGACCAGGACGGTGACGGCCTCACGTACGGCCTGGAATACCTGATGAACACGCAGCCAAACGACCCCGACTCGGACAACGACGGTCTGCCCGATGGATGGGAGTGGAAGTACGGCCTTGACCCGCTTTCCTCAAACGGAGCCGACGGTGCTGTCGCCGACCCTGACGGTGACGGCATGTCCAACCTGCAAGAATACCTCTACCTTCAGCCCACGGGCTGGGACAACACCAACACCGCTTCGGTGTTGGACAACGGCGTTTGGTGGAACGGCACCATTCCCGTCAACGATTGGAACGAAGAAGACGCGCTTCAATTCAACCAACCAGGATGCGGTGATTCTGGTGCAGACGGTACGGGGAACATCATCTTGTGCGACGAAGATCCTGTCGGCAACATTTGTACCAACGGGTTTGACGATGACAAGGACGGTTTTGTGGATTCGGCAGATCCCGACAACGACGGCGATGCAGACTGCCTCTCAGACGACGACGATGGCGATGGTGTCATCGACGAGGACCCTGCCGGTTGGGACACCGACGGTGACGGCATGAGCGACGGTTGGGAGGCCGCTAACGGCCTGAACGCCACTTCTCCCTCAAACGCCGACGGGCCGAACGGGGACCCCGACGGTGATGGCCTGAACAACCTCCTTGAATTCGTCAACCCAACATGGACCACCATGTGCGGCTCCTCGCCGTGTTTCCGCAACGGGCCGGACGGCGCCGTGACGGAAACCACCTCCCCTTGCGACCCCGTTCAGGGCGTTGGCCCGGGAGGCTGTGCTACGTACACGGCGGAGGTGGACGGCATCACATCAACCAACCCTCAGATAGCCGACACGGACGGTGATGGGTTGAACGATTCCTATGAAGCCCTCACCCTGCTTACCGCCCCGACATCCTCCGATACCGATAACCACGGCATCAGTGACGGTGTCGAAGTCAACGGTGCCTACGGCAACCCTGCTCAGGCCAGCGACCCTCGGAACAACAACACCGACGGCGATGCTTTTGATGACGGGGAAGAAGACACAAATTTCAACGGCGTGCTTGACCCGGGTGAAACCGACCCCACCCGAAGGGAAGATTCGGGCGATGCTGACGGGGACGGCATACAAAACTGGGAAGAAAACCTAACCTGCACCCTCTGGAACGTCGCCGACACGGACTTTGGCGGGATAGACGACGGTCAAGAACGCAACATCAGCCACGGCACCGACCCTTGCGATTCGTTGGTCAACTTTGAGACAACGTTCGTCCAATCACTGAGCGGCAGTCGTCTTGAGGTGGGCAACGGCTCTGGATTCAACCCGGGTGGCGGCGTTGGATGGTACAATGTATCCGGCGTCTGGGAGTCTTTTGCCTACGCCACGGTCGTCAACAACATCCTGCAGGGCGTCTCGAACACCCCGTCTGGAACGGCGACCCAAGTGGCCAACAGAAACGGTTCCTTTTGCCACACCGACGCCGTCAACGCCGGGACCCTCGGTTCGACACAGCAGCATTGTGATGACGACTATGAAGACAGTGACGGCGATGGTTTAGCCGATTGGCAGGAACTTCTCGGTACCTTTGGCTGGTTCTCGAACCCAAGCATCGCCGACAGCGACGCTGACGGTGTGAACGATTTTGATGAGGTTCAGGACAACACCGACCCGAACCAGCCCTGCACCAACCTCTTGGACGATGACGGCGATGGTATCAACAATTACTTCGAAAACACCACGGGATGCGATCTCATTTACATCGGCATCACCAACGGTTCCGTGGACGTTTGGGTGACGAGTTCAACCGCGTTTGACACGGATCAAGGTGGGGTTGACGACAGAAGCGAGTACTTTGACGGGACCAATCCGGAAAACGACCCCTCCGACGATATCCAGCCCGACGATTTCGACGGCGACGGCATACCGGACGCAGTAGAGAATCAAACTGGAACGGACTGGACGAACCCGGACACCGATGGCGGCGGCATGCTTGACGGCGATGAGTGCCCCGATATTTTCTGGTTCCTCAACTGCGCTGGTGCACCTTTTGATCCGTTCGACCCAAGCGACGACATCATG
>Ga0160422_10003157_pt1 | contig 10227 bp, 7 predicted proteins | sample Fk160mmetaG_FD_108192 | JGI IMG/M metagenome (GOLD analysis project Ga0160422, IMG submission 108192) | Marine microbial communities from the Central Pacific Ocean - Fk160115 60m metaG | ecosystem: Environmental > Aquatic > Marine > Oceanic > Photic zone | place: The Central Pacific Ocean... | reverse complement strand
GTAGGTTCCTGGTGGACAAGGAGTGGGCTCAGCAAGGCCGGAGGAGTCCGAGTATGTTCCTGGACCCGCCGGTTTGCAAGTTATCGCCCCGGGCTCATCTTGGTATTCACCCGGTCCGCATGGAGTATCCTCGGTAGCTCCAGACTCAATCACAAAATTACCTGGCTGGGCCAATTCGCAAGACGTCGCTTCGGACTGTGATTGGAATGAGCCGGGCTGACATGCAACCTGCTGGGTCGCCCCCTCCCCGCTGTAATGCCCTGGCTCAGCTGACAAGCATGATGATTCACCAGAGTTGGGCTGGTACTGGCCCGGAGGGCATGGTAACTGGTCTAGGGAGGCATTCAGTGGGACATGGCTTCCGGGATCAGATAGAGTGCACTCTCCCATCGCACTGTAGGGAGCATAGGTCCCTGGCTCACATTCTTGTTGCGAGCTGGCCCCTAGCTGGCTGTAGTGCCCAGGATCTGTGACGCCAGAGCAGGAGGTGGCTCCTCGCTCTGACTCGAAGGTGCCTGGTTCGCACCCTATCTGGTGTGCTGTTCCCGGTTCTGGAGAGTAGTGGCCGGGGTATGTTGCAATGCAAGAGGTCTGTCCGGGCGTGGGTTGGTACTCTCCGGGAAGACAGGGGGTCTGCGTAGTGGCACCAAATTCTGTCGTGTAGTATCCCGGATCGGCCAGCTTACACTCCTCGAGGCCGAATTCGTCTGAGTATGTTCCTGGCGTACACTCATCCTGCTGAAGGGAGTTGGGGGAAGCCTTGTGCCCCGGGCTCGCGGAGAAGCAGGAGGATTGGCCTGGATTCGGTTGGTACGTTCCGCCTTCGCATGGCGTCTCGCCCGTGTTGCCACTATCTCCGGTGTAGTATCCGGGTGTCGTCTCTATGCAGTATGTGTAGCCTGGATTCGGCTGGTAGGTCCCAGGGGGGCATGGGACTTCGTCCGGAGAGCCGAAGTCGCTGTAGTGGCCGGGGCTGTTGGATATGCATATCTCTGCAACCAATGTCCCTTGCCCATCTATGGGGCGTATATCGAAGGCATATCCGCTGACTGTGTCGTTTTCGGCATACTGACCACTGCTTGGTAGATATGTTCCCGCATGGCAGGGGTATTGTTCGGTTGCAGAGATTGGCACTATTGTGTAGTGTCCTGGGGATGCATCCATACACTCGGATTGCCCACCGTTTGGCTGGTATGTGCCTATGGGACATGGGATCTGACTGGTCTGCCCGGATGAGGGCACATAGTGACCTGGATCAGCCGGAATACAACCGGTATTGTCAGTTGAGAAATACCCGGCCTCACAATCTGATATGAGGGGGTGTGAGTCGAACAAAGACATGATTCCGTCGCCATCTGGATCTCTGTCAGATAGCCCCGGTGCCTGGGACGGGAGTGATGAGTTAGGGGTGAAGCCGGGAAGGCAGTTTCCTGTGCAAGCCCAGTCAGTGGGACCGAGGTCAACAAGTCCGTTGTTGCTGGGCTCGGAATAGCTGAAGTTTCCGATTCCTATTTGCCCCCAGTTGTTTCTTCCCCAGCAGAAGAGTTCCTCAGCCAGTGTTATCGCACAGGTGTGGTTGTATCCCACTGCGACTGAAGCCACCCCCTGCCCCAGATCGATCTCGACTGGTAAAGTGGATATTCTTCCTCCTACTGAGTCGTAAGAGTTGCCTGCGGCTGTCTGCCCCAGCTGTCCGACGTTGTTCGACCCCCAGCAGTATAGGCTGTTGTCATCCAATATGGCACAGGCGCTCTGGTAATGCATATCAATCGAAATTGCTGTTCTTCCCGTAGGAAGGATCACGTTGGAGGAGGTAGACCAACTGGATGTGGTTGTGCCATCACCCAGTATCCCCTGCCAGTTACTGCCCCAACAGCTCACACTGCCGTCGCCCAGCAATGCGCATGTGGAGTTCCCTCCTGCAACAATCTGGGCGATTGTCGATCCAACAGGAGTGACCCTGACGGAGGCTGGGGAGCTTTCGTTGACGAGGGAGACTGTCCCTAGCTGGCCGGCATCGTTGTTGCCCCAACACATTGCTTCCCCGTCTGAGAGTAGGGTGCATGAGTGGGAGTATCCCGAGACGATTGAGACGGGTACTGAGCCTTGGGGAAGTGGGACTACGTCTGGTGTGCGATCATCGTAGTAGTTGCCCTGGCCGAGCTGTCCATTCCAGTTCCTCCCCCAGCAGTATACCGATGAGTCGTCTATGTCCTGCCCCCTTACTGGAGATATGGAGCAGGTGTGTCTGTAACCTGTTGCGACCTCTACTGTATGTGTGTTCAGCGGGAGTGCTGGCTTCTGTGGGATGTGGCAGTTCCCATAGCATGCGTTCAGGTTGTAATTGTCCCCTTCACCCCAGCAGAGTAGATTGTAGCGTGCGGGCTCGATCGGTGTTGAGACAGGGGAGGCTGTAATCCCACAGCTGTGCAACGCGCTTCCGTCTATGGCTACCCATTCCGCGGTGACGTTGTGGTCGATGCTCCTCTGTGCTGGCCAGAATGGGGTGTTTGCCCCTGGGATGAGAGCGGGTACCGGTTGGATGGCCGCGTATCCAGACTGATATGACCCGTCTCCAATCTTACCCCAGCACCTGAGTGTGTTGTCATGGGCCACTACGCAAGTGGTGTCTTCCATCAGCGCCATTGTTGAGTTGGAGAAGACTGATCCTGAGTCGGAACCCGGGATATTACTGGTCTCATGCGAGTAAAACACCTTTGAGTCTGCCAAATCGGAGATGCTGTCCCCATCTGAAAGTCCGAACGATGCGGTCATTCCAATCATCAGTGTGATTAATGCTACAGAGGTAAGTTTGGCGGCGTTCGAAGACTTGTCCATGCCAGATTGGAGTAATAGAGAGTAATAACGATTTTCCAGAATTTGCTCAAAGCATTTCCTTGAGATGTTGGCCTGTGTAGCTGGACTTCTCTTTGGAGACTGCTAAGGGAGGGCCCTCCGCCACTATATGCCCTCCCAGCTCACCTCCCTCTGGGCCTAAGTCTATCACCCAGTCTGCACACTTGATGACATCCAGATGATGCTCGATGATTATCACAGTATGGCCGTTCCTCCTGAGTCTGAGTAGAACCTCGATGAGCTGATGAACATCAGACAGAGCCAGTCCGGTAGTTGGCTCGTCTAGGACATATATCGTATGCTTCCTTGCAGGTCTGTGGAGTTCAGTGGCTAATTTCACCCTCTGTGCCTCCCCTCCAGAGAGGGTAGTCGCTGGCTGGCCCAGTCGTATGTAACCCAGTCCAACATCATTGAGAGTTGACACGATTCTGTGAATGCCTCTTTGGTTCTCGAAGAACGTGCATGCCTCCTGAACGGTCATTTGGAGCACGTCGTGTATCGTCTTTCCTTTCCACTCGACCTCGAGGGTCTCTCGGGTATACCTCTTCCCCTTACAGACGTCACAAGTTACCCAAACATCAGGGAGGAAGTTCATCTCTAGCTTGGTGGAGCCGGCACCCTGACAGGCCTCGCACCTACCACCTCGGACATTGAATGAGAACTGGCCTGGCTCGTATCCCCTCTCCTTGGCTAGTGCGGTCGAGGAGAATAATTGCCTTATGTGCCCGAAAGCTTTCGTGTAGGTCGCAGGGTTGGATCTTGGAGTCCTCCCTATGGGTGACTGATCGATTACAATCACCTTGTCAATGTTCTCAACTCCCTCTACCGAATCATGAGCGCCTGGGGTCTCATCTGTACCTTGCAATTCCCTCTGAAGGACTGGTGCCAGAGTTCCCGTGACCAGTGAGGACTTCCCTGACCCCGAAACCCCAGTGACGGCAACCATGCACCCCAGTGGAATTTTGACGTCTAAGTCCTGAAGATTGTTCTGACGGGCTCCCCTCACAACGAGCCACCTGTCTTCCGTTGGCTCTGTCCTGTCTTCGGGGAGGGGTATACCAGAACGTCCAGAGAGATAGGCCCCTGTGATACTATCGTCATTGGACAGTAGATCCTCAATGGTCCCACTAACAACTATCTCTCCTCCCTCCTTACCTGCTCCGGGGCCGATATCTACTATCCAATCTGCCTGCCTCAGTGTGGCTTCATCGTGTTCTACTACGATGAGAGTGTTACCTAGATCAGTAAGTTCCCTCAAGGTCTCCAGAAGTCTGCCATTGTCCCTTGGGTGCAGGCCAATACTTGGTTCATCCAAGACATACATCACACCAGTAAGTCTAGTCCCAATTTGAGTGGCAAGCCTGATTCTCTGGGATTCGCCCCCCGAGAGGGTGTTCGCCCTCCTGTCCAGAGTTAGGTAGTCAAGCCCTACAAGTGCAAGGAATCTGAGCCTCGCCTCAATTTCCTTAATTATTTCCGATGCGATGAACATAGACCTATCATCTAGTTTCTTCGCGGTTATCGACTCAGATGCAGGGGGGTCCCTGTCAAGTCGTTCCCATGTATCATCCAATTCTCCTATTCTCCAGTGTTGAACTGTAGCTAGGGCTTCCAATACGCTACATCTTGAGATTCCGGGCAGGGTCGTAGAGCCTACGGTAACACCACTGACGGCCCTATTCAGCTTCCTGCCTTCACAGTCCGAACATGGTTCATCAGTCATGAATGAGGAGAGTCTTGATCTCGTTCTGTCTGAGGATGTATCCGTGTAGGTCCTCCTCAACCTCGAGAAGACTCCCTCCCAGGGCTTACTCATTCTGTATGAAGCCCCCTTCTGGGAAGTAAACTGGAAGTTGATCGGGGTACTGCCCGAACCATTCAGCAAGATGTCTCTGTCATCCTCATCTAATTCCTGAAAGGGGATGTCTATTGGTATCCCATAATGCTGACATGTCTGAATCATTTGACTTCTGTACCAGCCTGACATCATCGACCTCCTGAATGGCCTGATGCATCCCTCCTCGACCGTGGAGTTTCTATCTACAACCAAGTCATGTGAGAATCTCCTCTGGACTCCGAGGCCCTGACATGACGGGCAAGCACCCAGGGGGTTGTTGAACGAGAAGACTCTGGGGCTCATTTCAGGTAGGAATGCACCATGCTCGGGGCATGCGAATTCCTCTGAGTAGGGAATTATGGAGCCCTCCTTGGTCTTGAACCTCTGCTCTTCAGAGTTATCGGTACCTGGCTTTGGTGCACTAACGCTCTCGACCGCTACTGACCCCCCTCCAAGCCTCAGGCCAGTCTCGATGGCCTCGGTTAGCCTTTGCCTGTTGGAGAGGTGGAGGAGCAGTCTGTCCAACCTTACGTCTATGTCGTGCCTGAGATTCTTCTCGAGCTCGGGGGGGTTCTCAAAGTCCGCTTCTCTCCCATTCACCTTTCCTGCTAGGAATCCCTGCTCGACGAACCCCCTGAACAGATCAGAGTGGGTCCCCTTTCTGTTTCTGACAGCTGGGCTCCAAATGGCAATTGCATGGCCCTCGAATCTCCAGAGTACGTCATCAACGATTTCTTGAACTGTCCTACGGGCAACTTCCCTCCCGCAATCGGGACAGTGTGGAAGGCCCACCCTTGCCCAGAGCAGTCTCATGTAATCCATTATCTCTGTTACTGTGGCAACGGTTGATCGGGGGTTATGGCTGCCCTGCTTCTGGTCTATACTGATAGCGGGAGAGAGTCCATCTATACTGTCGCAGTCGGGCTTTTTCATCTGACCTAGGAACTGTCGCGCGTACGAGCTCAGACTCTCGACATACCTCCTTTGCCCCTCTGCGTAGAGTGTGTCGAACGCGAGGCTGGACTTACCGGATCCGGACACTCCTGAAATGACGACGAACTTCCCCCTCGGAAGGCTAACGTCGATATTCCTGAGATTGTGGGTCCTTGCCCCCTTGACCTCGATCCATTCCTCGGTCATGTTTACTTTCTCCCTCCTTATGCCCCTCATCAGTCCTACTTGGGGGTCGTCGTGAGAGAGGCCGTCCTTGAATTCATGTGTTGTGAGGATTGTCGAAAGTGTCCTAGTCTTCGGTGTAGAAGTAGTCAGATGACTGGGAGGCCCTGCCGATACCGGACCATGGATCGTCCTCAGGGGCCTTATGGCTCCTAGATAGCCTCTTGCTGGCCAGAATGGCAGACAAAGCTACCACCAAAGTTCCCAACACCGCGTAGATTATGTCTATGTTTTCCATGCACCTCGTACTGTGTATGGGTATATGATGGAGTGTTCGCAAGCCAAGTCCTTTTTTTGACCTCAGTCTCTTCTTCGATCGGAGATCTCCCCAAGGACCACTAGGCCCGCATAGCCTCCAACAATCAGTGTGACAGGGGGGAAGATGGTATTAGTGAGGGGGCCCATGGAAGATGCTACCGCATCACCCAGTACGAGTCCTAGCGCAGCTGTCAGAAATGGGATTGAGTGATACGCCCAATGCAGGTTCTCGGCAAATCTCTCATCCATGTAACCACCTCACTCAGTGAGTACAAGCGCATGGTCCTTCAGTTGAGCAAGCGATACAATCTGTAGAGTCTCCTCATGAGTCGCCTCTAGGAGTACTGGACAGGCCACGCCTATGTCGGCGGCATTCTTCCACGTACTGGCACAAACGCACCACCTGTCTCCGGGGACAAGACCTGGGAAGTTGTACTGCGGTGCGGGGGAGATCAGGTCATTGCCCCTTGACCTAGCGAACTCCAGAAATTCAGCAGTGACCTGGCAGCATACAGTATGCAGTGATCTGTCGTTTCTGTCAGTGTTGCAACAACCGTCTCTGAACCACCCGGTCATCGGGGAGGTCGAGCAACTTTCGAGCTCTGTGCCAAGAACGTTGTATGAGGGTAGCATGAGCTGACCAAGGGTATCGGATTCTTGAAATGATGTATCTCTCTAGGGTGTTTACTTGGTCATTATCAGGAGTTTTTGTATGAAAAAAATAAATTCACTACTAAAAAGGGAATTTCCGAGCGGAAATCATGCTTGAGATGAATAAGAGGGTGTTCGAGGTGTCCATGGGAGACTCCTCTGAAGAGTACATCCGGAAGGCCTCCATAGCCTTGGCCGTCATAGGTTTCTTCTCTCACATATCAGTCTGGGGACTGTATAGTACGGGAAGGATTAGCGTAACTGGAGAGGCGACTGAGCTGTTGAGCTCGCCCCTTTCGGCGCTCTACACGCCTTTCTCCATACTACTTGTCTACGAGGTATACCAGTTGATCAGGACCATTCCCGATTCGTTCTCGTCATCGGTCGGAAAGCAGTTTGAGATCGCCACTCTTCTCGTTGTGAGAGACATTCTCAAGAGACTGTCCGAAGTAGAGGGTTCCGAGGGCTGGGAAATAGACTCCGACATCGGGTTACTCCTAGTCGAGTGCGGAGCGTTCCTAGCACTGTTCTACACGTCCCTGACGTACTACAGGATAAGCAAAGAGGGCGAGAAGACTGAGGAGATTACAGATGAGTTAGCTGCCTTTGTGGAGGCGAAAAGAGGGGTTGCCAATACCATGCTCCTTGTCTTCCTGGTAATCGCGGCCTTCTCCTTCAGTACATGGATCGGTTCAGTTCAGGATGGTGGGGGCTCGGTCAGCAGGGCCATATTCTTCCTCGACTTCTTCACCTTCCTGATACTGGCGGACATCCTGATACTCTTGATATCATACTGGTTCTACACAGACTTCGGCAACCTCGCAAGGAACACAGGCTTCGTGCTCTCGACGGTCATCATACGGGTCGCCATATCTTCCGACGGGGTCTCATCAATGATACTCTTCACACTAAGCGGTCTCCTAGGGATAGCCATACTGAGGATGTTTATGCCCAACAGCCCGATAAAAGACACATGAACAGAGCCTCTATCTGGTCTCAGGATGCGCTGGCTCTTGTGAAAGCGGGACAGCTAGGTCCCATTGCTCGAACACGAACTCATCCGTCTCGACTCGGAAGATCAGTGAATCTCCAATGGCAGAACTCATGTTCCTCGGCAAGCCAATTTTGACATAAAGCATTGTTTATTTTAGAGAACTACCCGAGAATGGATTATGATTAAATTCTGTTCCTGTTCGTGTAGAGACCCGATGTGAAGAATCCCGATCATGGTGACGATAAGGCATATGACCGAGGAGACGATAAAAAAAATTAATGAAATACTAAAGAGCGTAACTAGGTGGTTGGATTCTCAGTCCGACTACTATGAGTACCAAAGACTGAAACGAGAGTGGGACGCTGAAAATGACGCCCTCTCTGTGGTTGAGCTTGAGTTTGACTGGGAGTTTTCGGATGACTGGTCCTAGTTAAGCTCTACAACAGCCATAGGGCCTGTATTACATCGCCGGCCTCACCGCTGGTATCCGGTGGTAGAAGGGTAAGGCCGTTGTGAGCGACCATGCTATGGAGGTTGCCACTCCCTTGGTGGGTATGAGTCGATGCCAGTAACTCACCATTCTCTGATCTTATCCTGATTCTCCTGAGACATAGCTTCCCGGGGGCCCCAGTAATGTTATCTTCAAGCTTTACTGATACCCTCCGGCTGAGCCTCGGTCCCATTTCCTCATGATAACCGAGAGAGATTGATATCCATGGGGATACCAGTGTATGGAACACGACCAGGCTACTCACCGGGTTACCCGGCAGGCCGAATAGAGGGGTTCCATTCCAACTTCCGAACAGAGGAGGCCCCCCTGGCCTGAGCATCACCCTCCAGAATGAGACATCCCCCTCCTGCTCCATTAGCTTCCGGACCAAGTCCCAGTCACCCATACTCACTCCACCGCTGGTCAGGATTGCGTCGCAATCTGACAATGCGTCGAGTGTTGATCTGAGCTCTTCAAGAGAGTCGTTGGCTGACTCTTGTCTGACAGCCTCGCAACCCATGGATTCGACTAAGGATGCAAGTGCATGTGAATTGGACTCGTAGATTTGCCCCGGACTCAGTTCGCGACCAGGTTGTATAAGTTCGTCGCCAGTGGAAAGGATAGCGACCCTGGGCCTCCTGATCACTTCCAAGGTTCCATGCCCCATCGTACCTGCAAGGGCTAGCTTCGCCGAGTCTAGAAGCGTACCAGCAGGGAGCGCTTCCTGTCCAATCGAAAGATTCTCTGCCCTCCTCCTGATAAAACCGGTCCTTGCTGGCCCTCTTATTGTGACTGTTTCTCCCTGAACATCGGTGTCCTCTATCATCACAATGGCGTCTGACCCTCTTGGCAGGGGGGCCCCTGTCATTATCCTGCATGCCTGCCCCTTGCCTACCTCTGGAGGACTCTCCTCACCTGCCTGACTAGTACCTACTATGGTGAGGGTCGTTTCCTCGTCTTCGCAGTCTTCCGCTCTTACCGCGAACCCGTCCATCGCGGAGTTATCGAATCTCGGATCGTCGACCCTTGAGGCGAGGGGTCTGGCGGTGACTCTCCCCCTAGCCTCATCAAGCGAGACTGTCTCAGTCCTTCTTCTGAGAGGTTTAGTCAGGGATATTTGGATTGCTCTGTCGAGCGTGACAGCGGTCTCCATGGCCCTGCATGCGTGGTTGGGTTCAAGTGTTCTTCCACTGTGGTATGGTTGTGTATGACCCCGGGTTCGGCCTGATTCTACTCGGCCTGATGCTGATGGCCGTACTCTACTCGAGCATAGGGCATGGTGGTGCATCTGGATACTTGGTTGTGCTTTCCCTGACCACCTTCGGGATGATGGAGCCCGTCTGGCTCAAGCAGAACGTATGGTGCCTGAACCTAGTGGTCTCATCAATCGCTTTCTATCACTACAGAAACTCTGGGTTCCATGATTGGGGGCTCACGCTACCATTCGTGATGAGTAGCGTCCCGATGGTACTGATAGGGAGCTACATGAGGGTTGATGGAGTATTGTACGACATACTGTTGTCCTTCGTTCTGCTTCTAGCGGCGTGGAGGTTGTACGTGACCGTGGAGCATGACGAGGGCGAGCTCTTCGAGACACCCGGCTTCAGGAGAGATATTATCGCATTCGGCGCCGGTATTGGACTTGCAAGTGGGGTTATTGGTTTAGGTGGTGGCATTTTCCTGTCTCCTGTCATTATCCTGAAGAAATGGGGTTCTCCCAAAATGACTGCCGCAACCGCATCGGTATTCGTCTGGCTAAATTCCGCGGCTGGATTGGCTGGTTCCAGTTTGTCCGAGGGTTTTGGTGTTGAGTACTCCTCCTTAGCCCCCTTTGCTCTCGCAGTTCTTATTGGGGGCTTCATCGGAAGCCGGTATGGTGCGAAAATCGCCGACCAGAACCACATTAGAGCGTTCTTGATAGTGGTCCTGATCATCGCCTCAGCGAGGAGGGTCTTGGGAGTAGTG
>Ga0160422_10003155_pt1 | contig 10229 bp, 9 predicted proteins | sample Fk160mmetaG_FD_108192 | JGI IMG/M metagenome (GOLD analysis project Ga0160422, IMG submission 108192) | Marine microbial communities from the Central Pacific Ocean - Fk160115 60m metaG | ecosystem: Environmental > Aquatic > Marine > Oceanic > Photic zone | place: The Central Pacific Ocean... | reverse complement strand
TTATTACTTTTATTGGCAACGTTGGACAACCCACATCTATTAATTTTAGATGAACCAACAAACCATCTTGATATAGAAAGCCGCGAGGCACTTATTGAAGCTCTGACAAAGTTTTCTGGAGCTGTTGTTTTGGTGAGCCACGATTTCCACTTATTATCGTTAGTTTCGGATAAATTATGGCTAGTAAAAAATGGTAGTGTACGTCCATATGAGGAAGATCTAGAAAGTTACCGCGCTGATATTCTTGTAAAAAAACCCAGAAAAAGTTCAAAAGTTCCCAATAATTCACCTGATAAAAAAAAGTTACAAAAGAAAATTCTTGTTTACAAATCAGAATTAAAAAAATGCGAAGATCGACTGGATAAGCTCCAGACCATGAAAAACAAAGTAGAAAATATTCTATCGGATAAAAATCTCTATTTAGATAAAAAAGTTGAAGAATTAGAAAAATGGAATAAAAAATTTGCCGAAATTGAAGAAGCCATTAAACGCGCGGAGAACCTTTGGATGCAAGCTCAAAAAAATCTCGAAGAAATCAAAACCTCAGCAGTTTGAAAGCTCTACTTTCAAGGTAAAACAATAGCTTTAAGATTTATCAATTTTAATATGTAAGACTATTTTTTGTACCTTTTCCCATTTATATTTTATCGTAAAAAAACTTATTTATTTCTTTCTTTTCCATTTTCCCTGATCTTCTGCCCAGTAAACAGTATTAACTCCGTCATCTGAAAGACTTTTCCAAGTCTCTCTTGCATTTGTTAATTCAATCTCATTGTTTGCGTCGAAAAGCAAACACACTCTTTTGAATTTTTTTACTTCGTTTTTCTGTAACTCAGCCCGATCTATAACTACAAGACAATCTCTTATTTCCGGAAGACGCGATTTACTCAAAACTATCGGAGAGTCCTTTAATTTTTCATTATCTTCTAAACAGTGCGGTAAAAAACTCTCGTCCGGACCTTTCCAAATTGCATCGCTAATGTGCTCTACGTCGACTTCCATGCCAATTCTTAATTCCACCGACCATTGAGCAGATAAAGCACGTTCTAATATTTGAGGAAGTGCAACATCAAGCCGAGTGTGGGTTAAGTGGTAAAAAAAAACTTCACTCATTTTTTATTTTCAAACTTCTCTCTTACTAAGCGATTGAGACTCAAAACACCCCAACCAGTTGCTCCAGAGGGTGCGTATGTGCTTTCCGATTTTGTGTGCGCAACTCCAGCAATATCTAAGTGTATCCAAGGCATATCCTTTTTAATAAATCGTTGTATGAATTGAGCTGCTGTTATTGCACCGGCATCTCGGCCTCCAACATTTTTCATATCTGCCAGGCGAGACTTTAGTTTTCTATCGTAGGCTGAAGAAATAGGCATACGCCACGCCCCTTCATTTTCTTGGTTAGCTGCCTTTAAAAATGAATTACAAAATTCGTCATTATTGGAAAAGACCCCAGCATTTTCATGCCCCAAGCTTACTATAATTGCCCCTGTTAACGTTGCTAAATCAATAATGTTTGCAGGTTTGTATTTTTCTTGGGCATACCAAAGAACATCACCTAGTACTAACCGTCCCTCTGCATCAGTATTAATAACTTCAATAGTGTCCCCTTTCATAGATTTGACTATATCGCCTGGCCTTTGAGCGGTGCTCGATGGCATATTTTCCACCAATCCGACCAAGCCGATAACATTAGCTTTAGCTTTCCGCTTGGCCAAAGTCAGCATCGTTCCAGCGACAACAGCAGCGCCACCCATATCCATCGTCATATCTTCCATACCACCTGCTGGCTTGAGCGAAATACCTCCCGTATCAAAAACAACACCCTTACCAACAAGAACTAATGGTTTCTTTTTTTTCGACGAACCTTTCCATGACATTACAACAACTTTGCTTGGGTTGGCTGAACCTTGTCCAACTCCTAAAAGTGCATTCATCCCTAACTCTGCTAATTTTTTTTCTTCTAAAATTTCAACTTCAATACCCAGCTTAGATAACTCGTTTAATCTATCGGAAAATTCAACTGTGTTTAAAATATTTGCAGGTTCATTTACTAAGTTTCTTGTTAAAAAAACCCCATCAACTATCGCCTTGATTTCGAATAATGGTTTTTTAAAATCTTTTGGTTTTTTTAACATCAGTGTTACTGATCCCACATTTTCATTTTCACTAGTTTTGTAATTTGCAAATTCATACCGACGCAAAAGATAACTTTTCATCAGTTCATCAGAAAACTTTTGTGCAAAAGCACACACTAAAATTTTGCTATTATTTGATTTCTTAGCTAGATTTACGCCTGCTTTTCTAGCATCATTGGGTTGAATTGACTTTGACCATTTGACTAGATCTAAATATTTTGCTTGAAGAGCACTAGGAAAAGAAAGCGTTAACACATCCCCACAAGATTTTGTTTCAAATTCCTTTGAGCTTATCGCTCTTGCCAACGATCCTTCTGTTAATTTATTAATTCGACTGCAAATACTGTTTAATTTTTTTGGATCATCTACAAAGATCGATATCCGATCATATTCCTTTTCAAGCAGTGCTAAATCATACTCTTTTAATATTACATCGACGGATTTTCTCATATTTGCTCCAATCAAATCTTTAGATCCAGATAGTCTGAAATCAAATAATATTCCAGTGTGTTACGGTGAAGAATTTATTAGGTGTTAATTAATGAGTTTTCAGTATCAATTTAATAATATAAATCGATGGTGATGATTTATAAATGGTATGTTATCTATGCAGAAGCTAGACAAGTATATATTAAGGCAATTAACATTAATTTTTGTTTTCTTCTTATGTGTTTTTACATTAATTTTTTGGATTAATAGAGCGGTAGATCTATTTGATCGGCTATTATCTGACGGTCATTCAACATCTAAACTTTTTCAAGTTGCACTTTTGAGCTTACCTTCCACAATTACAACCGTTTTCCCTCTGGCATGCTTTGCCGCCGTGATTTTTGTTACAAATCGATTAAAAAACGATTCTGAATTAACTGTATTTCAATCGGCAGGCCTTAGTCCCTGGAGGATGAATAGACCTTTTTTTATCTTCGGACTTTTAGGTATGCTAATTTTGGGGGTTTTTACAACTTTTGTTGTCCCTAATACCGCTAAAAATTTATACGAGAAACAAAAAGAGCTTGATTCATCGATATCAGCCCGACTTTTGCAAGAAGGTAAATTTATACATCCCATTAAAGGTGTAACTTTTTATATTAAAGGAATTGAAAGTGATGGGACTCTTTTAAACGTTTTTCTTTATGATAGAAGAAACAAAGATGAATTACTTACATATACAGCCACCCGAGCTTTTCTGGCAAAGGATGAGAACAAAATATTTCTGTATATGGAAAACGGCTTGATCCAAACCTTAAGTAATTTACGTAAAAGTTTGTCTACGATTGAATTTAAAAGTATCTCTGTTGATTTATCAGATGCACTCACAAAAAAAGAAAATAATATTATTCTACTATCACACGTTTCAACTTGGTTATTAATAAAAAACAAGCATGGGGTTGCGACCGCTACTGAAGCTTCGAACGGGTCGATATTATGGGAGTTGCATAATAGGCTACACAGACCAATGTTTTGCTTCGTAGCAGCAATATTAGGGTTTTCTACGCTTTTGATGGGAAATTATAATAGGTTCGGATTCGGAAAACAAATTGCTTTGGCTATATCAATAATGGTTTTGATAAAAATTACCGAAAGCTATTCAACTAAGTTGTCAATACAAAATTCTTCACTTTGGCCTCTCATCTATTTTCCAAGTCTAATTGGAATACTTTCATCAATGTTGTTTTTAAATATTTCTGCATCTAAATACCGCCTTAGAAATCGAGCTACACCATGACACTGCATATTTATTTTGCTGTAAAATATTTTAAAGTAATTTTAATTACGTTTTCTTTAATATCACTATTATTGATCTTAATTGACGTTATAGAACAATCTAGACGATTTTCGTATTACACCGATCTTTTTGGTATTCTTCATCTTACCTTTTTAAATTTGCCCAAAAGTATCTACGAAGTCATTGATTTAACTGTCTTAATCTCATCCATTGCATTTTTTTTATCCGTGAGTCATGCAAGTGAACTAGTCATAGTTCGGGGCTCAGGGCGGTCAGTTTATGGAGCTATCTTTTCTCCAGTAATTGTTACCCTGATTTTTGGAGTATTTACTTTAGCATTACTCAACCCACTGGTTGCAACATCTAGTAAAGCTTATCTAAATGCCAAAGAAACATACCTAAAAGGCGAAAAACCAGTTTTTTCAATTGGCTCAGAGGGTCTATGGTTGCGCCAAGGCAATAGTTTGGAGCAATCCGTTATAAGAGCAACTAGGGTAAATTATGACGGATCCATTCTGTACGATGTTACAATTACGGCATTTGCCGAAAATGGTTTCCCAAATCGAAGAGTGGAAGCGGAAGAAGCAACAATTCTTGACAAGAGTTGGCATTTGAAAAATGTAAAACTATGGCCATTAGGTAAAGGTCTAACCTCAGAGAAAAATGCTGAAATTATTCAGACATTAGTTGTGCCATCTAATTTAACCAAAGATGAAATACGCGAACGAATAAGTGATCCATCTAGTATATCTATTTGGAACCTCAGATCTCATATTTTGCAATTAAAAGCTGCAGGTTTCTCCGTACTGAGATACGAAGTAAGGTTTCACTCCGAGCTGTCTCATCCTTTATTTTTAGTAGCTATGATGTTGGTCGGTTGCGCTTTTACAATTAAAAATTTTATAGGGAATAAAAAGAGCTTTACGATAATTGCATCTATATTGTTGGGTTTTGGTTTTTATTACGTGAGAAATTTTGCACAGCTTTTAGCAGAAGGCGGTCAACTCAACATACTAGCTGCCACTTGGATCCCATCCGTTTCTAGCATACTAATAGCATTAGGGTTAATTCTGCATACGGAAGACGGATAAGATGAAATTTAAAACTGGAACGCCAATTTTTGTCGTAATTATCCTATTTACAAATTTCTTATTTGCAAAAGATGCTTTCGTACCTGCAATACAGGTCGACGACATGATCATAACTGAATATGAGATAGACCAAAGATCTTTATTTTTTGAGCTATTAAAATTTCCAGGTAATCATAAAAAAGAGGCGGAAAAATCATTAATAGATGATCGCTTAAAGATAAGAGCCTCCAAAAAGTTCAATGTCGAAGAAAATTCTAACGCACTAGATTTCGAAATGGAAATGTTTGCTAAGCGCGCAAACCTAACCGTAGATCAATTTGCTAAACGTCTTGAAAAAGCTGGTGTGGACAGAAAAACCTGGGAAAATTACATGAAAGTTCCAATTTTATGGTTTGAAACTGTAAATCGCAAATTCGCAGCCGAAATTTCTTCTTCAATGCAAAATAATGATATTAAAAACAAATCAAACTTTAAATCAGAAATTCAAGTTTTATTGACCGAAATAATTATTCCAGTCCAATCCGGATTTGAAGAAGAAGCAAATCAAACGGTAGAAACGCTTAGAAAAATAAAATCCGTAAAAAAGTTTTCTGAGGCAGCATTTACTTATTCCGTCGCGCCAACGAGAAATGTTGGTGGAAAAGTAAAATGGCAAAGTTTGTCAACCCTGCCTTCTATATTAAAACCCTTGATTGCAGGGCTTTCGATAGGTGAAATCTCTGCGCCATTACCTGTAGCTGGCGGTCTTGCTATTTTTCAATTGAGAGACTTAAGAGAAAGTAATAAACAGGAAGCATCAAAATTTGTCGAATATGTCGAATTTAAATTCAAAAAAAATCCAAAAATCAATGATCTTATAATTAGTAATGTGATGATTTGCGACGATTTGTATAGTTTATTAAAAAGTGTCGAAAAAGCCGAGTTGAAAAGAAAAACTGTAAAAGAAAATTCGCTATCAAAAGGGCTTAAAAAAGTCTTACCTAATTTGGATAAAAATGAATTCATTTTTCAAAAGGATCATAATTTTACTTCGAAATTAATTATGGTTTGTGGACGCAGCGAGAAAGAGAATTTGTCAAAAAACGAAGTGAATAAAATTAGTCGCAGCCTAGCAAACAAGCGACTGATAAGTTTAGCAAATTCTTTTCTTGAGAATTTACGGCAAGAAGCTCGAATAGTTTTCAAATGAGCAACACACGCAGACCAATTGTAATCACTTGTGGCGATCCAGCTGGCGTTGGACCTGAGGTGGCAGTTTCTGCTTGGAAAGCCCTAAAAGACGAAATTCCTCTATGCCTTCTTATCGATCCCGATTTTCTGCCAAAAAATCTTGATATTAAAATTCTTGATCGACCACCATCCATATCTGACATTGAGAAAAACATCTTAACGGTTATTGAACATAACTTTGCTGAAAATCGAGACCCAGGCAAACCAAATCCAAAAAATGCTGAAGCGACAATTACAGCCGTGGAACGCGGAGTAAATTTTATAAAAAACAGACAATGCTCCGCTATTTGCACAATGCCGATTAGTAAATCAATTTTAAAGGAAGGGGCAAATTTCTACTTTCCTGGACATACGGAATACCTAGCTCACTTGGATGGGAGAAATTCATATGGGATGATGTTAGTCAACAAATATTTAAGGGTAGTTCCCGCAACTATTCATATTCCCATCAAGGATATAACCAAGTATCTTAACGCAGAATTAATTGAGAAAACAATTAAAACTACGCATCAAGAGCTCAAGAATAGATTTTCAATATCAAACCCAAATATTTGGATTTCAGGTTTGAATCCACATGCTGGAGAGGCCGGAATGATTGGAGATGAGGAGAAAAAATTCATAATACCAGTCATTAGAAAACTTGAATCAAAAGGTTATAATTTGACAGGACCAATCTCTGCAGATACTATGTTTTATCGAAAAAAAAGGCTCAAATTTGATGCTGCTATTTGCATGTATCACGATCAAGCACTAATACCAATTAAGACATTAGATTTTCATAGCAGTGTTAATTTAACCATTGGGCTGAGTTTTATTCGTACCTCTCCAGATCATGGAACAGCTTTCGATATATCTGGCAAAAATTTAGCTAATCCTACTTCAACTATAGAGGCCATTAAATTGGCTTGGAAATTGGCGGAAAAGGAAAAAAAGGATCGATAAACTACCACCTATAAGACAGGTCATCGAAAAATACGATATAAATGCAAAAAAATCGTTGGGTCAAAACTTTATTTTTGACTTAAATTTGACCTCAAAAATAGCAAGGTCAGCTGGAGATCTGACAAAATTTGAAATTTTAGAAATAGGTCCAGGTCCAGGAGGATTAACAAGAGGACTACTTTCAGAGGGTGCTTCCAAGATCGTAGCTATTGAAAAAGATAAACGATGTATTTTAGCTTTAAAAGAAATACAAAACCATTACCCAGGAAAATTGCAGATAATAGAAGGCGACGCGAGTAAGCTCAAGCATGAAAAATACTTTTCAAAGCCAGTAAAAGTTGTTGCCAATCTTCCGTATAATATCGGAACAAAACTTTTGATAGATTGGTTAACTATTAAAGATTGGCCACCCTTCTGGCATAGCTTGACACTTATGTTTCAAAATGAAGTTGCGGAGAGGATAGCAGCACAGCCAGGCAATAAGTCATATAGCAGGATATCGGTACTTTCAAACTGGCGATGTAAAACATCTATAAAGATGAAAATAAATCCTGAAGTTTTTTATCCTCACCCAAAGGTAACTAGTGCCGTGGTGCAAGTAGAAGCATTAAAATCACCTAAATATTTGACCAAATTAACCGACCTTGAAAAAGTCGTTGCTAAGGCGTTTAACCAGCGCAGGAAAATGCTCAGGTCATCACTGAAAAGCTTTACACCCGATTTAGAACGCATTCTAGTTAGTTTAAGAATAGACCCATCAGCACGAGCAGAAAACTTAACTATTGAAGAATTTTGTTTATTGGCAAACCATTTAAAAATAAGCTAACTACTCAGCAGCCTCTTTTGAGGTATTTTTAGATGATTTGTCATCCTCTGTATGATTAGCAGAAGACTGACCATCGTGTCTTTTTCTTCTACTCGCTTTTAAAGGCCTTTCGCTGCTATCAAAGCCTGAGCTTTCTTTATCTGAATGGCTATCTTCTTGGGCCGCTTCGTGATCACTTTTACTTTCACGTGTATTTGAAGCGTGGTTATTATCTTTTTCAAAATCCGAACCATTTTCGCCCGATATATCGGAACCGTTTTCGCCCCTAATTCTTTCCCTGTCAGCGTTGCGATCCCTATTCTCTTTATCCTGTTGCTCGCGTCTTGCCTCTTGTTCTTTTTGTGCATTAGCAAGAAGCCTGAGATAGTGTTCTGCATGCTGCTGAAAGTTTTCCGTAGCAACACGATCATTTGAAAGCTGTGCGTCTCTCGCTAGCTGATTATATTTGTCAATTATCTGCTGGGGCGTACCACGAACTTTACCTTCTGGGCCAGAGCTATCAAAAACTCTATTTAACACGTTACCAACAGAACGGTTGTTATTTCTATTCTGCTTACTGCGAGAGCGCGATTTTGAAGATCTCATTAAATTTTCGAGCCTTATTTCAATCTATATTGTTCATCGCAAGCTGTTATTAAATAAGCTAATTGCGATGTGGGCTTGTTGTTATAAGCGCTGCAGCTACTGCTGTAAGCTAACTTATTTGTATTTTAACCTAATATAATATAAATAAACAAGGCTAAAAAGAAAAAATTCACAAAAATTTATTAATCAGCCAAGTTTTGCTACTATTGCACGGTCTTTTCCAAACAAATCTTTAACTACATCGACATCAAAAAATCCAGATGAATTTAATATATTTTTAACCTGCTTACTTTGAGATGCCCCTATTTCAAGAACAACGATACCATCTGGATTTAGAAATTTAGTCAATTTAGGAATTATACTTTTATAAGCATCAAGTCCGTCATAGCCTGCAAATAGAGCAATTTTGGGATCATATTTTGCAACTTCAGTAGATATTTTTTCCTGTTCGATCCATCCAATATAGGGAGGATTTGAAATTATCAAATCATACATTCCCTCCACATTGTTAAACCAGTCAGATTTTACAAATTGGATTTTATTCTCCACATTAAACTTTGCCGCGTTTATTTCAGCCAATACAAGCGCATCCTCTGAGATATCAGTGGCTGTCACATTAACCTCTCTCCATTCGCAAGCTAAAGTAACTGCAATTACACCAGAACCAGTGCCAAGCTCTAAGACTGATCTCACAGGTTTTTCTATTACGTAATCTATGAGCGTCTCTGTATCACCCCGCGGATCTAAAACATTTTTATTGATGGAGAAAGTTCGTCCCCAGAAGTCTCTTCGTCCTAAAATTTTTGAAATGGGCTCTCGATTTATTCTTCGGAGCATTAATTTTTCAAGTTCAAAGATCATCTCTGCCGATACTTTATCATTGATCTTTAATGATAAGTCCGAGATTGGAACCTCGAGTGCATGGGCCGTCAATATTCTGGCATCCCTAGCTGCACTTTCAATACCTGAATGCGAAAGCTTAAGGGCTGTGTCAGCTAAAACTCTTTGTAATTTCACTTATCAAGCTCAGCTAATTTTTCAGCCTGATCATATTCAATTAATGCAGAAACCATTTCAGCTAAATCTCCCTCAATAACCTGATCTAGTTTGTACAAAGTTAAGTTTATTCGATGATCGGTTACTCGACCCTGCGGGAAGTTATAAGTTCTAATTCTTTCAGATCTATCTCCAGAGCCTACTTGCGATTTTCGATTGGCTGATCTTTCATTAGCAACTCTCTGTCGTTCTAAATCGTAGAGACGTGCCTTTAAAACCTGCATAGCAATTTCTCGATTTCTATGTTGAGATTTCTCAGAGCTTGTAACAACAATTCCCGAAGGTATATGAGTTATTCTTACGGCGGAGTCAGTAGTATTTACATGCTGTCCACCTGCCCCCGAACTTCGCATTGTATCAATCCGAAGATCATTTTGCTCAATTTTTATATCGACATCCTCTGCTTCTGGAAGAACTGCAACAGTTGCGGCTGACGTATGCACTCTACCTCCACTTTCAGTTTCAGGAACGCGTTGAACGCGATGAACGCCGCTTTCATATTTGAGTTTAGCAAAAACACCCGCCCCCTTTACGTGGACAACAACCTCTTTTACTCCTCCAAGCTCAGATAACTGTTCTTCAATTACTTCAAATGCCCAACCACTGTTTTCGGAAAATCTTTGATACATTCTTAAAAG
>Ga0160422_10003154_pt1 | contig 10231 bp, 5 predicted proteins | sample Fk160mmetaG_FD_108192 | JGI IMG/M metagenome (GOLD analysis project Ga0160422, IMG submission 108192) | Marine microbial communities from the Central Pacific Ocean - Fk160115 60m metaG | ecosystem: Environmental > Aquatic > Marine > Oceanic > Photic zone | place: The Central Pacific Ocean... | reverse complement strand
CTTCCCTCCCCTCGCCGCCATCGCTTTGCAAGACTACCAAGACCTCATTTTATCGATCCCCTTCATCCTCGGTGCCATCTGGCAGTGCCGAAAAGGTTCTCGACTGGGCTTCGCCGCCTTCGCCGTTGCAGCGGCCATGTGCCGCGAGGAGTTGGTTCCCATGATGGCTCTTGTCGGCCTTGCTCATCCGGGCCACCTCCGCCTTCGCGTTCGATGGTTCTTGACCAGCGCTGCCGTTGCTGCAGCGTACGGTGCCCTGATTTGGTGGATCGGACGTGATTTCAGCGGGTACGACAACCCAATGCTTTCTCACTCGGGAGACATGGTCGTTCGTTGGCCACCGGTGTGGACCCGTGAGTGGACGGACCTCGACAACTTCTACATCGCATTCCTGAAGCCGATTCAGTTTATTGCGGTGTTGAGTCCCGTTACGCTCGCGCCGAGCCTTGGTGCCCTGTTCTTCCATCTCACTGCTCCGGCGCACGGCGGTGTCGACACCACTTGGAGCGGACACATCCACCACATGGCCCCGATCGTCGGGTTCGTCGCAGCGGCCAGCATTGAGGCTGTGGGTCGACTGTCCCGGTGGTTACGCCGATGGAATCGAGCCAAACCATTGCTGCTCGGGACCACCGCACTTGCAGTGACTGCAGTGTCCGTCATCGCTGCCCGACCTTGGATGGCGTTTCTCAACTTATCGCCCTCTATGTCTCTCACGATGCCCAGCACGGTGGCCGATGAGTGGACCTTCCTCGAGCACATCCCTGAAGATGCTGCCGTGGCGACTGATTCCCATTTGTCATTGTTGATTGCAAATCGGGCGGAGGCCTTCACTTACGACGAAAGTCTGGCCGACAAGCGACCGGGCCAAGGTTTGCAGGCCGTCGACTTCATCATCCTGCGAAAGGGCGACAAGTCGTGGCGAAAGCAGGTCGAAGCGAGCGGTGGACAACCGGTTGCAGAGACTCGTCTGTACGAGCTTTTCGACCTTCGGCGACCTTAAGGACGATTGCCGGGGAGCGGTTCGCTGGGCGGCGGTTGCCCCGGTGGAGGCTGAACCGCGCCGGGAAGCGCTCGGCCGTCGGCCCCCGTGGGCGGTTGTCCGGGACCGGGCGCCCCACCATTCGGAGGACCGACCGGACCTCCGCCGTTGCCATTCCCTCCAGCGGGTTCCTTCAACTCCGGAATTTCGGTGCGGGGAATCGCATAGATCTGCGCGTTGAACTTGGGGTTCTCCACGACGCCTACAGGTGTCCAGTTGTCGGCAATCCAGCGATCCATATCTCGACGGGCGACCGCATTGGGGTCGTAGAGGTCTGCCGTAGTGACCACGTACCCTACCGGATCGGATCCATCGCACTCACGCGCATGAACCCCAAGGCATTCCCAAAAGGCCTCGGGGGTTGCTCTAAGCGGACAGATTCGCTGAGGACAGTACCGCAGGTTGCCTTCTACGAGCGCCTCACGAACAGGGCTTGCGACGCCTGACCCCGGAGAAAAATGCTTTTGCAGCTCTTGCCCGAGTTGCCAGTACCCCACTTCTTCAAGCGTTGGGTACAACACGCGCCGAGCCGGCTCCGCATCGACAATTGCGCCGCCCAACAGCGCGGCACCGAGACCCGCAGTCGCTATCCGGTGCGCGATTGGGCGGGCACCGATCCGACTGGCTTGCAACGCCATCCACAGCACGCTGGCCATGCCACGCACCATCAAGAGTGCACCCGCGCCAAGAAGGTTGTCGGCATACCGCAATGGCGCTGATGCGGCGGCGAATACAGGGAGCGGGGCCAAGCAGAACAACAGTGCCAAGCCCATGGCGAGGTCGGTACGCTTGACCCAGTCCGCCAAACCACTGGGTGCCCGGTCCTGCCGCTTCAAGCCGACCCCCAGCACACCCAACCACGGCAGAATGGTTGCCGCCTGCCACGGCAACCATTCCGGACGAATCTGAACCAGCAACTGAGCCACACTGCGCTCGATTGCGGTATCGATACCCGACTCCACAATCCCGAGCGCATTCCCCCAGTCGCTCACTCGACCGTTGCCTTGGTATCCCGGCGAAATTCCATTGGCGATCGCCACCTGAAACCCCTCCCATGTCGTGACGGGGAAGACCATCGTGAAGCCGTACATCACCGCACCGAAGCCCACCAAATGCGCCACAGCTCCGCGTACGCGATGCTTTCCTGCCATGAGGATGAGCGCAAGTGCGGGCAGCACATACGGCAACGTCGAAAAGTGAGTTGCCGTCGCCAGCGCGGCCAAGGCCCCACTGAACACGCCCCACTTCCAGTGCCGACACGCGAGGACGGCTCCCACCATCGACAGCGGCACAAGGGCGATCACGGCGGCATCAACACCAAAGCGCAATGAGACGGACAAAGCATGCCCAGAGAGCATGGCAAGCGCGCCGGCGCCAAGACCAATCCATCGATGGCCCCAGAGACGACCCACAGCAAACACGCCGAGGCCGAGAAGAATGTTCAACAGATGATTGGTCAAGTGGCCCGCACGCACAACGTTGGGCTCAATGTTCATCACGGCGTTCACCAACACGATCCATGACGGCAAACGATGTGTCTCGAGTTGGTCGTAGCGCCCGTCGTGGAAGGCCATCATAGACCGGGCCCACTCCCCGGCGTCCGGCCCGTCAAGCAGCGCGTCTCGAACCGTACCCCATGCCGGAGGCTCCGGGCCTTGCACCGACAAGGACACATCACCGGTCGGCCAGTGCAGCACGCCTGCACCAACCAGTGCCAACACGCACAGCACATCAAACAATCGGCTACGCAGCATTGATGGTCCTCTCTGAGTTCACCGCTCTATTCTCCCTCAAGGGTGGGATTGTGGACAGGCGATTCTTCAACTTCCCAACCGAGAAGACGGCTCCCGACCGGGAATCCGGCATCGAAGTCGTCCTGCAACGCCTCGGCGCATCGTGTTGAGACATCGACCGGGACGCTACCGGGGTTGTTAGCGGCGTGCCACAGTGTGTTGGCGGGTTCGATATCAGCGGTGACGGGCGCTCTCCAGTTGGCGACGGGAGACAACCACGTTGGAATCATCCCCAGCACCACCACGACGGTCAGGCCAAAGGCCAGCCCGTCCCACCGTGTCAGCACTCGCTGTGCAGCGGCGTCTTCTGCCCGAAGCCTTCCCCAGTACACCGTCGCCATACCGATCCCCAACACCACGGGAATCATCGTGATTCCATTGGCGAGGTAGCGAGAGTGCGACACCATTTGAGAGGTTCCTTGAAGTGCGACGGCAAACGGGACGACTGAGCCCAACAATGCGGCAGCGAGCCACTTTCGACGGAATGCGCCAACGACGCCAAGCAGCAGTCCAACCGCACCCGGGACCACCCATGGCGCGAGATGCACTCGACGCGAATAGGCCGTCTCGTGTTGCATTTCGATCCCATCGGGCACCGTCGCTCGCAGTTCGACCAAAAACCGCAGCGTTTGTGGAATGGTGAAGGTCCCCGACCGACCCCAGATGAACTGGGTACCCGTCATATAGTTTTCGGTATCAAATCCACCCTGATCAGGCTGAAACCTGCGAATTGCTTCATCCACGTAATACACGGTTTGAAGCTCAAGGCTCGGGCTGGTCTCCCACGTGGTTCGCTTGCCCACTTCGTGCGACGCAGCCAACGCGGCACCCACAAACACGACTCCGAGAATCTTCCGATGAACGCGCGGCGCTAACAACGCAGCGACCAACGTGATTCCCACCGCCGGCAGCGCCCACAGCAAGCCCCGTACATCCACCAGCAAGACCAATCCGGACGCCACCGCCGAAAACGCAAAGGCCGGGAGACTTCGGTACCGCATGGATAGCACGGCACCTGCAGCACTCAACACACACACTGCAACCGTTTCTGGATAGAACGTCACCGTTCTCGAGAGGTGCACAAGGGGCGCTACAGTGGTCGAAATCAGGGCCGCCACAACTCCAGCCATCCGACTGTGGGCGGCGCGCGCCCACAAATACAATCCGATCGCCATCACCAAATGGCTCAGCGTTGCACCCACCAAGAGGCTATCGACAACGCCAAAGGATTCGGTAAATAATCCCGGAACGGAGCCCGCCACGAGTGACCGCTGAGGTATCCAGCCTTCGAGGGCAGAAGCACGAAACGCCGCCAGGCTTTCGCAATACTGACCAAAATCCGAGGCTGTTAGCGGCCGCACGCCCACGAAGTAGCGGGCCATCCACGCCGTGGAGAGCAGTGTTGCGGTCAGCCCCGCACCGAACGCGAGGCTCAGATCAACCTTTGAGTCCCATGCTGCATTGGGATCACCACCTCGGCCAAACCGACGAAGCACCACGGCGATGATCAGCAGTGGAAACACTGCATGAACAAGGTGCCCCAAGGGGGTGATGGGAATTCCGTACATCGCGCAAACCTTCCGGGATCACCGTATAGCAGAGAGACCGATTGCGCCCGCCCGATTGAAACGAGGTACCCTTGGGCGTGGAGATTTCAACGTGCCATCGAATAGCATTCAGACTTGGTTGACTGACCCAATCGTCCAAACGCTACTGATCGTAGCATCGGGCTACCCCCTCGGGAGGCTCGTCGATGCGATCGGATACCGCACCGTAAAGCGGATTGTGTCTCACACCAAAACCCAGTACGACGACAAGATTGCCGAACTCCTCCGAAAGCCCCTTCGATGGAGCGTCATGCTGACGGCCGCATGGGTGGCGATGGACCACGCCAACCCGCTCCCCTCTCTTGGATTTATCATCCGTGGAAGCATCGCATCGGCTGCACTATTCATATGGACCAAAGCAGCCTTTGAAGCATCCATCATCGTGATCGAGTGGCTGGCGAGCATCGAGGGTCGGTTCTCCGCAGTGACCCACAGAACCATCCCGGCATGGACCATGGCTGCACACCTGTTGATCCTCGCCATCGCAGCCTACTTCTTTTTCCTTTGCTGGGAGTTCGACGTGACCGGTTGGCTCGCCAGCGCCGGAATCGTCGGCGTCGCCGTTGGCTTTGGCGCGAAAGATACAATGGCGAATCTCTTCGCAGGCGTTGGGATTCTCGCCGACCGCCCCTATCGTCTCGGAGACTTTCTGCTGCTGGACTCGGGCGAACGTGGACGAGTCACCGACATTGGGTTGCGGAGCACTCGCCTCATGACCCAAGACGAACTGGAAATCATCATTCCAAACGCCACCATGGCGACAGCTAAAATCATCAACGAAAGCGGCGGTCCACGCGAGTCGGAGCGGCTACGGATTCCGGTTCGAGTCGCCTACGGCACGGATATTGACGAGCTCCGTACCCTCATGACTGCGGTCGCCACCCAAACCGAAGGGGTGTTGGTGGACGACCCGAATCGCCAACCCGCGGTTCACTTCAAGGCCATGGGAGACCATGGTCTCGATTTCGAACTGTTGTGCTTCATCTGCCGTCCAGAACTGCTGTACGCCGTCACAGACCGCCTCAACACGGGCCTGTACCGTGCCCTTGATGCGGCGAAAATTGAGATCCCGTATCCCCAGCAGACCGTTCACTTGTCATCATCGACGCAGGCCGAACAATAGAAGGTTGAACGACTGGACTGCACGATCCGTACGATCGGCTGACTGCACCGAGGGCAAGGCTCGCCTCCATGTCCATACACGAGAAAGCTGCCCTGACCGCCCATGTTGACGTAGGCAATTTCATCACCGGACTCCGCAGCGAGAGTGCGCTCGATGACCTGGTGAACCGCATCCGCCAAACGCTGCCATTCGCTGCTGTCGAGTCGGTTGCTTGCTCGGCAGGGGTGGAGTCGGGCGAGAAACAGGGACTCCGACGCCAGAATGTTCCCAATGCCCACAACACGGTCCTGTCGCATCATGGCGGTCTTTATGGGACCGCGCAGGCCATTCAAGGCTTTCGCCCACCACAGCCCATCACGGCGGTGCGGCCACGGCTCTGGCCCCAACGACTTGGCTTCAAAAATACCGGTCAGCGACGCCGTTGGCACGAGCATGAACTCTCCAAAACGCCGCGGATCCACGAAAGCGATGGACTCACCTGTGTCCACCTCAATCCACAATCTCGCCCGGCGAGACCGATCTTCATCGAGCACCGTCTTGCCCGTCATGCGGTAATGAATCAGAAACGAGCGTCCACAGTCCAAGTCCACAACCGCATACTTCGCCCGTCGCCAAGCTCGGACCACCGTCGAGCCTGCTGACTCCCCAAGTCCCAACCCTTCAAACTTTGGGTCCTGCAACTCCACGCCGCGAATGCATCGGCCTCGGAGCCACCGATCCAAGTTTTGGGCCATGATTTCGACTTCAGGGAGTTCGGGCATCTCGGACTCAACGCCTGAGTGGCGATCCGCCTGCGCTACCGACCGTGCCGGGCGAACGAGCGCAACCACGGAAGCGTTGCATCGGGCTCATCGGGGCGTGGCGAATGGTCGGTTTCGACAAAGACGACCATCGAGTCGGGGTATCGCTCATGGAACTTGTTGACATTGGCAGGCTCGTTGTCGAGGAAGAGCACGGGCTCTGCCATGCCGGCGATGACGCCGAGCGCCTCGTCCTTAAACTCCGTGTCGTCTGTCTTGAAGTCTGGCTTCACAATCAAACGGCAGTCATCACCATCCAAGGGGAAACCAAAACCTTTCAGTGCCGTCTCGGTGCCGGCGCGCATGGTCTCGTCCCGGCCTGTCAAATAGACCACCTTGAGACCTGTGTCTCGGCATCGATTCACCAAGTCCACAGCACCCGGCATTGCATGGTCAAACTGCACGTACCGACTGGTAAAGAATCGGTCGAACCAGAATGCCTTTATCGCTTCTAAGACATCGGCAATCTGGTCTGTGGAGATGCCTGCATTGGCCATGGTGTTGCCAAGATCCCAATCTTTGAAATGAGTCACATCCACGTCGTACAACTCTAAGTTGCCGGTCTGCGAAGCAAATTCGCGAAAGATGTGCACTTGGCGAGAGCGCGTATCAAACAGGCATCCATCGAGGTCAAACACGCCGACCCCATCGGAGCCGTGCTGTGCGGCACGGGCGACGATGGAATCGAGCAGGTTGTCTTGCTCTGGACTGGTCTCAAAAGGACTGTATCCGCGGGATCGGGGCATGGTCGTTCCTCCATTGGCCCCACACCCTAACACCGAATCATGGTGCAGGTTCCCCTACCAGCTCGGGAATGATCTCATCGCTTCGCCCCTCGATGAACACGGCACCGTCGTCGGTCCCAACACCGGCAACGCTAAACGGATCATCTCCGGCGTTGAACGAACCGCCACCACCACCGACGCGGCCGCCTGCACCACCGGAGTATCCGCCACCGCCACCGCCGCCGTTGCAGCCGCGACCCGAGCCACCGCCGCCGAAGCCGCCGTCCGCTTCAAAGTCGCAGAATGTTCCGAGCGTCGCGCCACCAATGCCGCCGGTCAAACCGTTAAACCAACTGTCGCCCCCATAGCCGTAGGTCGAGTCGTCGGCTCCATCGGTATCAAAGCCGCCCCCTCCAGCGCCCCACGACACTGAAGAGTTTTCACCGCCCGTACCCACCGCGCTCGCCGGACGCTCTGAGCAGGAGTGCGTCATCATGGATCCGGATGCGGTCGTCCCGTACATCGAGGTCGTCGCGTCGCATCCGCCCCGCGAGACCGAGGTCCGCGTACCACCGCCTCCACCGGCGACCACCAAGGGGACATCGCCATCTTCATCCGGCGGCGGAAGCGCTCCATCCTCGCCGGGCTCGACTGGCTCTCCGAGATCGAGTTGCACGACCCAGCTACCGCCACCACCGCCACCGCTCTCGCCACTGCCTTCACCAAGACCGCGCTGACCGACTGCAATGAAGAGGATGGTACCGGCATCGAGATTGAATGTTCCCGAGATTTCCGCGCCGCGACCGCCGTCGTACAAGGAGTCGGGGGTGTGCGCAGATGCTCCCTGCGCGCCAATGGCGGTAATCGTGTATTGACCGTCGATGGGTACTTCCCATTCTTGGATGCCTTCAATTGTGGTGACCATGCCAGCGAGATCCGTGCCCGCGTATTCGTCGGTGCACTGCGCCGCAGTTGGCCCCTCGGGCCCTTCTGCACCGCATGTCGTGAACGCATAGTCGACCGCCCCGTAGCACGACGCCGCCTCGTATCCATCGCAGTCCGAGTCCACTTCGTCGCAGTATTCAGTGGCGTCGGGATTGATGGCGATGTCTGAATCGTCGCAATCGCCATCTTCGTCCACAAAGCCGCTGGGTGCGCCACAGGTCTCGACTGTATCCACATCGGAACCAAAACCGTCGCCATCGTCGTCACGGAAATAAGTCAATGGCGTAGCATCATCGTCCACAAGGTCGTTGCAATCGTTGTCGACCTCGTCGCAGAGTTCTTCCGCGCCCGGGTAGGCGAGCGGGTTTGCGTCATCACAGTCTGTATCGAACACGACGTACTCATCGTCCGGTTCACACCGATCGACGGTGTCCGCCCCCGTGCCAAACCCATCACCATCCATGTCGCGGTAGAAAATAGATGTGAGCCCCTCGTCGACCGCTCCGTCGCAGTTGTTGTCGATCCCATCGCATGTTTCGGTGCCGCCCAGATAGGCAACGGCAGAGCTGTCATCGCAATCCGTTCCGGCCTCGACTCCGCTCGCTGGAATCGTCGCCCCGAAGCCGTCGCCATCCGCATCAGTCATGCATGCTGTGGCGGAGTCCGAGGGTGCGGCTCCGGGAAATGTGCTCGCATCGGTGTCGTCACAGTCCACGAGAGAGGAGGCTGTTGAGAGATGACTCGGCGGAGCCACGCAACCCTCCGCAGTGCTGACGCCATCCCAGAATTCATCGCCATCCGCGTCAAGGTAGAAGGTTTCCGTTACCCCTTCGTCAATGGTGGAGTCACAGTCCTCATCGACTCCGTTGCAGACCTCAGCAGCGCCCGGATTGATGCTCCCGTCGCCGTCGTTGCAGTCGGTTCCCGGACTGACGCCGCCCGTCGCTGATGCATCCCCAAACCCGTCCCCATCGCCATCGCGCATGCAATCAATGAGGCTGTCCGCGGATGCAGCGCCCGGGAACGCTGCCGCATCGGAGTCCGAGCAATCGGTTCCCGCCTCTACGCCCGCGCCCGGCGATTCGTCTCCGTATCCATCGCCATCGGAATCGCGCATGCACGCGTCGGCAGGGCTTTCAAACTCTGCGGCACCCGGAAACGTGTCTGCAGACCCATCGTCACAGTCAATCAGCACCGGCGCACTTGCGAGGTACCCTGACGGGACGTCGCACGCTTCGATGGTCGACACTCCATCCCAGAACGAGTCGCCGTCGGAATCCAAGTAAAAGGTCAGTGACACATCTTCATCGACCGTGCCATCACAGTCATCATCGCGTTCGTTGCAGCTCTCCGTACCATCCGGGCTGATGGTCTCGTCAGCATCGTCGCAATCAGACCCCGCTGCGATTCCAGTAGCCGGCGCGGCGTCGCCGTACCCGTCACCGTCGCCATCCTTCATGCAGGCGTCCGTATCCGCCTCCAGTTCCGCTGCACCGGGGTGTGTATCTCGGTCTCCATCATCGCAGTCGATGCCCGGGGCCACGCTTTCTTGGTAGCCCTCTGGCTCCTCGCAGGCATCGACTGTCGATGTCCCATCCCAGTACCGGTCTGCATCGGCATCGAGGTAGAAGGTGGTCGCGACGCCCTCGTCCACCTCTCCATCGCAGTTGTTATCCACCTCGTCGCACACTTCCACCGCACCCGGAAAGGCCGAGTCATCCCGGTCATTGCAGTCTAAGATGTTGCTGACGAATCCCGGAACAGGGGAACACGACTCTAAGATGAAGTCGATGCTGCCGAACGAGTCGCCATCGAAATCGATGTAGTAGGTGTCGGTGACGCCTTCATCCACGGCGCCATCGCAGTTGTTGTCTATGCGGTCGCAGACCTCCGTCGCGCCCGGAAAAACCGATGCGTCCGCATCGTTGCAGTCGATGCCATCGGGAAAGCCGTCGCCATCTCCGTCCTCAAGACCCGTGTCATCCGCATCCGCATCCGCGTCCGCGTCCGCGTCCGCGTCCGCGTCCGTATCCGCATCCGCATCCGCATCCGCATCCGCATCCGTGTCGGCGTCGGCGTCGGCGTCGGGCGTCCCTGTGTCGTCCGCGTCGGCATCGGCGTCCGCATCGGCGGCCCCCGCATCGTCCGCATCGGCATCCGCATCCGCATCCGCATCCGCGTCCGCATCCGCATCCG
>Ga0160422_10003153_pt1 | contig 10232 bp, 11 predicted proteins | sample Fk160mmetaG_FD_108192 | JGI IMG/M metagenome (GOLD analysis project Ga0160422, IMG submission 108192) | Marine microbial communities from the Central Pacific Ocean - Fk160115 60m metaG | ecosystem: Environmental > Aquatic > Marine > Oceanic > Photic zone | place: The Central Pacific Ocean... | reverse complement strand
CATTAAACGGTTAGTGAGTAATCGCCTTAGTCCATATCTGATTCGTCATGCAGAGAACACAGCTGTGGTGAATGGCACCTCCGTATTACCTCTCGCGCGTATTATGGGACGTGACGAGCCTATACAGTAATGTTTGGGAGGCTCTTGGGTGTGGCTGTGTGCTTATGCAGCCTAACAATCCAATCTGCTTTTGCAATTAGTTCGGAATCAGCGAAAGAAATATTGCGCTCAATGGCTGTGGCGGTGCGTTCTCTGTCTTATTCCGGAAAACTCGTGTACCAGCGTGCTGATGTGTTAGCTAATTTAGCCTTTCAGCATGATGTCATAAATGGTGAAGAAATAGCTCGATTGCGCCGGCTTTCTGGTCAACCGATGGAGAGGGCACAATCTGGTAACGCTTTAATTGAGGCTGTTCCGGGTCCTGACGTACTGAGACAAGGTTACCCTCTTCCCGGATTTATTAATCCAGAACCCCTCAAAATTTTTGAAGCTCCGTATCAAATTACGCTTGGGGGTGTTGAACGGATTGCTGATCGATCAGCACAGCTCGTTCTGGTTGAGTCGATGGATGGACACAGACACACATATAAGTTTTGGGTGGACGATGAGACCTCTCTATTACTTCGTTTACAAACTTTGAATGCGGAAAACCAGACTCTAGAACAATTCGAGTTCTCAGAATTATCTGTTGGCCCACAAGTTGTTGAAATTGCTGAAGGAGAGGAGTCGTTACAAGTTAAGGTGTATCCGATTACTCAACCTGATTCAATTTTGCAGTTTTCTCCGGCGAGTTGGTTACCGGCAGGCTACCAACTGGCGTCTGCTTTACCGTCCCGTGCTGGAAGTAATCGGGTATATACGCTCGTCTATACCGACGGTTTGGGAAGTTTTTCGATATTTCTTGAATTGACTAATGCTAGCCCAGAACCTGATATGCAGGCTACCCTTGGACCAACCGTGGCTCTTGGAAAGGATTATGCGTTATCCAGCGGGGCCCTAAGAGTCACGTTAGTAGGAGAAATTCCGCAAAAGACTGGTAAGACAATCATTGAAGCACTCGATGTTGATGGCTTGAAGGGACTGTTAAGTCGTGTCCAATGAGCTGTGATCGACCGGTCGAGGTTGTGGCGGTGCATGCTCGATACTTAACAGTTCGCCCCGTCACCCAAACTTTGTGCTCGGCATGCGAGCAGGTAGGTTACTGTCGTTCGGATTGGTTTCGCCAAAAATCTCCAAAGCGAACCTTTGAAATTCCAGTGAGTGATCCCATTTCTGTGAATGCTGGCGAGATAGTGACACTAAGTTTGGGTCATCATCAATTGAGCTTACTAGTGATCAGGGTTTACGCCCCGATTTTAGTTGGGTTTATCGTACCGATTATCGTCGGACAATCACAGGGATGGAGTGAAGTGTTCCTGGCAGGTGCTGCAGTTCTAGGGCTCAGCTTGGGTTGGGTGGTCAGTCGTCACTGGTCAAAAAGTTTTCAAATAAGGATCAATCGATGAAAGCAATGTCGCAAATCGTGTTGGGTTTCATCATGGTAATTAGTGCTCACGTGCAAGCACAGTTACCCGAGTTTACGGAGCTGGTGGACGAGGTTTCTCCAGCAGTTGTTAACATTTCCACTCGTTCGTCGCAGGCTGCGCCGCGAAACCAGCAGATGCCTGATTTACAACAACTTCCACCTTTGTTTCGAGAGTTTTTTGAACGTGGGGTGCCGATGCCGCCCCGAGAGCGTGAGGGACGTTCTTTAGGTTCCGGGTTTATTATCTCTAAAGACGGGTATGTTCTAACCAACAACCACGTTGTCGAGGGAGCGGACACGATCATTGTTCGGTTGAATGATCGTCGTGAATATATTGCTACCCTTGTTGGCAGAGATCCGCGTTCAGATGTTGCTGTTCTGAAATTGGACGCCGACGACCTCCCCGTCGTCAAAATTGCCGACAGTGAATCAGTAAAACGTGGTCAGTGGGTGGTTGCGATTGGTTCTCCATTTGGTTTTGATTATAGCGTTACAGCCGGAATTGTGAGCGCGACCGGACGAGCATTACCAGATGAGAGTTATGTGCCGTTTATCCAAACTGATGTGGCTATCAATCCCGGAAATTCGGGAGGTCCACTATTTAATCTTGAGGGCGAGGTCGTAGGGATTAACTCTCAGATTTTTACTCGGTCTGGCGGTTTTATGGGCCTCTCGTTTGCTATCCCTATGAACCTTGTGATGAGCGTCGCTGAGCAGATCAAAGAGGACGGTATTGTACGTCGCGGTTGGCTCGGGGTATTAATCCAAGAAGTGAATAGGGACCTCGCACTCAGTTTCGGCCTTGAGAGGCCCATGGGAGCTTTGATTGCACAGGTATCTGAATCCGGACCGGCCGGCAAGGCGGGAGTTCAGCCTGGCGATATTATTGTTCAATTCAACGGAAAAGACGTTGAGCGGTCCTCAGACCTCCCACCCATGGTTGGTCTCGTTCGGCCAGGCTCCTCAGTCCCAATCGAGGTGGTACGCCAAGGTGATCGGTTAACGTTAGCCGTCACGATTGAGCTCTTGCCTGACGCCGATCAAGTCGCGCAGGGAACGCCTTCGCAGCCGAGAGGGCTGCTTGGCATGGTTGTTGAAGAGGTATCAGACTCTTTGAAGTCGGAGAATAACCTACAAGGCGGCATTTTGGTAAAGGAAGTCACTCAAAACCCCGCACTTGGTGCAGGCCTTCGTGTAGGTGATATAATCATCCAAGTGGGTGGTCGCGAAACAAATAGGATCTCGGATTTGCAGAGTTTGATGGATTCATTGCCGACTGACCGGCCGATTCCAGTGTTAGTTGTACGAGGCGGTAATTCAACGTTTCTCACTTTGCGACTAGATGGGTAACCTATCGGAATTTTTTCTAGGAGCAATGGAGCTTTGGTAGCCCCGTCACACATTCGTAACTTTTCAATCATTGCTCATATTGACCACGGTAAATCAACATTAGCTGATCGATTTATTCAGCGGTGTGGTGGTCTATCTGATCGTGAAATGGCTGCACAGGTTCTTGATTCGATGGATATCGAGCGCGAGCGAGGGATAACGATCAAAGCGCAAAGTGTTACCCTTAGCTACACTGCCCGAGACGGCGAAACTTACGAACTGAATTTCATCGATACGCCGGGTCATGTCGACTTCAGCTATGAAGTGTCACGTTCCTTGTATGCGTGTGAGGGCGCATTATTAGTTGTTGACGCTGCGCAGGGTGTTGAGGCTCAGTCGGTGGCTAACTGCTACACCGCTATAGAGCAGGGACTCGAAGTCGTGCCTGTTCTTAACAAGATGGATTTACCGCAAGCGGAGCCGGAGCGAGTGAAGGAGGAGATCGAAAATATAATAGGTATCGATGCAACAGATGCCATTCATTGTTCTGCGAAGAGTGGTATGGGCATAGACGAGTTGCTCGAGCAACTGCTTGTTAAAATCCCAGCACCGATAGTCGACCGCACTCTACCGTCCCAAGCTTTGATTATTGACTCTTGGTTCGATAATTACCTCGGAATCGTTTCCTTGGTTCGAGTGACTCAGGGGTCCCTAAGAAAAGGGCAAAAGATCCGATTGAAAAGTACCGGTCGTGATTGGCAGGTTGATGAGGTCGGTGTTTTTACGCCCAAAAGACAGTCAACTGAAGTGCTTTATGCGGGTCAGGTCGGCTTTATGATTGCTGGTATTAAAGATATTCATGGTGCACCTGTTGGTGACACCTTGATCGATGCCAAACATCCAAATACTGTTGTCTTACCGGGCTTCCAGAGGGTCAAGCCACAGGTCTACGCGGGTCTTTTCCCAGTGTCTACGGATGATTTCGAGGATTTTCGAGAGGCATTGGAAAAGTTAACTCTAAATGATGCTAGCCTAATCTATGAGCCTGAAACTTCAGATGCCCTGGGGTTTGGATTCCGTTGTGGTTTTCTTGGCATGCTTCATATGGAAATTATTCAAGAGCGGCTCGAGCGTGAGTATAGCTTGGATTTGATTACGTCAGCTCCAACTGTGGTGTATGAGGTGATAACTAGCGACGGAAACACGTTGTGGGTTGATAACCCATCAAGGCTTCCCGACATTGGGTCAATTGAAGAGATGCGAGAGCCCATTGTAGGGGCTAGGATTCTTGTACCAAACGAATATGTGGGCGCTGTGATTACTCTTTGTATCGAAAAACGAGGGGTACAGAGAGATTTGAAGTACATGGGAAGTCAGGTACAAATCGAGTTCGATCTGCCCATGGCCGAAGTTGTTATGGACTTTTTTGATCGGCTAAAGTCTGCTACTCGGGGTTTTGGCTCATTAGACTATGGCTTCGTTCGGTTTGAGCCCTGTCCCCTGGTTCGACTTGATATTCTGATTAACGGTGAGCGCGTGGATGCCCTCGCAGCTATCGTGCACAAGGACCATTCTCAGGCGCGAGGTCGTGAGTTGGCTGAGAAGTTACGTGAGCTGATTCCTCGCCAGATGTTTGACGTTGCGATACAGGCAGCGATTGGTAGACATGTAATAGCTAGAACTACGGTAAAAGCGTTGCGTAAAAATGTGACCGCAAAATGTTATGGTGGCGATGCAACACGGAAGCGTAAGTTGTTAGAAAAGCAAAAAGCCGGTAAAAAACGAATGAAACAGGTAGGTCGTGTGGAAATCCCGCAGGACGCGTTCCTTGCTGTATTGAAGGTGGATTGAGAAATGGACTTCACACTTATCCTGGTGGCTATAGTGCTGGTAACAGGCGTGGTTTATGGCCTTGACATTGTTTATTTTAGAGGTAGACGTGACGGTAGGGACCCGGGAATTGTCATTGATTATAGCCGATCATTCTTTCCGGTTTTGTTTCTTGTTTTGGTGTTGCGTTCTTTTCTTTTTGAACCTTTTCAAATACCAAGTGGTTCGATGCTGCCGACTTTGAAGATCGGCGATTTTATTCTCGTTAATAAATTTGATTATGGACTCCGTTTACCAGTACTTGGTACTACCGTAGTCGAATTGGGAGAGCCGAAGCGCGGCGATGTCATGGTCTTTAAATACCCGGACGACAATCGTATTAACTTCATAAAGCGTGTTGTCGGTATCCCCGGGGATACGGTTGAGTATCGGGATAAGGTTGTTTATGTCAATGGTAATGCCCAGACGCTAACTCCTTTGTCCGTTGATGAAAACGTCGTTATACCTCCGTTTACTGAACAGGCCACTGAGCAATTGGGTGATCGCGAGCATCTCATCTGGCGAAGACAGATGCCAGGGCGCAACGTTGGTCCGGTCCTGATTCCAGACAGGCAGTATTTCGTGATGGGCGATAACCGGGATAATTCAAATGATAGCCGTGAATGGGGCTTTGTCGATGACTCCTTGATCGTCGGTCGTGCTTTTGCTGTTTGGATGCATTGGGAGGCGTTTCTCTCTATCCCATCCTTGAGCGATGTTCGGATCATACAGTGAGTTCATCAGATCTAGATGATTTGCAGTCTCGATTAGGTTACCGGTTCAAAGATACCGCGCGTTTAAAATCAGCCCTAACCCACCGGAGCATGGGTCCCTCACATAATGAGAGGCTCGAATTTCTGGGCGACTCTATTGTTAATTTTGTGATAGCAGAAGCCTTGTTCAGACGCTACCCCGAGGCTCGGGAGGGTAAGCTCACTCGGATGCGAGCGTCTTTGGTTCGAGGTCAGTCGTTGTCGCAGCTAGCGAGGCGACTTCAATTAGGTGAGGCCATCCGACTCGGCAGTGGTGAGAGAAAGAGTGGCGGTAGTCGACGGGATTCTATTCTTGCGGATACGATGGAAGCAGTGATAGGGGCTGTATTTCTGGACGGTGGTATGGTTGCATGTCAGGAGGCAGTTAATAAATGGTTTGAGTTAGATTTCGCAGCTGTGAATCCCAATCAGGTCGACAAGGACCCGAAAACTGCGCTTCAGGAGTGGCTTCAGCGCGAAAAAAAAAGCTTGCCCGTGTACCGAGTTTTAGAAGTGCTCGGTCCTGCGCATCAGCAGACTTTCCGCGTTCAGGCTCAGGTCGACGGGCTAACAGATTTCCCAGTCGGGACCGGTGGTTCTCGACGTGAGGCGGAGCAAGCAGCGGCGGCAGATGCCTTGATTCGTTTAAGCGTCTCATGAAGACTAAATTTGGTTTTGTTTCTATCGTTGGTAGACCCAATGTTGGAAAATCAACACTTTTGAACCATGTTCTTGGATTCAAACTATCAATCACTTCTCGCAAACCCCAGACGACCCGTCATCGTATCTTAGGTATTTGGACTGATGGCGATATTCAAATTGCTTTTCTTGATACGCCTGGTATGCATACAGCTCAAGCTAGGGCAATGAATCGTGTTATGAATCAATCTGCGGAACGAGCGCTCGCCGGTGTTGACGTAATAATGATGCTAACCGAAGGAAAAATTTGGAGCGAGCTCGATGAGCGTGTCTATCAGAAGATCCAACAATCGAACTGTCGCATTTACTGGGTTATTAACAAAGTCGATAAGTTAGAGGATAAGAATGAGCTACTTCCTCACATCGAGGCAGTTATCACGGATCATGTGTTTGACGAGGTATTTCCTATTTCAGCGCTAAAAAGTCTGAATCTGGAACCTTTGCTTGATGGATTGAAAGAACAGATGCCTGCAGGATCTTTTATGTACGATAAAGATCAGATCACAGATCGTTCAGAACGTTTCCTGGCGGCAGAAATTGTTAGGGAACAGATTACTCGACAACTTGGTGACGAGGTGCCTTATGAAACGACAGTCGAGATTGAGTCGTTTGAGCGTAGTGACGATCGTGTTGGAATTCATGCTCTGATCTCGGTCGAGCGAGATGGGCAAAAAGCAATTCTGGTAGGTGAGGGTGGCGGTCGTCTGAAACAAATAGGGATAGAGGCCAGGAAGCGTTTAGAAGATCTACTTGCTACTCGCGTGGCGTTAAGACTTTGGGTAAAGGTCAGGGCGAGTTGGTCGAATGACGAACGCGCGCTAAAGTCATTGGGCTACTTCGAGCGCGACTGATGCAAAAGTTCTGGATCATCCGGAAGCAGCCTTATCGCGAGAACAGCGCTTTATTAACTGTGCTGGCTGAGAACAATCGGCTTACCCGGTGCATCGCCCGAGGTGGAATCAAGGCTAGCGAGTTTCAACCATTATTCGGATTGTTGTCTTTGAAAAAAAATCTCGCAAGCCTCTCAAAAATTGAACCAGCAGGGTCTAGGATACCGCTTCAGGGGACGGAGTTGATCAGTGCTCTCTACCTTAATGAAATTACAAATTGGATCCTGCCAGAAGGTGCTGAAGTGGAGAGATTGTTTGACCTATACACGGATTCAGTGAGAGATATTTCTCTCAAATCATTTGATACTCTGCGTCGATTTGAACGGTTTTTATTGGAAGCAGCAGGAACGTATCCCGTTCTTGATTTTGATTGCACCGGTAAACATCTCGATGATCAAACTTGTTATCGTTTGCACCAATTTCAAGAATTAGTCGAAGTCAATTCTGATGAAGCCGATGCTCTACAGGGGGCGGATTGGATCGCCTTATCGAAGGGTCTCTATACTCAACCTGCTACTGCAAAGCATGCAAAGTGGTTGCATCGCAGTTTGGTGGACCACACACTTGGGGGTAGGCGGTTGGTGTCCCGAGAAATGTTGTCGGAAGTGGGAAAAAGTCAATGAATCAATACGTAAGGCTCGGTGTCAATATCGATCATGTTGCAACGTTACGTAACGCCCGTGGTGGGAGTGATCCAAACTTGTTGCAAATGGCCCTCGCTGTTGAGGAGGCAGGTGCTGACGGAATTACTATCCACCTGCGTGAGGATCGACGGCATGTGCGTGATGACGATGTTTGGTTGTTGAGGGACCACCTTCGAACCCCAATGAATCTCGAAATGGCGGCAACAGATGAAATGGTCCGAATCGCACTTAAAGCCGCGCCAAAAGCATGTTGTATTGTTCCTGAACATCGAAGTGAGGTCACCACAGAAGGGGGACTCGACGTGGTGAATCAAGTCTCTGAACTTGGTGCGCAGGTGGCGAAACTGTCGGATGCCGGTATCGAGGTTAGTTTGTTTATCGATCCCAATACAGAACAGATTCAGGCTGCTCAGGAAGTTGGAGTTCCGGTGATTGAGTTACATACGGGCGAATATGCAAATGCCGTCAACTTGGAGCAGAAGGACCTGGAGCTGAGGCGGCTCAAAGAGGGCGCTATGTTTGCTCAACGGTTAGGTCTCTTAGTGAATGCGGGGCATGGGCTCACTAAGTTTAATGTTGCTCCAATAGCGAGCATCGGTGTCATACATGAATTGAATATCGGACACAGTCTGGTGGCGAGAGCGCTAATGGTGGGGTTGCCCGAGTCTGTGAGAGAATTCCGTTGGATCATGGACCGTGCTTGCAGATGATAAGCGGTATTGGTATCGATTTATGTGAAGTTGAACGAATTCGAATTGCATTAAACCGCCATGGAGAGCGATTTGCTTCGCGCATCCTAGACCCCGTGGAGCACTCAGAATTTCAGTTATTGCGAGAGTCCCAGCGTCCTCAGTTTCTTGCTAAACGCTTCGCGGCGAAAGAGGCAATCGCTAAGGCACTGGGGACCGGTATTGGGCGGGGATTCGGGTTTCGTGATTTGTTTGTTCGCCATGACGAATCTGGCCGTCCAGTGGCTAAACTGAATTCAAAGAACAGGGTGCTGAGCGGCGCTCTCCCTCGTACGATTCATCTAAGCATCAGTGATGATGGTTCACACGCGATCGCTTTTTGCACAATCGAGAGTTAAGAAGAAGCTAGCCGGTTAACAAGACGTCTAAGAGCGAGGAAAATTCGCCGCTCTGATGTTTTCGCCAGGATCTTTCTATTCAGTTGCGGACTGAGCGGTTTTCGGATCCACACTTCAACTAGAACACCTGGCCGTAAAATAAGTTTTGAGAAGTGGTGAAAAAAAGGAGCGTCTGTTCCCCACGTATAAAACTGGCGATCTTTGTCAGATAGTTTGTCGCCATTTCGCTCACGATAAATGAGACTCACCGGTTGAATGTAGGCATTTGCGCGCTTTGGAGCCTCAAATAGTGTGCTTTTGAAAGGTAAGACGGTCAAGCCGTCCGTTGATGTCCCCTCCGGAAACACAATTACGTTTGAGCCTTGGTTTAAGGCTGTGATAAGGGGAAGGATCTCCTCATCAGCCTTTGAACGTCTACGTTCGATGAAGATGGTGCGTTGTAACCAAGCTATCCATCCAATCACGGGCCACTGTCTCACTTCTTTCTTGGCAACAAATACAGCCGGGATGAGGCTGCCGAGTACGAATACGTCGAGGTATGATACGTGATTCGCAACGATGCAAAGTGGTCGGCGAGGACTAAACTCATGAAATACACGGATATGAATTCCCAAGATACGTAAGGCTACCCTGTAGAAACGAAGTCTGAGGTGGCGACCGTCACCAGTACCCAATAAAAACCCGGCAGTCTGTTGAAGTAGTGACAACACGAACCATAAGATAAGCAACGCGATGCGCAAAAGAGCGCGCAACAGGGCTCCCAACACTTCAAGGTTCTTTAGCAATTTGGGTTGATGCGATAACAGGGCGTGTAATCTCCATCAATTTTCATTCGGTTTTCAGATATAAGTCGTTTCAGCAACAATTCGATCGCACTCCCGAGTTCATTTGTTACCTGGACTTTGAATGGTCCTGACTTGTGAATGAGCTGGCGAGTTTCGGGCTTCACGTTCCCTGCCACAATCCCCGAAAATAGGCATCGAAGTTCCGCGGCCGTCTGTTGCCAGCTTTGACTTAATGACAGGTTGAGCTCACTCATCGACTTATGTGTGGGCACGAATCTTGTTGTCAACAAATCAGGAATTACCAGAGCCCCATTAAAACAATAAGCATAGTTAGTTTCTAGGCGATATTGCCTCACTTTATCACGGCCTACTTGCATCGTTTCAGCTACTTGCACAGCGTCGCCGAGTACTACATCAATGCAAGAGGTAATATCCGGGCCAAGCGCAGTTTCGAGGAATGCTACATAGGTATTGATGATGGGTCTGCTAGACGCAGGGCCTGTTAGAACGACTGGTAACGGGTCTTTCTGATTGGCGGGAGTTGCCAATATTGCTAGCAGGTATAGGATTTCCTCCACGGTGCCCGGACCGCCAGGGAAAATAACGATACCGTGTGCGATCCTGACGAAAGCCTCGAGCCGTTTTTCGATGT